>JAEEGL010453035.1_pt1 | contig 25307 bp, 21 predicted proteins | sample 9134231 | NCBI WGS metagenome assembly JAEEGL01 (sample SAMN16246548, study PRJNA631951) | gut metagenome | biome: gut microbiome; feature: rumen; material: fiber-attached | host: Bos | place: Iran: Karaj | collected 2018-10
GCCCCGGGTTATCCTAAGGAATCCACCACTTCGTGGGTCTACGCTTTGCTTCGGTCCGCGCTGAACAAACGTCCACTGGACGTTTAGCGCCCCTTAGGATGAAAATCGAGGGGTGGCGAAGCAACAGGAGGGATCTTAATATGGCATTTATTGATGAAAGCAGTAAACCCACTGTCATCCCGAGCGAAGCCGAGGGATCTGAGAGGAGAAAAAATGAAAGCACAGGGAAAAGTTTTTAAATATGGGGACAATGTGGATACGGATGTGATCATCCCCGCCAGATACCTGGCCATACAGGACAGGACAGAGCTGGCGAGCCACTGCATGGAAGATATAGACGCCACCTTTACGAAAAGAGTCGGTAAAGGGGATATCATGGTGGCCGGAAAGAATTTCGGCTGCGGGTCCTCCAGGGAACATGCTCCACAGGTGATAAAGGATTCGGGGGTGGCCTGTGTTATAGCCTGCACCTTTGCCAGGATCTTTTACCGCAACGCCATCAATATAGGCCTGCCCATAATAGAGTGTGAAGAGGCGGCAAACGCCATCGAAGACGGGCATGAAGTGGCCATAGATTTTGATACGGGAACCATTACGGATGAGACCACCGGACAGACCTTTAAGGGACAGGCGTTTCCCGAGTTCATGCAAAAGATCATAAGTGCTGAGGGCCTGGTGAATTATATTAATGCGAAATAATATAAAATTGGGGCAGGACCGACCGGTGTCGGAACTGTCCCTTTTTTGTTTTTACTCTTTTATAACACATGATGAGGAAAGATAATGGCAAAAGATATAGTACTTCATTTCCCAAAATTATACAGATACGAAAGAAAGGACGAACACTGCGGCGTGGGCCTGCCCTTTGCGAAGGGAGAGTTTACCGACAAAAGCAATATCCTTCTTTTGCAGGATGACAGGAAAAGACCGGTCCAGTATAAGGTGACTTCGCGGTATGATGACGGCAGCGCGAGATTCATATATTTAAGGTTCACTGCAGATCTGCCGGCGAATAAGGGCTGTGAGCTTAAGGCAAGGGTCATGGATGAAAGGGACGATGTGACCTGTGATGATGAAGGCGTTTTCCAGCGGCTTTCCATCAGCCGGGAAGGCAGTGAGATCAGTGTGGATACAAAGGCTCTTAAATTCTCCGTGAAAGACGGAGCCGGGACCATATTCACGGAGCTTTCAGCCTGTGGCAGCACATATCCGTCCTCCCGGCTGTCCGGCCCTTTTTTGTCTGATGACAGGGCGGATTATGGGATAAAGCTGTCCCGGTGGAGGATCGAAGAAAGCGGTCCGCTGACGGCGGTGCTCCGCTGTATGGGCTGCCATACCCTGCCGGATGATGATAAGGAGACGGCTTTGGGCAAACCCTTACCCACCTTTGAGGTAAAGCTCACCGCCTGGGCAGGCAGGCCCTGGGTGGAAGTATCTTTCAGGCTTATAGCTTCGGTGGATGAGCCCATGCACGTAAGATCCCTGATCTTTCAGGTGAAAAGAGATGAGGCTTCGCCTTATTTGCCTGACCTTAAGGTCAGGGGCTCCATAGACCGGGGAGACAGTGTGGGAGAGGGCAGCATATCCACGGGGGTGCCCGATATGACCGGCCCTGTTTATGAGACCACCGGCACAAAATACCTTGATATGATCGAAAACAAGGCAGGCGGCTTTAAGGTCCGGACCTGTGTGGGCAGCTCGAATTACAAGACTAATTTCACCATCGGCGATAATGAAAGCGTGGAGAGAGTCATAGATGCGAAATATATAATCGGTGAGGCCAACGAGCATTTCATCGAGGTGTTTTACGGTACGCTCTTTGCGGATGTAACGGATGAAAAAGGCGGAGTCTGCGCCACCGTCTTTCAGGCCCAGCAGAATTATCCCAAGGCGGTGAAGGCCGATGGGACAGGCATATATGTGATGCTGGTGCCTGAGGGAGTTGAAAATGTGGTGATGCAGCCCGGCATGAGCAGGGAACAGAGATTCCTTCTTCATTTTCATGATGCAAAGGAGCCTGTGGCCGGGCTTGATAACAGATCCCTTATATATCAGATGCCGGACAGGCCCTGGATCGATCCCTACATTTTTGCACAGACAAAGGTGATGCCCGATATCTTTGTAAAAAAGGAAAGCATAAGGGCTGATGTGGAGCGTGCCCTTATAGCCATGTGCGATTCCCACAGCCGCAGCTTCGGGATGCTTAATTTCGGTGATTCCCCGGATATACATTATACCGAGCAGGGCCGGGGCAGGGGGAATCTGGTATGGTCGAACAACGAATATGATTATCCCCATGCCTGTGCGCTTTTGTATGCCAGGACCGGAGAACGCAGATTCATGGATTATCTCATAGCCAACGCTTCCCACTGGATGGATGTGGACGTCTGTCATTACAGCAGGGATGAGCTGCTCATGGGAGGTCAGTGGGAACACACCCAGGGACATTGCGTGGAAGGCTGTATGGTCTGCTCCCATGAGTGGGTGGAAGGACTTCTGGATATGTATCACTTCACCGGGGATCCAAGAGCCTATGAGACGGCGCTGGGGATAGGCGAAAACATATTGAGGCTCCTTGAGACTCCGGCCTATCAGGTCAGCGGTGAGAGCAATGCCAGGGAGACGGGCTGGGCACTGAGATCTCTGGTGGCGCTTTACGCAGAGACCGGCGATGAGAAATGGGTCTCAAAGGGAGAATGGATAGTCGGACATTTTAAGGAATGGACAAAGGAGTACGGCGGGTGGCTGTCTCCCTATACGGACAATACGGCCATCAGAGTGGGCTTTATGATCTCTGTGGCAGTGGGCAGCCTTATGAGGTATTACAGGTTTTTCCCTTCGGATGAGCTTAAGGCTCTGATCATTTCGGCTGTGGACGATCTTCTGGACAATACTCTTATGGCTAACGGGGTGTTTTATTACAAGGAGCTGCCTTCACTTAACAGGCTGGGTACGAACACCCTGCTCCTGGAGGCTCTGGCCATAGCCTATGAACTTACCGGAGACGAAAAATATCTGGATGCGGGAGTGGTAACCTTTGAAAATGCGATAAAAAATCCCCCCCGGGGCTTTTCGGGGAAAAAGGTGCAGAACAAGGATGCGGTTTACGAACAGGGGAATACGGTAAAGAATTTCGGTCAGTGTTTTATGCCGCTTTCGGCATTTTACAAGGCGCTTTCGGAGAAACTGTAAAAGGGAAAGGAAGAATAAGAAATGCAGGATCATGGTGTGAGAAAAATGGCGGCGGCCGGTATGGCCCTGATGCTGATGCTGTCTGTTTCGGCCTGCAGACAGGCGGGGAAGGATACCCCGGCACCGGATGCAAAAACCGATGCAAAGGAGCAGGAAACAGATGCTGCAAAGCAGGATGTGCAGACCCAAGAGGCTTTGCCGGATCCCGTCGTTAATGAGGATACGGCGGCCGACGCTGAAGGGATCGCAGCCGGATATAAGGAGAGGCTTTGCAAAGAGACAAAGGCTGATCCGTCTGAGATAAAGTATTCCCTTGTGGAGGATCTTGACCGGGACGGAAAATATGAAGGCTTCTTTTTTATCGGAGGGGATGTGGATGAAGAGTTTGGCTCCTGCAACGGAGAGGTCTGGTTCGTCAATGAGGCCGGGATAGAAAAGCTGCATGATGAGTTCACCGCAGCCGTAAATGAAGATTCGGATGTTTTTGGCATAGTGGAGGGAGCCGATAAGGATTTTGTGAGCTTTAATGAACAGTATGTGACCAGCAATGTGACCTACCTTTTTTATGCGGATGGGGATGGGTGTAAAGAGTCTGTGGTGTCGGCTCTGGGCTCTGCGGATGTGGACGATGAGACCGGGGATCTGGTGATAACCGTCAGCGCTTATGATGGCTGCTGCACCTATGAGGCGGGGGCTGAGGAGCCCATGTGGACCGGCCATACCTGGAAGCCGTATTATTGTTATTATGACAGAAATACCGGTGATTTCATGGAGTACGGGGCGGAGGATATTTCCGAAGAAGAGCTTTCGGATATCTGCGGCAGCGATCTGGTCAAAGCCATTGAGGACCGGGGTTATGTGATCGACAGGATGATAAGGAGAAACAACGGTATCATCAATGTGAACTATTCCGAAGTCAGCTCCTATGACGACGGTTCCAGATCCATATCATATATGAATGCGACCTATGATGAGAGGAGAGGTGATTATCGGGATGTGTGGGGCGCCGGTGAGACAGGCATATTCGAATCGGATTACGGCGGGATCTATGAACTGTACATATTGTCTGCCCCTGATACCAAAGCTTCCGGCCTGCCGGATAAGGGAGGAGATCATTACGGTGTCTTTGTCATGTCCGCCAAAGATCCGGATGATTGTGTGGGGACCGAGATAAAGCTTGAGGATGCTGGCTTTGATGATGATCTGTTGATCTATACCCCGGATTTTTCAGCTCTCAATCCCGAGCCCTATTATGTGGTATCCTGCGGCCTTTTTGAGACAAAGGATGAGGCTGACCGGCGGCTTAAGGAGGTTGTAGCGGCCGGCTTTGCCGATGCGTATGTAAAACCGGCGGGAAAGTATATCGGCAACAAATACCTTTATACCATGTATGGTACCGAAGGGATAGAGATATTGAAGGACTGTGTCATCTTACATGATGTGGATGTGTCCCTCCCTTATCCCACGGGAGATGACAGCTCGAAGATGGACCTTTATGTCTATGAGAACGCGCAGTTTGATAAGGATGCCGATACGGATACCTTTGCAAATTATGAGAAGGGTGATACGCCTTACAGATGGATCGTCAAAAATCAGGAGCTTTTAAGGACCGATCCGGATGCCTATTCTTTGAACGGTCCCGCTCTTTCAGGAGTTTTCAAGGTGAGCATTGAAGGTGACGAGATCCTGTCGTATTACGGCAGCTACTGGTGGGATTAGAAGGATGTTACAGGATAGGAGAGGGACTATGAAGTTTGGATCAAAGAAAATGCTGATGTCGGCAATACTGGCGGCGGCTGTTTTTTCGACCGGATGCAGCACGGACAAAACGGCAATCCCGGATACGGCTGCAAAGGCCGTTGAACAGGGGCCTGAATCTGATGGAACGGTAATCCCGGATACGGCTGCAAAGACCGTTGAACAGGATGTTGAACCGGCCGGAAATACACCGCTTCAGACAGGGGCCGTACAGGGACTTCCGGAGCTGACCGTCAGCGGAGGTACGGAGCTGCCCGGGAATTTCTTCCTGTCTTTTGTATATACCCGCAATCTTATCATGATGGACGGCAGGGGAAATATCGTCTGGTCAAAACATGAGGAACAGCCCCGAGAAGGCGTGCATACCGGATTGTGGGATTTTAAAAAGCATGTGGCTCAGGGAAAGACCTATTACAGTTATCATGACCAGATCGCAGATTATGACAATTTCGGCTTCCAGGGCTTTGCGCCGGGGGAGCGGGTGATCATGGATGAGAATTTCAACGAGATAAAAAGGATCACGTTTGAAGAGTCGGACACCGTTGAAAAGGGGCATCCCCTGGACGGACATGATTTTCTCATGATAGATCCCGACCATTATATTCTGTCCGGTTATATCAAGGACAGGATATATAACCATCCGGATCATCCCGAAGGGTCGGATGTGGTATATTCGTATCTTCAGGAGGTGGATCACGGAAAGGTGGTATGGGACTTTAAAAGCATCGACTATCCCGAGCTTTATGACCTTGTGGATACAGATGCGTCGGATACGGCGGACGATTTTGCCAACGAAAAGACGGACGTACCGGATATAGTGCATTTCAATGCCATGCGGCTTGACGATGAGGGAAACCTTTTGTGTTCCTTCAGGCATCTGAGCACGATCCTCTGCCTTGACCGTACTAAACAGGAGGATCAGATCCTGTGGAAGCTTTCGGGAAAGGGAGATGATTTTGGCCTTTCGGAGGATCAAAAGACCTCCGGCCAGCATTACGTTACCATCGACAAAGATAAACTGATGGTTTTTGACAACGGTAACCGTACCCATTCGACCCATATCAGGATATATGGACTTGACAGGGAAAGAAGGGCCGTAAATACGGTGAAAACCCTTGATGTGGGAGGGAAGTTCAGCGCGGCCTGCGGTGATGTCCAGCATCTTACGGACGAAAAATACGTTATCGGCTGGGGCTATGGTGTGAATGACGGGCAATGTATGTCGGTTTACGATTTCGGAGCGGGGCAGGAACTTATGTCGGTCACCCTGGCCCGGCCGGAAAACTTTACCTACCGCTGTGTATATTATGAATGACCGGTACCGGCACGTTTTGAACTATATATTCTCGGCAGGCGTTTTGCTTGACAAATATATATATATGTAATAAAATTCTGAAATAGGTTTTGCCAAAGGCGGCGCACCCTTGGGTGGGCCGCTTTTTTTAAAAACCTTGCAGTGAAACGCGCCATTGGCGCAAGTACATGAAAGAAGGAGAAAAATTATGAAAAAGAAACTACTTTCCTTAATGCTTTGCGCGACCCTTGCGGTTCCCTTTACCGCATGCAGCGCAAACAACGGCTCAACCGGTCAGGCAGCCGCAGGTTCGGGTGATGCCCAGCAGAGCACCGAAGCTGCCGCAACAGACACACAGGCAGGCTCCGATGCAGCCGCAGCTTCATCCGATGCAGGCGCATCAGATGCTTCAGGTCTTACAGGTACCCTTAAGATGGGTATGATCGGACCTCTTACAGGTGCTGCAGCCATCTATGGCAATGCGGTAAACAACGCAGCCCAGATCGCGGTTGAAGAGATCAATGCATCAGGATCTGGCATCACCATCGAGTATCAGGGTGAGGACGACGAGCACGATGCAGAGAAGTCTGTAAACGCATATAACAACCTTAAGGACTGGGGCGTACAGACCATCGTAGGTTCCGTTACCACCACTCCCTGCGTGGCAGTTGCCGCTGAGGCTTACGGCGACAGACTTTTCATGCTGACACCTTCAGCTTCATCCACCTCCGTTACCGAGGGTAATGACAATGTATACCAGCTTTGCTTCTCCGATCCCAACCAGGGAAGCGCTTCTGCCCAGTATATCAAGGACAACGGCATCGGTGAGAAGGTAGCCATCATCTACAACAACGCTGACGCATATTCCACAGGTATCTATCAGAAGTTTCAGGAGGCAGCTGATTCACTTGGACTTGAAGTGGTTTCAGTCACCACCTTTACGGATGATACCGCCAACGATTTCTCGGTTCAGATAAAGGATGCTCAGGACAAGGGCGCAGATCTTCTTTTCCTGCCCATCTATTACACACCCGCTTCACTGATCCTTCAGCAGGCTGCTTCAACCGGCTATGATGTAAAGGTATTCGGTGTGGACGGTATGGACGGTATCCTTACTCTTGAGGGCTTTGATACCAGTCTGGCAGAGGGCGTGATGCTCCTTACTCCTTTCTCAGCCGATGCAAAGGATGAGCGTACGGCTTCCTTCGTATCAAAGTACAATGAGAAATTCGGCGAGACTCCTTCACAGTTCGCCGCTGACGGATATGACTGCGTATACGCCCTTGTGGAGGCACTTAAGTATTATGCGGCAAACAACGGCGGTCTCGATGTGACCGGCATGTCTTATGACGAGCTTTGCGAGATCCTTATCCAGACCTTCTCGGATCCTTCCTTTACCGTAGACGGTGTTACCGGCGAGGGTATGACCTGGACTGCCGAGGGTGAGGTAAACAAGGCACCCAAGGCTGTTGTCATCAAGGACGGAGTATATGTAGGTCTTTAATCCGGATATCGGATATTAAGTTACATTGTTCTTTTTCGGCACGATACGGCATTTGCCGTATCGTGTCCGTGTTTAATTACAGGCGTTGCGCCGACGAAGGGAGTATTTATGGTATCATATCTCATAAACGGTATCAGTCTGGGAGCCATATACGCTATTATAGCGCTGGGCTATACCATGGTGTACGGAATCGCCAAAATGCTTAATTTTGCCCATGGAGATGTCATAATGATCGGCGGATACATGGCTTACTGCAGCGTGTCATATCTGGGCTGGAGCCCGGGAGCGGCCATTATTTTTGCCATGGCTGTCTGTACCATTCTGGGAATTACCATAGAAAAGCTGGCATATAAGCCATTAAGGGACGCCAGCTCCCTGGCTGTGCTCATTACAGCCATCGGCGTTTCATATTTCCTTCAGAATGCGGCTCTTCTCATATGGAGCTCCAATCCGAAGGTCTTCCCCAATCTTTTCAATGATCTTCTTACCATCAAGGTGGGAGAGGCTACCGTTACTTCCGTAACAGTGATCACCATCATGTCCTGTGTGATCATCATGGTGGCCCTTACGCTTTTTACTTCAAAGACAAAAATGGGCAAGGCCATGCGTGCCGTGTCCGAGGACAGAGGCGCAGCGACGCTTATGGGTATAAATGTGAACAGCACTATTTCCGTTACCTTTGCCATAGGCTCGGGACTGGCTGCCATTGCAGGTGTGCTTTTGTGCAGCGCTTATCCCACGCTCATGCCTACCACCGGAGCCATGCCCGGTATCAAGGCATTTACGGCGGCGGTCTTCGGAGGCATAGGGTCCATACCGGGAGCCATGCTGGGAGGCATACTCCTGGGGGTGATCGAGATATTCGCAAAGGCATATATCTCCACACAGTTATCCGACGCCATAGTGTTTGCCGTGCTTATCATCGTACTTATAGTTAAACCTACCGGGCTTTTGGGCAAAAAGCTGACGGAGAAAGTCTGACGGGTGGCTGTTATGAAGAAACTTTCAAAAAATACATTGAACGGATTTATAAATTACGGCCTCGTGGTGGTTTTATTCATCGTATTTCAGATCCTGGCCTCGGCCAAGGTTCTGAACAATTCCATGACGGGCCTTCTGGTACCCATCTGCTGTTATGTGGTGATGGCGCTGTCCCTCAATCTGGTGGTCGGCTTTTCCGGGGAGTTGTCCCTGGGACACGCGGGCTTCATGAGTGTGGGCGCCTTCAGCGGCGTGGTGGTTTCCACCTGCCTTTCGCAGATGATCACCTTTGCCCCCTTAAGGCTGGTGGTTGCAGTTCTCATAGGGGCTCTTTTTGCCGCAGCCGCCGGCGTATTGATAGGAGTGCCGGTCTTAAGGCTTAGGGGTGATTATCTGGCCATAGTCACACTGGCCTTCGGCGAGATAATCAAAAACATAATGAACTGTATGTATATAGGCTATGATTCAAAAGGACTTCATTTTTCACTGACGGATGAGGCTTCCATGAACATGGAAGCAGGCGGAGTGACCATAGTGAACGGTCCCATGGGTGCTCTCAAGATAGCGAAGATATCTACCTTTGCTTCGGGGATAGTGCTCATCCTCATCACCCTGTTCATCATCCAGAACCTGGTGAATTCCAGGGCGGGCCGTGCCATAGCCGGTATCAGGGATAACCGTATCGCTGCGGAGGCCTGCGGAGTCCCCGTGACCAAATACAAGCTGATGGCTTTTGTTACCTCCGCCGCCATGGCAGGGGCAGCGGGAGCGCTGTACGGACTTAATTATTCCACGATAGTCCCCAAAAAATTTGATTTCAACACATCCATACTCATTCTGGTGTTTGTGGTGCTGGGCGGAATAGGAAACCTGCGGGGTTCCATCGTCGCCGCCATCATACTTACCGTGCTGCCCGAGGCCCTCAGGCAGTTCCAGGATTACCGTATGCTTGTTTACGCTATAGTTTTGATACTTGTAATGATACTGACCAACAACGAGAAAGCTGCTTCCTTTATCTCAGGTCTGTTTAAAAAGATAAAGGCGTCGAAAAAGGAGGCAAAGGCATGAGCGATACCATTAAAAAGAGAGAAGAAGTAAAGCTCGTCACGGTTCCCAGTCCCTATCTGGTTCCGGAGCGGAATGCGGGAAAGGCTCTGGTGCTGGAGGCCAATCATCTGGGCATAGACTTCGGAGGGCTGACAGCCGTGGACGATTTTAATCTGGGTATGAGCCAGAATGAGATCACGGGGCTTATCGGTCCCAACGGTGCGGGCAAGACCACTGTTTTCAATCTCCTGACCAAGGTGTACCAGCAGTCCCGGGGTACCATCTTCCTGGACGGAAAGGATACCATGGGCATGAGCTCCACCCAGGTGAATCAGGCGGGCATAGCCAGGACTTTTCAGAATATCAGGCTTTTTGATAAGCTGACGGTGGAGGACAATGTAAAGATAGGCCTTCATAACAGCATCAATTACCATATGTGGGAAGGGGTGTTCAGGCTGCCTGTATACTGGAAGGAAGAGAAAAAAGCCCACGAGCGGGTGCTGGAGCTTTTGTCCATCTTTGATATGGCGGATATGGCGGATAAGCCGGCCGGATCCCTGCCCTACGGCGCCCAGAGGCGTCTGGAGATAGTCAGGGCCCTGGCCACGAAGCCCAAGGTGCTGCTCCTGGATGAGCCTGCTGCGGGCATGAATCCTTCGGAGACAGCCGAGCTCATGGACAATATCAGCAAGATCAGGGATGAGTTCGGTATAGCGATCCTTCTCATCGAGCATGATATGAACCTGGTAATGGGTATCTGCGAGGGCATAGTGGTACTTAATTTCGGCAGGATCATAGCCAAGGGTACCCCCTCCGAGATCCAGAATAATCCTGTGGTGGTGGAGGCTTATCTGGGCAAATCACATGAAAACAAAAACAGCGGCGCCTCAGGCACTTCGGATGAGGATGCAAAGAAAGCCTCAGGCGACGATGCACATAAGTCAAACAACAGAAAAAAAGGAGGTAAACGCTGATGGGCAACATGCTGAAGGTGGAAGACCTCCACGTATATTACGGAAGCATACATGCGATCAAGGGCATATCCTTTGAAGTGAACGAGGGAGAGATCGTCACCCTCATCGGCGCCAACGGCGCAGGCAAATCCACCACACTCAACACTGTGGCAGGCCTTTTGAAGGCTTCACAGGGTGAAGTGGAGTTCAAGGGCGAGAAGATAGCCGGCATACCGGCCCATAAGCTGGTGAGCCGCGGCATGTCCCTTTGCCCCGAGGGCAGAAGAGTGTTCCAGGAACTTACCGTCAGGGAAAATCTGGAGATGGGAGCTTTTTCCAGACCAAAGTCAGAGGTAAGTGAATCCATAGAGTCGGTGTATGAGCTCTTCCCCAGACTGAAGGAGCGTTATAAGCAGATCGCAGGTACTCTTTCGGGCGGTGAGCAGCAGATGCTTGCCATGGGCCGTTCGCTTATGTCAAAGCCTGCGCTGATGATGCTGGATGAGCCCTCCATGGGTCTGGCCCCCATTCTGGTGGAGCAGATCTTTGACATAGTAAAGGAAATGAACAAAAACGGCACCACCATCCTTCTGGTGGAGCAGAATGCACAGATGGCGCTCTCCATTGCCAGCAGGGCTTACGTGCTTGAAACGGGGCGCGTGGTCTCCAGCGGTACGGGAGAAAAGCTTCTCAAGGACGATGCGGTGCGCAAGGCTTATCTGGGTGGTTAAATGATAGGATATGTAAGCGGGATGCTGGCTGAAAACAGCGAGCCGGATTTTGTGATTGTGGATGTAAACGGCATAGGTTATAATATTCTTGTCTCGGCAAATGAGGCGTCCCTCCTTCCTCCCGAGGGCAGCAGGGTAAAGCTTTATACCTATATGGCCGTGAGGGAGGATGCCCAGAAGCTTTACGGCTTTCTGACCAGGGAGAGTCTGACCCTGTTTAAAATGCTGATCACTGTCAACAAGGTGGGATGCAAGACCGCCCAGGATATTCTGGGGGCGCTTGCCCCTGACGAACTGAGGCTCGCTATTTTGTCGGGAGATGAAAAGACCATAAGCAAATGTCCCGGCGTGGGACCCAAGATGGCTCAGAGGATCATTCTGGATCTTAAGGACAAGATAGATCCGGATACAGTGTTCACCCATATTCCTCCGGGCACAGTCTCTATGGAAACTGCCGGGTCGAGAGGGTTGGGCGAGGCTGCAAAGGAAGCCCTGGAGGCTCTTACGGCTCTCGGTTTTTCCGCTTCCCAGAGCGGCGCTGCCATAAGGAGCCTGTCCGGAACGGAGGATATGACCTCAGAGGATATCATTAAAGAGGCGCTTAAATATATAAGATGAGTGAAAAGAGAGTTATTCAGACGCAGGTTACGGAGGAGGATTACAGGATAGAAGGGTCACTGCGGCCCCAGACTCTTTCGGACTATATAGGGCAGGACAAGGCAAAGTCCATGCTCCGGATATATATAGATGCGGCTAAGGAAAGAGGGGACGCGCTGGACCATGTGCTTTTTTACGGCCCTCCCGGGCTGGGTAAGACCACGCTCTCCGGCATAATAGCCAACGAGATGGGCACCCATATGAAGGTTACTTCCGGACCGGCCATAGAAAAGCCGGGGGAACTGGCGGCCATACTTAATTCCCTGTCCCAGGGAGATGTGCTTTTTATAGATGAGATCCACAGGCTTAACCGTCAGGTGGAAGAGGTCCTTTATCCCGCCATGGAGGACTATGCCATCGACATTATGATAGGCAAGGGCCCCACAGCCAGATCCATCAGGCTGGATCTGCCGAAATTCACGCTGGTGGGAGCCACCACCAGGGCCGGTCTTTTGACCGCTCCCTTAAGAGACAGATTCGGCGTCATCCACAGGCTGGAATTCTATACCGTGGATGAGCTGCAGACCATAATCAGGAATTCCGCAAAGCGTCTGTCGGTGGTGATAGACGACGAGGGAGCCATGGAACTGGCCAGAAGGTCAAGGGGTACCCCCAGACTGGCCAACCGGTTTTTAAAGCGAATAAGGGACTATGCCCAGATAAAATATGACGGAGTCATCACCGGACAGGTGGCTAAGGAAGCGTTGGACATAATGGATGTGGACAGGCTGGGGCTGGACGCCATAGACAGGCTGCTCCTTAACACCATGGCACGGAAGTTTGATAACGGCCCTGTGGGACTGGATACTCTGGCTGCGGCCATAGGTGAGGATCCGGGCACTATAGAGGATGTGTATGAACCGTATCTTATACAAAACGGACTGATCATGCGTACTCCCAGGGGACGGGTGCTGACCCAGTCGGCTATAGATCACCTTTCGGAAAAATGATCTCCTTATAAGGGAAGGGGCGATGGATATTATGGATGACAATAAAACAAGAGTCGTGATCGCGGGAAAAGGCTTTATCCTGAGCGGATATGAGAGCGAACATCTTAAAAAGGTAGCGGATTATCTGAACAAAAAATATGATGAAGCCAATGAGCAGGAGAGTTTCAAAGCTCTCACATATGATACCAAGAGCCTGTATATGCAGCTCAATATAGCCGACGATTACTTTAAGGCCCTTGACGAGATAGAGCGTCTCAAGGGCGAGATCGAAAACAAAAACAATGAACTGTATGATATGAAGCATGAGCTTGTCACTGCCCAGATCCAGGTGAGACAGGCTTCGAAAAAGAAGTAAGATGGTAGAGCTTTTATCGCCTGCAGGGACCTATGAGGGCTTTCTGGCAGCGCTTTCGGCCGGGGCCGACGCAGTTTATGCGGGAGGACAGTGTTTTTCCGCCAGGGCTTATGCAGGTAATCTTTCTGATGCCGAGCTTCTTTCGGCCATAGAGACCACTCACATCCTGGGTAAGAAACTGTACCTTACCCTGAACACCCTTTGCAAAGAAAGAGAATTCAAGGATATCTATGACTATCTGGCTCCCTTGTATGAAAGGGGACTTTCCGGCGTTATAGTCCAGGATATAGGTATCGTGCGTTATTTAAGAAAAGAGTTTCCTCTTTTGCCGGTTCATGCCAGCACCCAGATGAGCATCTGCGGCATCGAGGGGATCAATTACATGCGTGATCTGGGAGTGAGCAGGGTGGTGCCCGCCAGAGAGCTCACTTTGGAGGAAATAAAAAACATACGAAATATGACAGACGTGGAACTGGAGTGTTTCATACATGGGGCCATGTGCTATTCCTATTCCGGACAGTGCCTTTTCTCCAGTTTCCTGGGAGGCAGATCCGGGAACAGAGGCAGATGCGCCCAGCCCTGCAGACTGCCCTATGACATGGGATCCGGATTTAAATATCCGCTGTCGATGAAGGATATGTGTACCCTGGATGTGCTGGATAAACTTATAGAAGCGGGGATCTCATCCTTTAAGATAGAGGGCAGGATGAAAAAGCCGGAATATACCATGACGGTGACGAAGATCTATCGCAAATATATTGATCTGTATTATTCCGGAAAGCTTGACACGGATGTCTCCGAGTTTAAAAAAGATTATGAACTCCTGACACGCCAGTATGTAAGAGGAGAAGCCGGCACCGGTTATTACTTTAAAAGAAACGGGCGTGATCTCATCAGCATGACAGCTTCGTCATACAATGCGGACAGTGAAATATCCGGTGTTACCGAAAATGGGACAGGGGTGAAGGATGAGATTAAAATAACCCCTGCTACAATATCTGTTGATATGGATGGATATTTTAAGGCCGGAGAGAATGCGGTGCTCATCCTGTCCCGGGGAGAAAACAGCGTGACTGTCACAGGGGGGCTTTGTCAGAAGGCTAAAAAGGCACCCATGGATGCACAGCGCATAATAAAGCAGCTTTCAAAGACAGGGGGCACCTGTTTTTGTGCCGGAGCCGTAAGGATAGAGGCCGGTGAGGATGTTTTTATTTCCGTGGGCGAACTCAATGACCTGAGGCGAAAGGGGCTGGAGGCACTGGCCGCATCCCTGATAACGCCGTATTTAAGGAAGACAGGCGAAGGCCGGCCGGAATCTGTTGAAGACAAAGATGAGGGGGAAGGGATCGCGGAACATACCCCGGAAAACAATATGGATACCGTGGATCATATCGGGGAAAATGTCAAGGTGAATGGACCGGAATACACCTTATGCTTTGAGACGACGGAACAGCTTCTCGCGGCTCTTAACGAAAAATATGCGGGGTATTTCAAACGTATATACGTGGAAGCCTCCCTTCTGGAAAGTGCAAAGGATCTGATCCTTTCCGGGGCACCGGGGGCCGAAATTTATGCGGCCCTCCCCTATGTTATAAGGAATGATGATATGGGGACAGTGGAAAATATCATCCGTCAGGTGAATGAGGATCCTGATATAATGGGGGTTCTGGTTCGCAGCTATGAGGGCCTTGGCCTGTGCAACAGGCTTCTTGACGGGGATAAGCCGGTGGTGACCGACGCAGGACTGTATACCCTTAATTCAAGTGCCTGCCGTCATTTCCTGGAGGGCGGGGCCGCTGTCCTTACCCTCCCCCTGGAGCTTAATATCCATGAGATCAGGGAAAGAGGGCACCTTGGGGAAAGTGAGCTGTTGTATTACGGCAGGATAAATATGATGCTCAGCGCAGGCTGTATCGAAAAAACCAAGGGTTCATGCCACAGGGGCAAAGACGGTGAAAACAAGGTGAGCTATATTACAGACCGGTATAAACAAAAGCTCCCGGTTATCAGAGACTGTGAATTCTGCTATAACAGGGTGCTGAACCCCAAGCCCCTCTGCCTGTTTTCCGAGCTGGATGCCATAAGGAACTCAAAGATCGGTGCAGTCCGTTTTCATTTTACCATCGAGTCTGGGAACGAGGTTTCAGAGATCCTCTCCCGGGCCTTTGGGGATGGGCCTTTGAAGACGGCTGACCACACTAAGGGCCATTTCAGGAAGAGTGTTTTATGATAAATATCATAACCGAGCTGTCCAAATATTATTTTATATTGTGTATCGCATTCTTTACCCTTAACGGGTTCATCGTATTCAGATATCCGGACCACGATGACCAGCGCGCCTTTTACATCATCCAGAATGTATTCATGGTGATGTTTCATACCGGAGGCTATGCCGTGCTGATCATGAAGGGCTGGGACGAGGGTCTGGTGGTCTTTTATGCCGTGCAGCTTCTGTTGATCCTCACCTTCATCATCCTGTACAGAGTGATATACAAAAGATCCCAGCCGCTTATAATAAACAATCTCTGCATGCTGCTGTGCGTCAGTTTCGTGATGCTTCAGCGGCTTTCTTCATCAAAATGCGTCAGGCAGTTTATCATAGCCGTGGCGGGTATGGTGATCGCTCTTGTGATCCCGTTTCTCATGAAATTCGCAAAGCCGCTTTTTACTCATCTGACCCTTATCTGGGGCGGGGTGGGACTGGTCATCCTGGGGATAGTCCTGATCCTGGGCAGCGTGACCTACGGCTCGAAGCTTTCCTTCACCATCAGGAATATCACCTTCCAGCCGTCTGAGGCTGTAAAGATAATCTTTGTCTTTTTTGTGGCGGGGATGCTCTATGAGGATCAGAGCATAAAAAGACTGGTCATTACCACAGTCTTTGCCCTGGCTCATATAGGTATACTGGCTCTTTCCAAGGATCTGGGAAGCGCCCTTATCTTTTTCGTGGTCTATGTGATCATGGTCTATGTGGCTACAAAAAAGGTGAGGTATCTTCTTACCGGGGCGTTGCTGGGAGCTCTGTTTTCCGTAGCCGGTTATAAGCTCTTTTCTCATGTAAGGACCAGGGTGACGGCATTTCTTGATCCCTTTTCACATATTGACGGCCAGGGTTATCAGATCACCCAGTCCCTTTTTGCCATAGGCACGGGGGGCTGGTTCGGAATGGGCCTTGGGGGCGGTACTCCGAAAAAGATCCCTGTGGTGGAGGCCGATTTTATCTTTGCCGCCATATCCGAGGAATTCGGATGTATCTTCGGCATCTGCATCATCCTTATCTGTATGAGCAATTTCCTCATGTTCATAAACATAGCGCTCAAGGTAAAGGATGACTTTTTCAGGCTGGTGGCCCTGGGCTTTTCCGTGGTCTACGGCTTTCAGATGTTTCTGACCATAGGAGGGGTGACGAAATTCATCCCCCTGACCGGTGTGACGCTGCCGCTTTTGAGCTACGGCGGGACTTCGGTCATAGTGACGCTTGTTATGTTTGCCGCCATTCAGGGCATTTATCAGGAATCGACTCATTATGCAAAAAAACAATGATGATTCAAAAAAACAGATATATGTGGTGATGGTGCTCTTTACCCTGTTGTTTCTTTTGATGACCGGGTATTTTGCATATTATGTCCAGTTCTCCAGCACCGACGATATAAACAATACCTACAATCCCCGTCAGGAGACTCTGGCTCTCAAGGTGGTGAGAGGAAAGATAATCTCCGCAGACGGGCAGACCCTGGCCTACACTCAGGAGAGAAAGTCGGGTGAGGAGAGGATCTACCCCTATGGGCCTGTGTTTGCCCATGTGGTGGGATATACGGGAAAGGGAAAAAGCGGCATAGAGCAGATGGCGAACATCAGCCTGCTCACGTCCAACGCCGCGCTCAACGAAAAGCTGTCCAGGCAGATGGCCGAGGAAAAGAATATCGGAGACAATATTGTCACCACACTGGATACAGGGCTGCAAAAGGCAGCCTATGACGCTCTGGGCCTTTATAAGGGCGCCATAGTCGCCATGGACCCGCAGACCGGGCATATACTCTGCATGGCGTCAAATCCGGGTTTTGATCCCAATACCATAGCAAAGGACTGGGATGAACTGAATACCATGACTGAGGCAAGTCCCCTTTTGAACAGGGCTACCCAGGGGCTTTATCCTCCGGGTTCCACCTTTAAGATAGTTACTCTCCTTGAGTATATGAGAGAGAATGAAAACTGTGAGGATTATGCATTTAACTGTAAGGGCAGTTTTACCCTTGAGGATGTGACCATCAGATGCTATCACGGGTCAGTGCACGGACAGATCGATCTTAAGACCTCCTTTGCAAAATCCTGTAATTCTTCCTTTGCAAATATCGGCAGCACCCTGGATAACGGCCGTTTCAGGAAAACCGCGGAAGCTCTTTTGTTTAACAAAGAGCTTCCGGGAAAGCTGGGCTGCAGACAGAGCGAGTTTATGCTGGAGCGGTCTTCCCTGTGCGAGGAAAAACTGCATACCGCCATAGGTCAGGGAAAGACCGTGATCTCTCCTCTTCATATGGCGCTGATCACCTCCGCAGTGGCAAACGGCGGAATGCTGAAAAAACCTTTGCTCATCGATCGGATAGAGAATTATGACGGGGAGACGGTGAAGAAGTACGAAGCCTCGAATCATAAGAGGCTCATGAGTGAAAAGGAGGCGGCTTTCCTGGATGAATACATGAGAGAGGTGGTGGCCACGGGAACCGGCACGAAGCTGTCGGGTCTTTCGTACGAGGTGGCCGGAAAGACGGGCTCGGCGGAGTTCGGCTCTGAAAAAGGCGATAGCCACGCCTGGTTTACGGGCTATGCCGGCACAGGGGAACAAAAGATCGTTGTCACGGTGGTGATAGAAGGAGCGGGAAGCGGCTCGGACTATGCGGTGCCGGCTGCCAAAAGGGTATTCGACGCTTATTTTGCTGAACACGCACATGGTTAAATATTTGACAATTCTGTAAAAAAAAGGTAAAATACAATGGATTGTAAAATATAATGGACTATAAAACGAGGGGGGCTCATCTTATGGAAAAAGAGATTTCTCAGGCCGTTATAGGCAGGCTGCCCAGATATTACAGATATCTGGGGATGCTCAAGGATAAAAAAGTCGAGCGTATTTCATCCAGGGAACTGTCCCAGATGATGAACGTAACTGCATCACAGATCAGACAGGATTTAAATAATTTCGGCGGCTTCGGACATCAGGGCTATGGATATAATGTTGAGCTTCTTTATTCCGAGATCGCCAATATACTGGGACTTTCCAGACAGCATAACCTGATCCTGGTGGGCGCGGGAAACCTGGGTAAGGCTCTGGCGGGTTATGTGAATTTTGAACGGCGCGGTTTCCATATGAAGGGGATCTTTGATATCGATCCTTTTCTCTATGGCAAAAAGATCCGCGACATACCCATCATGCCCATTGACGGGATCGAGGACTTCATCCGCAACAACGAGGTGGACATAGCGGTCATCTGTATACCGGCCACGGCTTCCACCAAGGTGGTGGAGAGGATAGTGGCCTGCGGGATAAAGGCTATCTGGAATTTTTCCCATGTGGATCTGGACGTGTCGGATGACGTATCGGTTGAAAACGTGCATCTGTCGGACAGCCTTATGAGACTGTCGTACGCCATGAAGTCAAAAAGGGACAGAATGGAAAAAATAAACGCCTCAAAGGGAAAGAACTGACCTTCGGACAGGATTATTTGTTATGGGTAAACAGTCTGAATTTGAAAAGGCTCTCGAGGGAAAGACTATCGGGCCTCTGACCCTCGACAATAAATGGCACAGGATCTTCCGTTTCATCGAAAAGACCGATGAGATCACTGCCCTGGAGGAGGAGTTGAACGGCCTGTTGAAGGAACAGGGCAGGATCAATACCGAGGCCGGGAAGATGCGTGCCCTGAAGAGCCAGCTCATGGACGAGATAGTGGCTCTCATGGACAGCGACGACAAGCAGTCAAAGAAGAAAAAGGAAGAGAATTCCCGTCTTATCGATGAGATAAACAAAAAGGCCGAGGACAATGAGGAGAGGAGCCTGGATCTCCCCAGGGAGATCAATATCGTCAACAGGAAGCTGATGCTCCTCACCATGGACGCCTGTTACGCCCTCATAAGTGAAAACTCCGGAAATATAGCGCAGATCAGTGACTGGATCACCACCGTCAGGGTGGAGCTTAAAAAGAATATAGTCAAAAAGCAGGAGATGGAGATAAAGAATGTGGAAATGTATTCCTACATGCACGATATCTTCGGACCGGATGTGGTGGAGCTTTTTGATATAAAATACGACATAGAAGGTAAACGCCAGGAGATCCTGGACCGTCAGAAGGCTATAAAGGAACAGAAGGCCAGGGAGGCAGCAAAGGAAAATGGAGCTCAATAAAAGGATAAAGGCATATATCAGTGTCGATAATGCCGAATACAATATCAAAAACCTTTACGATAACGTGGCGGCGGGAAACAAAAAGCCGCCTCTTATTATGCCCGTTATAAAGGCGGACGGGTATGGTCACGGCGCATTGCCCCTGGCTGAAAGATTCGAGACCCTTCCCTATGTGTGGGGCTATGCGGTGGCCACCGCGGGGGAGGCTTTCCATCTGCGGGAAGGCGGGATCAAAAAGCCGGTGCTCATACTGGGATATACTTTTCCCGAGGATTACGAACAGCTGGTGGCATTGGAGATAAGATGTGCCGTTTTCAAAAAGGAAATGGCCCTGGCCCTTTCCGAAGAGGCACAGAAGCAGGGAAAGAAGGCATATATCCATATCAAGGCGGATACGGGAATGGGCCGCATAGGCTATGTGAAGAGTGAGGATGCCATATCCGAGATAAAGGAGATAGCGTCCCTGCCCGGGATCGAGACAGAGGGCTTTTTTACCCACTTTGCAAAGGCCGATACGCCGGATGACGATTTTACAAGAGGGCAGGTTGAGAAATTTGCAGCTTTCAGGGATGATCTTTTGAAGGCAGGGGTTTCAATAAAACTCAGCCATTGCCTGAACAGCGCGGGGATCATCAGATTCCCCGAGTATGCCATGGATATGGTGCGCTCCGGCATCACTACCTACGGCCTGTATCCATCACAGGAGGTCAGCTTTGACGCGGTAGCCTTAAAACCCGTCATGGAACTCAGATCCGTAATAGCCTATATCAAAACCGTGCCTGCCCATACGCCTATCAGCTACGGCGGGACTTTTGTCAGTGAAAAGGAGATGAAGGTGGCTACCATCCCCGCAGGATATGCGGACGGAGTGCCCCGGTCCCTTTCGAATAAGGGGAGCGTTTTGATCAGAGGGCACAGGGCGCCTATCCTGGGAAGGGTCTGCATGGACCAGTTCATGGTGGATGTTTCCCACATCCCGGGAGTGGCTGAGGGTGATGTCGTGACACTGATCGGAAGCGACAAAGGTGAGACCATCACCTTTGAGCAGTGGCAGCAGCTGACGGGACTTCTGAATTACGAGCTGGCCTGTCATATCAGCTCCAGGGTGGAGAGGATCACGGTTTGACTAAAGCAGTGTAATCATGGTAAAATAAATGGCTGATGCTTTTTGATAATAAGAAAATATATGGAGGAAGATAAATGTCCGGACATTCAAAATTTGCCAACATCAAACATAAAAAGGAAAAGAACGATGCAGCCAAGGGAAAGGTTTTCACCATGCTGGGACGTGAGATCGCGGTGGCGGTAAAGTCCGGCGGCCCCGATCCTGCCAACAATTTCAAGCTTGCCCAGGTCATCGCAAAGGCCAAGGCTTCCAACATGCCTAACGACACCATCGAAAGAGGTATCAAAAAGGCAGCGGGTGAGGGCAACGGAGTGAACTATGAGCATGTCACCTATGAAGGCTACGGCCCCGGCGGCATAGCCATCATAGTGAACGCCCTGACAGACAACAAAAACAGGACGGCGGCAAATGTCCGCATGGCTTTCACAAAGGGTTACGGCTCCATGGGTACCCAGGGCTGCGTATCCTATATGTTCGACGAAAAGGGACAGATACTCATAGACAAGGAAGAGTATGAGACCGATGCGGATGAGCTGATGATGCTGGCTTTGGATGCGGGAGCCGAGGACTTTTCCGAGGAGGAGGATTCCTACGAGATAATCACCGCGCCTGATGATTTTGAGACGGTGAGAAAGGCTCTTGAGGATGCAAAGGTTCCCATGGCTTCGGCTGAGGTCACCATGATCCCCCAGAATTATGCGAAGCTTTCCTCCGAGGAGGATATCGCGAATCTGACCAAGACGCTGGACATGCTTGACGACGACGACGACGTGCAGGCCGTTTATACAAACTATGACGAAGAATAGGATACTTTCAATAATAAATATCCTGACATATTCGGTTCTGGCTGTGGTGATCCTGTTTTTTATAATAGGTACCGCGGCAGGCTTCGGGCTAAGAGGAGTGCTTATGTGGGCCATGGCCCTCGTGGTATTCCTTTTTGGCGCTTTTTTGGTGGGTTTTTGTCTGTCCCAGCTGTTTCCCGACCGCAGGTCAAACAGATTCCAGCTCATCTTTAACATCACGGAGTTCGTGGTACTTCTGATAATCACCCTGGCGGGACTGGAGCTGGCTCAGAATACCTCATACGCCATGGGCCTTCTGGATCCCTACAGGATCCACGGTATGAGTTTTGCGGTGGCTTTGGATCCTTCGATCCTGAAGGCACATTCCCCTGCGCTCAGATCCTTTACCGAGACCCCCGCGCTTTACGGAGTGGTACGTTTTGTGTCGCTTTTTTACAGAGGGCTGGGGGCTGACGAGTCCATTCTCGGAAGCGTGTTCATGTGCGTACATGTCCTGTGTGCGTTTTTTACTTACCGCCTGGCCCGCATGGTTTCGGGGCGGGTGGCTTCCGTTGCAGTGTACGGTCTGATGATGCTGGTCCCGTCGCAGCTTTGCGTGGCGTCGGTGGCCAATATACATATTTTTGCAGCCACCTTTGTGACACTGAACCTGTATCTTTTTGCTTATTCCAGGCGGATGTCCAGGATGGAGCTTTCGTTAAACGAAATAGTGCCCGTGGTTGCAGGCGCCGCCGTATCGGCGGGCTTTGCCGCATTTTTTAATCCCGTGGCCTTTATCCTTCCCCTGGGGGAGATCCTGTTCATTGTTTTTTATCAGGTGAACAGAAAAGGCATCAATCCGGACAGCAAAAAAGAAAGGGTGATATATTCTCTGATCCTGGCGCTGGCCTGCGTGCTTGTGTTCCTTCTTCTGTGCGTGGTCAAAGCCGTGGATCTTAAGGCTTCCATGAAGGAAGTCTTTTTGCCATATTTTCATGCCTTTCTTCCCGTGGATGGGATAAAGCTGGAACTGCCCGCTATCTGGGGAAGTGAGGACTACGCACAGAGTGTGCTCTACTATCATTCGCCGCTGCAGTGTCAGATAGCATATGGCTGCGTGCTGACCTCGGCCTTCGCCTGCGTGGTGATGAACTGGGTGCTGAAGCAGTCCGACTATTTTGTATTGCGGCTGTTCATTCTGGCCAGTGTGATCCAGACAGCCCTGTCAGGTACCTCCAGCATGGACCATACCGAGTGCTTCTGTCTTTTGACGGTATTCTGCGGCGGTCTATTCGGGGAAGTGTACAGTGCCCTTCGCGCAAAGGCCTTCAGGCGGATGCAGGAGGAGCAGCAGAAGTTAGAACAGGAAAAAGCTCTTGAAGAGGCGGAGCGAAGAGCCAAAGCCGAAGCCGAACAACGGGCCTGGGACAGGGAATGGGAGGAAAAAAAGAAGGAAAGGGCAAAAGCCAATGCCCTGAAGGCTGATGAGGAAGAGGAAGGAAAAGTCCTGACTCTTGATGACGTCATTGCCAGAGCCCAGGGAATGTCCGGGGCCGGTGCATGGAACGAACCCATTGAAAGTGATGCCCCTGCCGGAAACGGTATTGCGGCCGCCGGCTTTTCACAAAAGCCCGCCCCTTTGCAGGATGAAGACTGGCCCGAGGATGACGGCGGCGTCATCACTCTGGACGACGTGCTGGGAGCCGGGACTTATGAGGAAACCGAAAAAAATGACGGCGCTGACGGTTCCATGCTTGAGAACCATATGGAGATAAGGGAAAGACCAAAGGACCGGGAGGTCGAGTTTGATTTCAATATAAATGAAGAGGAGGACTTTGACGTATGAACCTGCTAAAGGCAATGGGCATGGGACTGATCCAGGGACTCACCGAGTTTCTGCCTGTATCCAGCTCAGGCCATCTGGCGATATTCAAATGTATATTTCATGCGGATACCGATACCGGCATACTCTTCGATGTGCTGCTCCACGTGGGGACGCTGATCTCTGTTTTTGTGGCATTCTGGGCGGATATCCTGGCATTGTTCAAGGAAGGCATCGGGATGCTCCTGGATTTTTGTCATAATCTGGGGATCTTTTTTCACAACTGTTTCTCAAAGGATGAGAAATACGCATATGACAGGGTAGTCACCGGCTCTTACCGCAAATTTGTGATGCTGGTGATAGTCGCCACCATTCCCACAGGCATTATGGGAATAGCGGGGAAGGATTTCGTGGAGGTGGCCGGAGAGAGTCTGCTGGTTCCGGGCATAGGCCTCATTTGCACGTCCATGATCCTTTTTGTGGCGGACAGATGCAAGGGAGGAAAGAAGCTCCCCAGTACGGTCTCTTATCTGGATGGTTTTATCACAGGTATGGTCCAGGGCGTAGCCACCCTGCCGGGAGTGTCCAGATCCGGTTCCACCATAGCGGCCTGTCTGCTTTTGGGTTTTGAGAAGAAATTTGCGGTGAAATTTTCCTTCATCATGTCCGTTCCCGCCATTCTGGGAGCCGCCGTGCTGGAGCTTAAGGATGTGGCCCAGTCGCCGCCGCCTTCGGGGGAGATCCCCATGTATCTCGCAGGCATGGCAGTGGCGGCAGTAGTCGGATTCGTCTGCATAAAGACCATGATGTTGGTGGTGCGCAGAAACAAGTTCACCATATTCAGTATCTACTGTCTGATAGCGGGAATAGTATGTCTGGTAGCATATTTTAAGTGAGGAAGAAAATGGCCGGCGCGACGCGCAAGAGAAGAGCTAAATCGAATACATCAGGGAGAAGAACAGCCGGAAAAAGGTCTTCCCAAAAAAGAAAGAGCAGTGTGAGTCCCGAGATATATGTGATCGGGGCCCTTGCTTTTTGTATCCTTTTATTTGTTTCAAACATCAATCTTCTGGGAGTGGTGGGCAAATTCATAAGTGCCGTGGAGTTCGGGCTTTTCGGTATCTGTGCCTTTGTTTTTCCTCTTGCCCTGGCAGCTGCGATCATTCTGTATTTTCTGCTTTCGGGCACCGAAGGCTTTTTGATGAAATATATCTGCGGCATCCTGATCTTTGTGGATGTCTGCGTGGTGGCTCATCTTTTTGTCATAAACGACTATCTGGCTTCCCATGACAATCCTTATAAATTCTGCAGCGAGAATCATACCGGAGGCGGTCTTTTGGGCGGCTATGCGGCTGTTGGCCTTTATAATGCACTGGGCCTGGTGGGAGCCTGGCTGGTATCCCTCCTCATTTTCATCATCTGTCTGATGATAGTGACCGAGGCCTCTCTTTTTGACATAATAGCCAGCGGCTCCGATATGATAGAAGACAGGTATCATGAGACCTCCAGGGTCGGCAGGGAAAGGTATGAGCAGCTTCGGGAAAAAAATGAACAGAGGAAGGCTGTCCGCAGGGAACGCAGGGAACGTGAAGAAGAAATGAGGCGTGAGAGGCAGCGGCAGCGCCTTGAACGTGAGGAAAGGGAAGCAAAGGAAAGGCAGGAAAGAGAAAAGGAAAAGCAGGAAAAGGATCCTTTTGTAATACCCCTGGTAGGTGAGACACCGGCGGTGCAGGCGGAGCCTGAGACGGCAGA
>JAEEGL014624368.1_pt1 | contig 25307 bp, 22 predicted proteins | sample 9134231 | NCBI WGS metagenome assembly JAEEGL01 (sample SAMN16246548, study PRJNA631951) | gut metagenome | biome: gut microbiome; feature: rumen; material: fiber-attached | host: Bos | place: Iran: Karaj | collected 2018-10
CGATTTACCTTTTTCAGTTAAATAATATTTTTGAGTTGGACTATTTGGAGAGTCGGGTTGTGTCATTGATATAATATCATAATCTAATAAACGTTTTACAATATTTTCTCGTACATACCTACGACTTGAAATCTCTACAAAGTCTTTTATTTCCTTTAACGATAATTCTTTACCTAAAAGATATTTCAACAACGAACGTAATTGCTCATCCAATCTTACTTGACCACTTACTTGACCACTTACTTGATCACTTACTTGACCACTATTTTCTTTAACCTCAGTCTGTGAATTTCTTTTCTCGGTACTTTTTCCTGTAACATTTTCAGGGTTATTTAATTGACCCAAACCTGAAATTTTACTGAAAATTATCGTAGAATGTGTTATTTCAGACTTAAAACTTATTAATTGACCAGTAAGTGAAGTCCACGTTTTAATTTTGTCAATACCATAACCTGCATTTTCCGCAAGTTTTGCCGCACGAAAAAGTTTTATTATAATTGGGTTGCGTGGTAAAAAATTTATCTTTCAATTACTTTCCAATGTCCACCCTTATCAAGACTAACACGAGAAATTAAACCTCGTTGTTTGAGCTTTTATAAATCTCGATGTATAATTCTGACAACATTCATTTTCTCTGCAAATTCCTCTGTTGTTACGAAAGACTATAAATATGTCAGTTAAACAATTATTTTCACATTTTATTGACGAACTCTAAAGTATACTCTCACATTTTCTTGACGAACTTTATGGTATACTTTCACAATTTCTTGACGAACTTTCCGTAATTTTTGTATAACTTCGTCTTTCGTCATTTATTTCCTTTTTCCTTTCCTCCGACAACATCAACAGCAACGTCATAGCCCACGGAATAAACATCAGCCCGGCATTTCTTGTCAGCATATTTTCGAACATCAAATTCACCATCACTGCAACGGCAAAACCGATTAACGGGAAATATCTGTTTTTTATTCCATAATAAAACGCCGGAAAAAACATCGACAAAGTCAACAACAGACCAATCAAACCCATAGAAAGTTGCGCGTAAATATACTGATTATGAGTGCCAAACTCAAATTCAACTCCGTTTTTTTTGTATTGTTTTACAAGTTCAGTGTCGGTGTCACCAATTCCAACGCCGAGAATAGGATGTTGTTTTATGACTTGAAAGGCGTTGCGCCAAATAATGATGCGGTCGTTATCCTGTTCAATTTTTCCCTTTCGTTGTTCTGTGTTTCCATTAAACGCTTCTACTATATTTGAATAAATCCATGACAACCGACTTGATTGCACAAGTTTAATAGTCATAAAAGATATTAGTAACAAACCAACTACCAATATAAGAATTTTTCTTTTCTTCATCGCGTAAAAAATAACAAAAGACAATGCAACCGCGACTACTGCAGCCAAATTAGCCCTGCTCTGAAGAAGGAAAATAAAGCCCCCAAAATATAGACTCAAAAAACAAATTCCTATTTTATATTTCTTACTTTTGATTGATGAAAGCCCACTTAATACAAAAGTCAAAGTAAACAAAAAGTATAAAGAAAAATATGACGGATGAATAAAATGCGATAAAAAACTATACGAAAAATTATTATACCCCGCTGTAATCGAATCATATGCATTACTATAAGACCAATCTATATCCAAAATAGTTGAACTAAATACTATCCCTGTTTCAGTTTCTTGCCAACAATTTTGATAAGACCAAATTAAACACACAACAGATGACACAAACACTCCGGCAACAAACACGACAAAAGGCAACTTATAGTTTTTAAGAATAGCAGCCGCCTTTAAAAGAACTAAATACCATGGAAACGCTACAATCAAAATATACCGTCCTATAAGTTGAAAACCTCGCCCTATATCATCACTCCACAAAAGACTGACGATACACCAAAACAAATACGCCGTTGATGCTAAAACAAACCATTCTCCACCATTGTCAAGTTTCTTGAAATTAAAATTTTTATACAAATCTTTATCTACCAAAGTCAATACAACCGACAAAAACAAAAAAATATTTGCTTCTGTTATATCAAATGGAAGCAGAAACACAAAAATTAAAAATGAAACTAATGATATTTGTTTTATAATTTTTTGCATTAAAAATTAATGTATTATTTTTTTTTAAGTCCTTCATAATTATCTTCGTCGCGATATTTAATTATTTTTGCCGGATTGCCGCCAACAATAGCACACTTCGGAACATCTTTGACAACAACAGATCCAATCGCAATAATTGCACCCTCTGAAATATGAACGTTTCCAGAAATTATCACATCAGAGCCAATCCAAACATAATCGTCAATACAGACATGTTTTTCTGTGTAATGAAGTCCATACGGAAGTCCGTCGCCATAATCGTAATCATGAGATCCCAACATGATTTTCACATTTTCGCCAGAATGGAAATGCGAACCAATCTTTACTGTTCCATTTCCGGAAATTGTCATTCCATTGAAAGAAACGTCATTTTCAACAAATACTTTTGCCGTTGATGCTATACGGGCAATTTTTGCCGAAATAAAATCTTTTCCACATTGTTTTAACATTTTTTTTGTTAAAAATGTAGAAACAAAACGACGAAATTTTCTAAAACAATTAAATATCGGATATAAAATATTCATAAAAACTATTTCAAAAATTCGGAAAGTAAAGCACAGCCTTTGTCTGCAAGAAAATAATTTCTTGATTTCAAATCTAAATATCTATCATGAAATGTCACATCATCAAGAATGACCTTTTTTTTTGAAAAAAAGGCTTGAAGCAATACTGTTGAAAACGAACTAATTACGAATTCTGTACTTGCAATAGATTCCATAATAGACACTTTTTTGGGAATTTCAATATCCTCAAAAACAACATATTTGCTAAGAATTGACAAATTCGTATATCGCGGATGAGGACGATATTTTACTTTTTTTCCATTATTTGTTAAATAATTCATTGAATTAACTATACTTCGGATTTCTTCTTCGGTTTCCTCTCCTAAGTAATATTTAAAATCCGAACAACAATCTTCTGAATAATTTTTTTCACAATCAATAATTAACGATGGAGGAATGGCAACAACAAACTGATTTTCTTCTGCGCCAAGACTTAAAAACAACTGTTTATAATGTTCGTGCCAAATATAACACTCGTCAAAATGGAAAAAAGTATCCCGAATGTAATATAATTTTTCCCCGTGCATAACATTGATATGCTTTACTCCATACATATTACAATACTCTGTTAAAACAGAAGAAGTAAAAGAATATTCCCCACATACTTGTATCGCCTTTGGATTATATCTATGAATCATATAACTATAAAGAGATATTTTTGCAGAAGTTTTTAATGTTAAATACGGAGAATAAGTTTTAAGCAAGCATTTCAAACAAAACATCAAATCCCTAAAAGTAAACATTTTACCTGAATACCATTCTTTAAAACTATACTGATATTTAGTTTTAAATTTATCTGGCAAAACTTCTTCCATACTTTTATACTCAGAAATACAATCGACTTTGTGCAATAATTGTTTTGAAGAAAAAATACCGCTTATCATAGCGATAAACCAATAGGATGGCAAAGCAACCAAAGAAACAAATTCAAAAAGGATACGTTTCCATAACGGGACAAAAAACATTTGACAAAGATATTGTTTTTTGGTTCTATCAAAATTATCAATAGGTTTTTTTAATGTTTCAAAAAAAGCCCGCTGACTTTCAGCTGACACTTCAAACATATCCTTATCTCCTTTTGCAAGAAAGTTTGTAAGTTTAAAAACATTTATCATCTTTTCCTTTTATAATATGCAACAACTCCTTTAACCGGATTTTTAAATATATAATAAAATATTAACATATCAAATGCTCCAGGAAAAGCCACCCAATCAAGAGACACTCTTAGTAATATCGCAACAAGTGTAATCAAAATCAAACGGTCACCTTTCTTAAAAGAGACTATTGCAGTTCTAAGCAAAAGTCCCGTAAATAAAAGAAATGGAATTAAACCATATTTAGCATGAAGAATAAAAAAAGAATTATGAATATTGCCTTTATAATGAATCAAAATTGGGAAATTTCCAGATGCATAATTAACACCAAATATAAAATTTCTAACATTTAGAAACAAACCTGACAAATATTCCGTCCAAATTTCTATTCGACTTGATTGCATTCCGAATTTTTCATACTTTTCTTTGATATTATTTGTAAATGAAAACGAATCGAAAACAAATAAAACTACAAAAACCACAGCACAAATCAAGCACAAAATAATGATATTGGTTACACTTATTGTCTTCTTGTTAATCCAATATACTCCGAATGCCAAAACTATCACTGACAAAAGTCCCGCCCTTGATGTTGACCAAACAACAATTATTCCGATAAACAAAATCGGGTAATAACTTAATTTATCCGATTTTGTTCTATCAGACTTAAAATATAACCTTTTACGGTGATACGATAAATAATATATAATTAATGAAAGTATACATATTGCTGATATATTGTTTTCGCTGCCGCCATAAATTACATTTTGCACAGGAACTCCGATAATCATATAGACAGCAAAAACACCTCCGACAATGTATACTAAAATTATAGCAACTTGTACAGAAATTCCATACCTCAAAAGAATTAAACCAAGCCCCATATAAGACCAAATCCAAAGCAAGTTTTGAAAATTAGCATTATGATTATAAAGTATTGAAAGTGTCATAAACAAAGATACTACCAATCCGAAAATCAATGAAGTAATCTTTGCATAAGGCTTAGCAGAGAATAAATAATGAATATATGCACACAACCCTGGCAAAACTAACAAACCGTTACGTACAATATCCGGCAAATTAATTAAATGGGTAAAAAGATACAAAACGCAAAAAGTGGCAATCCATATTTGCGCATTAATAAAAACCTTATTCATCGGTTAGTTTTAATTTCAATGTTTTTTTAACGAGCATTCTCACCAAAAAGAATTGCAAAAACTGTGTTGCTGCATACAAACAACAAGTTAACAATAAAGAATAACGTGTTAACCACAATGAGACCAATAAATGCAAAACCGAAGATCCGAATGTTATATACATTATTTTTTTTGTCTCTTGAAAAAAGAACAAATACGGTGAATAAATTAAATAAAAACACACAAACAAACCATAAAAAGACAGAATATAAAAATACTTAACGGCAGCCTCATATTTTTCGAAAAAGAAAGGAACTACAACAATAACAAACAACGAAATAATAATAGTAGCACCAATGAATATTCTATATAAATAATTTCTCTGTTTTTTTAATATTGACAATTTAGAACTTTCACTGATAGCTTTATCACCAAGAGTTCTATAAATATCAACACTAAAAGACTGATTGAAACCATAACCAACCATAGTTATGGCACTCGTAAAAGTATAAGCAAAATTGAATAAGCCCACCTCTGTTAAATCATAAAAATGTTTTATTATATAGGTATCACCTCCTTGCCTGATAAAAATAGCCCCTAAATGAGGAATCAGCGGAATTCCCCACAAAAGCATTTTTTTAAGATACTTAAAATCAATACGGCACAAAAAATTTTGTTTTAATAATAAAACTAAACCAATTAATCCAACCAAAACAGTACAAATTCCTTGCGCATATACTCTGCCGAACCAACCGAATTCAAATATTTGAACAAGTAAAAGTGATAAAATAAAATTAAGAAGAGCATTTCCACAACTCAAAATTCCGTACCATAAAACATCGGACTTTACCCGAAGATAATCTAAATAAAGATTGAAATAGACATTGAAAAATGATATTACAATTCCCGTAAACAAAACACTTAACGGCAAATCTATCCGAGAAGATATAAAACTACCGCCGATTCCAAGCACGATACATAGTACAGAGGAAACCAATAAAGAAACAACAATAATACCAGAAAAAACCTGACGAACTCCGGAAATACCGTCTCTAAAAAACGAAACGGACAGATACCCTTCCGTAGACATTGCCTGAAAATATCCGACAAGCATTATTACCGTGCCGAACAAACTCAATAATCCGTAATCATAAGGAGAAACAAAACGAGCAATTACAAGTAACAGCAAAAAAAAGAATCCCTTATTGACAAAAGAAAACAACGAAAAAAATACGCCATTTCTTAACGTCGGATTATGAACAGCGGATACAATCTTGGTTACCAATGAATTCATAAACTATTTCAAATGTCTTACCATTTCATTTGCTCGCTGATACTCCTGAGGATTACCAATATCTATCCACGTACCGTTCAGCGGATAACGGATAACTTTTTTGTTCTCAGAAATCAATTTTTCAATTAAATCTGTCGCGTTGAAGAACTGATTGTCAGGAATTTCATTCAACGCACGGCGTTTGATGAGATAAATGCCAGCGTTGGCGTAATAGTTGTATTGCGGCTTTTCCAACAGACCTTTAATATTGCGTCCTTCCAAATCCAAAATCCCGTATGGTATAGAAATATTGTACGGTACTGCTGCTACCGACATCTCGGCATCATACGACTGAAAATGAAGATAAAAATCCTCATAATCAATATTGGTAAACAAGTCACTGTTCATCACCAAAACAGTATCGTTGTAGAATTTGTCAACAAATTTTACTGAACCTATTGTTCCGAGAAATTTTGGTTCGCTATAACAGTTGATTTTTATATTGTCTCTTAAAATAGAAAAATGTTCTTCTATCTGTTCTTTTAAATAGTTGACCGTTACTGATATATGTTTAACACCGTAGGAAATCAAGCGATCAACATTATGGTCAATTATTGCTTTATCTCCAACGGGAAGTAACGGTTTCGGAGTTTTTTCTGTGAGAGGACGAAGTCTTTCTCCCTTGCCGCCAGCCATCAATACAGCATCAATCGGAAGTCTTGTCTTATATTTATATAAATCAATGATGTCAACAATGTGCATATTTTCATCAAGAACAGGAACGAGTTTCATTTGTAACTCTTTTTGCCGCTTAATTTTCTCTACATTGTCAATATCATTTAATGACAAATAATTGAATTGCCGATGCATTACTTTTTCTGTCGTATCGTTGACAGAAGCACCAGCGATTAACGCCCGTCTTGAATCTCCGTCAGTAAGAGTACCGACCATACAATTATCGTCATCAACCACAAAAAGAACTAACGGTTCAGAAGAAAAATCGTTAATTTGAGACAACGCCTCCAGTAATGTCTTATCCTTACTTATAATATGACTATTATTTTCAAACATGTTACACCATTTTTTCTTGAATCAACAACTCAGCATATTTCCAATCAAGCATAGTATCCAAATCAACAGAATGTATTTCATTCATTTCATAAAAACGGATTTTTTTGAAATCGTTTATATGTATAGCCTTCAATGAATCAGTATTGATGACATAAACGGCTCCGTTATATTCATAACATTTTGGAGCTTCCTGACGACGGGTAATTTTTCCGTCTCCTTTTGAAATCACTAAATTACCGTTTTCATCTTCTTCATAAATATCATAATACGGATTTGAAGCCGAAGGTTTAACAGAAACAACCATATCGCAATCCGTATCGTATTTCTTCATACACCCGATAACATCTTCTTTTGTTCTAAAAGGAGACGTTGGTTGCAACAACACGACATTATCATAATATTTGCTCTGTTGTTCAAAAAATTGCACAGCATGAAGTATCACTTCATAACTACCCGCCGTATCTGATGCCAAATAATCAGGTCGTTTAAAATGAATTTTCAACCCATAATCTTCTGCAACCTTAATAATAGTATCATCGTCCGTTGAAAGGCATATATCTGAATCGTCAACAAATTGACGTGCTATATCTATTGAATAATAAATCAGAGGTTTACCCGCTAATGGTTTTATATTTTTATGTGGGATGCCCTTGCTACCTCCACGTGCTGTTATTAAAAACAAAGATTTCATTTATTAAAATTCAATTGGTTCGTCAATTTGATAATCTCTCTTTGCCGATTTTTCAACTACCAAATCCCAATATTTTGCCGGAAGCCCCTCAGAACTACGAAGCAAAGAAATATTATCAGAATTAAACATTTCTCCTTTTTTAATTGGTGTTTTAGCAATCAATCGTTTCAAAACTACTTCTGCATTTTTTTTCTCTGACGCATTAGGACGTTTAATACCGTCTCCAAGAGCGTTTTCAATATTTCTAATTGAAGTTACCATCTGTTTCAACTCATACGGCTCTAATGATGCCAAATGATCAGGTCCTTCCATTGTTCTGTCAAGAGTAAAATGCTTTTCTATTATTTCTGCTCCCATCGCAACGGCAGCAATCGGGACTTCAATACCCATTGTATGGTCGGAATAGCCTACCTGACATTTGAACGCAGCTTTCAATGTTTGCATAGCACGTAAATTAACCTCATCGTAAGGACACGGATAATTAGTTGTGCAATGAAGCAAAACCACTTCTTTTGCTCCGCTTTCCAACAAAGTGTTATAAGCCGTTTCCACGTCAGAAAGCATTGACATTCCAGTAGAAAGAATAACTTTTTGATGTTTACTACCAATCTGCCGTAAATATGGAATATTTGTTACCTCACCGGAACCTATCTTCAAAAAAGGTAAATTCAACGAACATAAATAATCCAGACTTTCCACGTCGTCAGGTGTTGACAAAAACTGAATGCCGATTTCATCACAATACGCCTTTATTTTATCAAAATCATAATAACTCAATTCCAAACTTTTGAGCATTTCATACTGACTTTGTTCTTTCCCGGTATTTTCTTCTTGATATGCCGCTTTTGCTGCACTCCGAGTTACAATATTTTCGGTTTTCCATGTTTGAAATTTTACAGCATCAACACCGGCTTCTTTGGCAGCATCACATAATTGTAATGCAAGATCAAGACAGCCGTTATGATTAACGCCTGCTTCAGCAATAATATATACACCCATCGTTTAATATTTATACTTCAAAAGGAATTGTTTATAACGCTCTACTTTTGCAGGATTCTTCTGTTCCCATTCAGAACAAATCTGCTCATATAAGTTTTGATTGAAAATCAGTTTACCCAAACAAAACTGACGGGTATTTTTTGAAAAACGGCTTTTAAAACAAAAAAGGCTGTCATCCTCTGACGAAGTTGTACCGCCGCCTAAATGAAACGTTTTAACTCCGCGTCGTTTCAATTCAAGTGCAGCCTGCCAAAGCATAAAATTATTAGGCGACAACTTCAAAACTCTAACATCACTTCCAGACAAATGATAATGTCCAAATTCTCCATCATACATAAAAATTGCTGCTGCAACCACTTTTCCTTCGTATAAAACCACACCTAAAAAACTATTAGGTAAGGTTTTTACAAATCGTTGATAATAAGACGGCTTAAAATAATAAAAATCGGAAGCGTCTAATTTATCCATCGTAGCATTATAAAGTCGGATAAAATCGTCTAAATAACTATATTCATTATCAATTACAAATTGAAGACCGATTTTCTCTCCTTTTTTAATGACATTACGATTTTTTGTATGAATTTCCTGCATCCAAATATCATTTTCAGACAAAGAAAGATTTATTGCAACAGTTTTTCTATCTTCAATTACCCGACCTATATTGAAATGTGCATAATTCTCTAATAACGGATGAAACCGAACAAAACCCGCAACATAATTTTTGTTTTTCAAGTTTTCTGACATCAAAAGCAAAGCCTCTGACTTAAAATCTTCGTCAGCATTGTTCCATATCGGACCTCCGTAACCGTATACTGTCTCAAAATCAAAAAAAGTTTGTCCTTGATATTCAAATGCACGGCTAAGAAACGGAAATAACATTTTACATTCACCTTTCTCAACTATACAACAAACCGCTTTTTCTGTTTCAGTTTCATACAATCTGAGATATTCTTCTCTAAAATAAATATCCCGATTATCAGGCAGAAAACTATTTAGTACATAATTCCAATTCTCAGAAATCTGTATATCCATATCAAATATTATTCTCTAAAATATGAAGAATAAGTTTCATATCACTTTCTGTATACCGCTGGTCAATTATAATAGATAATTCATGAGCCGCCAAATCCTCACCTTGCTTCAATTCCGACTTAAACCTATCTTCGATAGGCCAATGTACAGGTAAAAATATATTTTTAGCAAACATTGCTTTACGAACCTTATCGCGGTTTTCTATCCTAATTGGGACAAATAAAGGAACTGCACTTTCTTTCAGAGGAATAATAGGCGAAATTCCCAATTTTTTTAATCCGTCAACAATTAAATCAGCATTACGTTGTCTTAATTCAGCGTAAAGCCGCCAATCAATATCAGAAAGAATTTCCTTCGACAATGTTGTCATATCTGTATGATAATTATCATCTATCTTGATTTCTCCCTTATGAAACAAATCCAAATAAATGTTATCACCAAACAACCCCTGCGCTCTGACAGACTTCAAATAAGAAGCCGCAATCTTATATTGGGCAAAATCATTAATTTTCTTCGGCTGACACAACATTCCGCTTTTAGAAATCACCCAAGCACCATCAGAGACTGGAAAAGCCTTACGAAAACTTGAAAAACGAAAATCCGCATCAATATCTTCTGTCATAGCATACGGTGCTTGAACATTATCCACAATAATCATCATATTTTCATAAATATTACGAAGATGATTAATCATAGATTTACAATCCATCAAGCCAAAATAATTAATCAGAATTACAGCCTTAGAAGTATCATAACAGGATTCTAAATCACTATAATTTGGATTAAGTTGTTCATCAAGAACATAAAATTCTATTTTTAACTGATTTTTATATGCCATCTGATATACAGATTCGCACAAATAACCAGGAAACAGAATAGTATCGATTCCGCAATTTGCCTTAATATAAGCGAAAATATTATACAGAGCAGCGCGTCCTGATGAAAAAGTAACAACATCTTCCGGCAAAGAATTACGCTTTTGAAAATGTTGTTTTACTTCTATTTCAAACTCACCGCCTATTATCTTTGTTTCAGCCATTCTTTTATTTTTGCAACGATAAAATCAGATGTATGACCGTCACCGTAATATGTATCAATTATTTTGGGTTGAGACAACATCTTTTGAAATGCAATAGAAATTGCGTTTTTATACCTATCGCACTGAATAACATTCTTACAAAGATATCTGCCCTTCTGTCTTTCACCTATATTAACAACTGGAATACCTAAAAAAGGTGCTTCAACAATACCGCTGGACGAATTACCAACAACTCCGGCAGATTGTCTCATAAAACTCAAATACCGTCGTTGTCCTAACGAGGAGAACAAATGAAACTTATTCAGATTAGTTTTAACAGCATCTTCCCAAAACTCATTAATTTGAATACCACCATAATCAGCATTAGCCTTGCTAATGACAAATTGCACATTTTCTGTCTCTTTCATCACCTCAAAAAGATGATGAACCATTTTTAAATTGTCGTCAAGACTTAATTTTGTTTCGGAATGAAGAGTAACTAAGCACCAGCGTTTACTTTCATCAAGCCCTATATTACTTGCAAGTTCATTTCTCGTCATTAAGTCATATCGAAGAAAACTTTCAAGCCCCGGTTCACCAACAATGAAGATATTAGTATCAGAACTAAGCATTCTTTTTAGATTTTCTGCAGAACTTTCAACTCCGGGGAAATGAATAGTAGACATCATTGAAACAGCATTACGAACTTCATTATCAATCGCACCTTCTGTTATATCACCACCCGAAATATGCGCCACGGGTATCCCCATAATTAAAGCAGCACTAACGATTGGCAATAGTTCATATCTGTCACCCAAAACAACTACTACATCTGATTGTAATTGAGAAAAAACATCTGCAAAGCCTTCTGAACATTTCCCCATAGAATGTACAATACAGCATTTATTTCCTGACTTCAATTGCATATCTACTTTTGCTGCAATAGGATAACCATCTGCTTCGATGAACCGATATGTCAACCCCTGCTCTGGAGATAGATGCGCTCCTGTTACAACAAGTTGCAATTCCAAATCAATATCCTTATAAACGGCATCAATAATCCAATGCAACAATCCATATTCAGACCGTGATGCAGTTACAATACAAACTTTTTTTCTCATTTTTCTAATCTGACCCTATTCAGTATATTCACGGCAAAGTAATTTGATTATTTAACTCCGTCATTTTTGTATGTTACTTATTAGTGCCGTTCTACCGTTCTATCCATTTTATCCCAGCATTTATATCTGTAACCCTTGATGATTCAATAATATTTTCCCTTTGAAAACCATATTTAAATGTCCATTCAGAAAACTTATGCGACATATCTGACAATTCCCTTCCAGTATAATTCTTGCATACATCAATTACTTTATCCAATATCTCTATGTCACTCTGTGAAAATTTCTTCGTATCAGGTTCGCGTACAACTGCAAATGTATGACTTTCAGACGGACGGATATACAATGAAAAATATTCATTATCCGTTTTCAACCTTGTCTTTTTGCACTCCAAAAGATTTTTAGCATCAGTAGGGACAACGCCTTTGGGCATAGCATAGTAAACGTCGCCACTTATCGTGCGCCCGTACCGTCTCAAATGACAACGGTCTGCAAGCCACAAAATCTTGTAGGCTTTAATATTGTCAATTGTTTTGTCAGGCTGTTTTGAAGCGATATACGCCAATGACTGAATTATCTTTGAAGTGTCCATATCTGTCAAAAATATGCAAAACGTTTGACAATTCTATGCCTTTAATTTTTTTTAACACTTTTACAACTTCACGCTGCTCGGTATGTTCACAACCTTGTCGGCGAAATAGATTAAAAGTTATGTATAATATCTTTCACTTTTGTTAAATCCTGACAAAAAATTCCCGATGTTGTTTCAAAACAAACATACATATACTTATTATTCAAAGCGATACAAGAATACCCAAATCCAGCATAACCTGGGAATACAGAATACAGAAACTTCCAATTGATTGCATCCCTAGATTTATAAAAGCATATGTTTTCTCTGACTCCATTATTCGAATTCGGATAAGTCATATAAAAAACATTATCCTTTTCGTTTTTTATAATTAAAGTCGAAATATTCAGTTCACAAGGAATATTATTTGGATTTATTTCTGAAAATATATCATTTTCAATATCATATACATATCTTCTTCTAATTTTATCCAATGTTCTACAATCCAAAATAATACTATCATTTAATTCATATACAGTACATTCATTATCCCCAACATTAGGTGTACAACAAGAAAAACGCCATTTTCCTTTAGAACATATCAATAATCCAGACCGCCATTGTCCATCCTTAATTACCATCGTTGGTATTAAATATTCTCCTTGCTTAGTAATTATACCGTTTACAGAGGATGGTATTATTCCGACTATGTCTGTATTCCATAGATTCTTCAAACTATATTCCTCACTCCATGTTTTACCATCATCTTCAGAATACTTGTAAACAAAATCTACCTCATCCGAATAATGTTCGTCTGCATATTTGTTATTATCTTTTAAACGCCCTGCAAAGCAATATATTTTGTCTTTATCAACAAGAAAAATAGGATTCATTACTCTCCCTTTATCTGCTACATAAGAGAATACTTTTCTTATTTCAAAAAAAGTTTTTCCAACCTCCTTTCGCGCTATCAAAATATCAATTTCCCCTTTATCGTCTATTATGGCTCTATTTTCACAGGACACTAATAGTGTATTTTTTTGCGTAAGAACAATCGATGGAATTCTAAATACTGGTTTCAATAGGTGATGATTCGGGAACACAGAAAATTCAGGAACTTCAACGGATTCACCACTGATTTTTGTCTGAATAATAGTTATATTAGAAGATGTCAATAATACATTTTCAGATAAACTCGATATATTATCATCTTCTTCTAGGATTTTTTTCGTACAACTTGAATAAAATAAATAAATAAATAAATAAATAAATAAACTTCTCATACTATATATTGCATTTTACAACTTCACGCTACTCGGTATGTTCACCACCCTGTCGGCAAAGTAGATAGTATTCTCCAAGCCGTCGTTTTCGCAGTTTTCAAACATGGGCAGACGGTTCATCAACTCCCAAATCGGGCGGGTCATTACGCCGTTGTCGTTGCTGAATTGCAGAAACTCTTGCTGCATATCCCTGTCTTTCAAGATGATTGCGTTGAGCCAATAATTACTGCGGCAACCGTCGGGTTCACTGAAAAACTCTACGTCGGGAACATTCTTAAAAAATTCCTTGTACGCCGCTGCGGTCTGACGTTTGCTTTCGATGTATTTGTCGATGTTTTCCAACTGTGCGCAACCGAGGGCGGCGTTGATGTTTGGCATACGGTAATTGTAGCCGATGTGGTCGTGGCGGAACTCCCAACGGTGCGGGATTTTTGCCTGCGTGGTGATGTGCTTGGCATACGCACCGAGTTTTTCGTCATTGAAAAGCATCATTCCGCCGCCACCAGTCGTAATGGTCTTGTTGCCATTGAAACTCAACGCCCCAATCTTGCCGAATGTGCCTGTGTGTTTGCCCTTGTAAAGACTCCCAATACTCTCGGCGGCATCTTCAACGAGTTCAATATGGTATTCGTTGCATACGGCCACCAATTCGTCCAAATGGACGGGATGTCCGAAAGTATGCATCGGGACACACGCCTTTACACGGCGGTGAGTGTTCTTGTTAAAACATTGATTGTCTTTGATTTCAGCGTTCTTTTCGAGCCAATTCCTTACTGCCGCCGGCGAAAGTCCCATTGTGTCCCTGTCAACATCAATGAAGACGGGAACAGCACCGATGTAACTCAAAGCGTTGCAGGTAGCAATGAAAGTCAGGGCTTGTGTCAAAACCTCGTCGCCGCGCTCCACGCCCGCCAACATCAGCGAAATGTGCAGTGCATTAGTGCCGCTCACGCAGACAACCGCCCTTTTGCAGCCCGTAAACCTTGCAATGTCTTCTTCAAATCTGTCAACGAACTTGCCTACGCTCGACACAAAAGTGGTGTCGATACATTCGTTGAGATATTTTTTCTCGTTACCCGCAAACACAGGCACCGACAGCGGGATGAAGTCGCCGCCGCCATACCAATCGCGGATAAAGTCAGTAATTTTCTTGAATTCCATTTTTACATTTTTTGGTCGAGGTTCTTGCCCTTTTCTTCGTGTTGGAAGTTGGGAATGAACCCTTTTATCGCGTCAACAACCTGACCTTTGGTAAAATCGGGTTTGCTGAAAATGTTTTCTAATTCTGTGAAGAAACTGTCAACTTCATTCATTGGACGACGTGTGGTTTGCTCAACGACGCCAAGAGCCGAAAATCTCTCCATATTGATTTTTTCGCCCGGCACATAAAATTCCTCGTAAGCCTTTTCGCCAGTGGTGTCGCTTTTAAAATATACCACAGGGTATTTGTCGGAATCGTATGACATTTGGTCGGCATATTCCTTGGCGGCGTTATCATTCTGACATTCAACCTTTTGAAAACCTTGCGCCTTTACGAAGTCATCGCAAACCGACGAGAAAGTGAGCATTTGGTCTTCGCCGAGTTTTGGGAAGAACACCTCGCCGCCTTTGCCGAGTATGCACGCCAACATACATATCTGACCACTTTCTTCGGGCGAAACGAAATATCTTTTTACGTCGTTTGGCGCGGCAAGAGGCTGTTTCTTTTGCAAACGGTGAATCCAACCGTCGGGCAACGAACCATTAGAGAAAGCGACGTTGGCAAACCTTGCCGTAGTTACCTTGAAATGAACGTTGTACGCCATCACCAAATCTTCCATAATCCTTTTGCTTGCGCCCATAATGTTGACGGGGTTTGCAGCCTTGTCGGTGGACACGCAGAAAAAATGTTTCGGCTGATACACGCAAAGCAAATCCATCAGTTTCTTAGCCTTGATGTCGTTGTTTTCGATAAGAGCCTGAACGGAATATTTGTCTTTTTCGCTTCTGACGTGCTTGTGTGCCGAAAAATTTGCTACAATGTCGAAGCCCTTCTCTTCTCTGAAAATTCTTTCAAAAATCGGGTCGGCAAAATTCAGAGTGTAACACCTAAATTCGTCGGGACAAAACAATCCCTTCGTAGAGCGCACGTCCCTGACAAGTTCCGCCAAGCCGTTTTCGTTCAAATCGACAACGACCATACTTTTGGGTTCAAACCTCAGCACCGCCTTTATGAAAGACGAGCCAATAGAACCCGCACCACCGATAACGCAAATTTTTTTGTCCTTTATTTCACGGCTCAAAGCATCTTTATTTGCCTCAATATCAGGCAAAAACATACTCTGACTGCGAAACGTTACGCTATCAGATATGAATTTGGAAAGATTGAACATTATGAAATATTATTATCTAAAAAACTTCTAATTCTTCCATTCCCCTTCCTCCCCCTAAAAAAATTTAAGTTTTCAGAGGTTACTTTTTTGGGGTAGGAAAATGAAATTCAAAGTTTATTTCGTCCGTATAGATTGCTCCACAGAGTCTTTTAAAACTCAAGATTTCAAATGCAAAATTAGCATTTATATTTGAAAATAGGCATTAAATAAATGTTAAAATCATAAAATATTTTTTTTATGCGAAATTTTAAGAAAAAAAATAATTAACTTTGCCCAAAATTTTTCAAAATGAATAACGAACAAAACATTAACAATCAGGATAATAAATCCGATTTGAAAGAAAAAGATTTCCATGAAATCGTAATGAAACAATATGAACTGATTAATTCCCAGTTCAATACAATCCGTCAAATGCAAATTGACCAAGAGGAAAGAGATGCTGAATTTGACCTTTCACGTCTTATTCCGGGATTTTTAAGGAAGAAAAAAGACAATGATGAAAAAAATCCAAATGATGTCCAAACTAAAAAAAAATCAGTTTTTGGAAGGCTTTTTGATTTCCTATTACTTGCATTTGCAACAAACATAAAAATCATTGCAGCATTTACCATTATTGGCATCATTATCGGTATTGCAACGTACTTTTATGCGGAAAAAATATACGACAGCACAATCAGATACTCTTCGGGTATTATTACCCATGATTTTTATGAGGGAAGCATAAAAGAACTCGGTACAATAGCGATTAATGCGCCAGAATATTTAGCAATAAAACTCAATATAGATAAAGAAGATGCTATTAAAATAAAAAATATCAAATTCAAAGTATACGAGGGGTTCACAAGAACTAAAAAACGTCAAGTAAACGACACTACAATTGAAAATTACACATATTTTCCCTTTTTTGACGTAGTACTCTCCGTTACTGATAACTCTGTTTTGGATGCAGCAGAAAAAGGTCTGACCGAATATCTCGGCAATTCGTCTTACGTTGACGACCGTCTGAAAAGTTTATCCGTCGGTTTTAGAACGCAATTAGAAGATATTGAAAAACAGTTATCAAATATGGATTCTATCACACAAGCTGCTATCAGCCACATGAACGGTAGCAAAGAGAATCAATTCTTCGTTAAAGAAACAGGTCTTGACGGCAAAGGCCTTATCCTCAACCAAACAGAACCCGTCGGCGGAATCATAACGTCTGTCATCAACGAAAGCAAAGCGTCAACCGCACAAAAAGCATTACTGACAGAACAATTAGCCGATATTGATAACGACAGATTCAAACTCATCGAAAGCCACTCTGTCAGCAACAAACCATCGTCGCCAACCCTGAAAACGGTAATTATCTACGCCGTAATATGGAGCATCTTAGGTTTTGTTGCAGCATTGATAAAAATTACTTTCTTAAAACTCAAAAACAGAGTTAAAGAATTAGAAAAAGTAACAAAATAAAAAAAGCGGGATTTACCCGCTTTTTTTATTTCATATAAAAGTGTGTTAATTTCAAATCCCTATCTCTTGAACTTGTTCCCACGTAAACCAAGAAATTACCCGGTTCAAAAACCTTCTGCATATCCTGATCATAAAAAGTTAAATCATCTTTTGTCAGTTCAAATTCTACTTGGGCACTCTCTCCTGCTTTCAGCCAAACTTTCTTAAAGGCTTTCAACTCTTTAATAGGACGTACAACACTCGCAAACTCGTCTCTAATATAAAGTTGGACAACTTCCGCTCCGTCTACCGAACCTGTATTTTTTACAGTAGTTGTTATCTTAACCGCTTTGCTTTGCGTTAAGGTGTCGCGGCTAATTTCAGGAGAAGCAACCTCAAAGGTCGTATAACTCAAACCGTAACCAAAAGGATAAACCGCATGATTTGTCGGCGGCTCCCAAGCATTTTCATCGTATGAATATACGTTTTTAACAGTATCCAAAACATACGGGAAAATTGTATCGCCACGGTCTTCAAAAACATAACTTCTAAAACGGTTGGGCTTCATATTGTAATAACACGGCAACGCTCCAACAGAAGCAGGCATCGAAACCGAAAGTTTACCCTCAAAATTATATTTTCCAAACAAAACGTCAGCAACCGCATTACCGCACTCTTGTCCTAAATAAAAACACTGAACCAAAGAATTAGAATTGTCGTGGGCTGGTTTTAAATTGAGCGGTCTTCCGCCGAAAATAAGCGTAACAATAGGTTTGCCAGTTTTTTTAAGTTCTTGATTCAGACGATTTTGAAAGCCCAACAACTCCAAATCATCGCGGTCGCCACGGTGATTTTCTCCCCACGCCTCACGAGAATAAGACACGTTTTCTCCCATGCACAAAACCACGACGTCAGAAGTTTTAGCAACAGCAACAGCCTGACTAATAAGTTTTTGCGCTGTTTGTTCTGAAATCAAGACCTGATTGTCGTTTTTCCAAAAAGCAGCGGCTGAATCCGAGAGACGGCAACCTTCGGCATACTCAACTTTGATATTCTTACCAACTGCAAACCTCTTTATGCCTTCCAAAACCGTAACGCCCGGATAAACCGGCTCAGCCGTATAACCACCGTAATCCAAACTATTAGCGTTAGGACCGATAACAGCAATTTTTTTAATTTTATTACTATCAAGCGGCAAAACTCCGTCATTCTTCAAAAGCACCATCGTCTTTCTCGCAGTTTCACGGGCTAAATCTTTATGTGCCTGATTGTTAGTTACGCTATTCATATAAGCGATGTCGGTTTTCGGGTCGTTGTCAAAAAGTCCTAAACGCCATTTCAAAATCAAAAGCCGCATTAAAGCACGATTTATGTACCGCTCTGACAAATCTCCACTTTCAACAGCCTCTTCCAATAACTGAAACGTACCCTCACGTCCGATAATGTCAATATCAATTCCGCTTCTAATGGCAAGCATTGCAGCCTTCTGATACGAAGAAGCCAAATGATTGACATCGTACATTCTGTCAACAGCGTTCTGGTCAGAAACTATCAAGCCCCTAAATCCAAACTGTTTTCTCAACACGTCTATTAAAAGGTGTTTGTTGACTGTCACCGGCAAGTCGCAAACGTCATTATAAGCCGGCATAACACTCGCCACACCCGCTTTTACACACATTTCAAAAGGCAAAGAATGGAAATTCATAAGGTCGTTCATTGAGCCGGTATACGCAGCAACATTACGTCCGCCCTCAACTTGTCCGTGCCCCATGTAATGTTTCAAAGTTGCCACCATTTCGAGTTTGCCATTTTCTCCGGCATTTTGAAATGTTGTAACGGCAGTCCGTCCATAAATACCACAAAGAAACGGATCTTCTGAATACATCTCTTCTATTCTTCCGAAACGCGGCTCCCGCGCCAAATCAAGAATCGGCGAAAACAACATATTAATTCCGCGGGCTTTTGCCTCCTGTGCCGTTACCTCGTAAACTTTTTTCAGCAAGGTAGTGTCAAAACTGCAACCAAGCGAAATAGCCTGAGGAAACACCGTTGTCCCCATACTCATCAATCCATGCAAACCTTCGCCAATAAAAATAATCGGTATCGGGTGCGCCAAAGTGTTGTTGTACTCTTTTAGGGAATTGACTGTTCTACAATACTTTTCGCCCGAAGTACCGCCAAAATCAATGTTCATCAAACCCATACCGTAAGGATAATACTTTCTCAAAGTATCGAAATTCAGGTTGCCCAACGAATCCGAAGCGTCTTTGATAACATAAATACTACCCGATTGGAGTTGTGCAAGTTTCTCTTTTAAAGAGAGTTGCGAAATTATTTCACGGGCTTTTGCAACGGCTTGGTCAATATAAGTACCGTTTTTAAAATCCTCCTCCACTGTTTCTTCCGTTTTTTGATTTCCGCAGGAAGATAACATCAAGAGCGACACCGCAACAGAAGCGGCAGTTAATAGTAATTTTTTCATGTAATTGGCAATTTTTATTATTATTTTTAAATTATTAATTCCTTATCAATCAAATCTGTAACTTTGTACAAATCGTTCATTGTGTTGGAAAAATTCAACTCGTCAATATCAACAATGAGAATTTTTCCCTTATCGTAATTCTTTGTCCAAGAATTGTACTTTTCATTAAGTTTTGACAAATAATCGGGCGAAATACCAGCTTCATACTTTCTGCCGCGTTTTTTTATCTGTTTCAAAAGCGTTGGAACAGCGGCTTTGAGATAAATCAACAAGTCCGGCGGCTGCAAAAGCGAAGTCGTAAATTCAAAAATATCAAGATAATTTTTGAAGTCCCTTTCGCTCATAAGGTTCATTTCATAAAGGTTTTCGGCAAAAATATAAGCATCCTCATAAACCGTTCTGTCTTGAACAATATCCTTTCCTGAGTTTTTTATATCAAGGATTTTTCTTAGCCTGCCGTGCAAAAAATACACCTGCAAATTAAACGCCCAACGAGGCATATCATCGTAAAAATCATTAAGATACGGATTTTCTCCCGCATCTTCGTAATTCGGAATCCAACCGTAATGTTTAGCCAAATTATCGGTTAAAGTGGTCTTTCCCGAACCTATATTTCCGGCGATTGCTATATGCATAATTTTTTCTTTAAAATAAACGTGTAAAAATAATAATAGAAAAGCAATTATGAAAAAATAGTTTTATAAATTTGCAAAAATTTTTTTTAAAAGACTAAAAATGGATAAAAAAGTCATAATTTCGCCCTCTATCCTCTCTTGCGACCATGCAAACATAGAGGCTGAGGCTAAAAAAATCAACAAAAGTTCCGCCGATTGGGTTCATATCGACGTTATGGACGGACAATTTGTCCCGAACATCACTTTCGGACTGCCTATTGTCAAGGCTTTTAAGAAACATTCCGAAAAACTTCTTGACGTTCATCTTATGATAAACTCACCCGAAAATTTTGCGGAAGGGTTTATAAAAGCCGGTGCAGGTATGCTGACCTTTCATTACGAGGCAACGGCTCATTCTCATAGGCTCATAAACTTCATAAAATCAACAGGTTGCCAATGCGGCATCGCACTTAATCCCGCAACACCAGTTTCGATGTTGGAAGAGATAATTTCAGATGTTGATATGGTTTTAATAATGACAGTGAATCCGGGTTTCGGCGGTCAGAAATTCATAGAAAACTCTTATTCCAAGATTTCGCGCTGCAAGGAAATGATTTTAAAACAAAACTCCAAAGCACTCATTCAGGTTGACGGCGGCGTAGATAACACAAACGCCGGCAAACTTGTAAGTGCCGGCGTAGATGTTTTAGTATCAGGAAGTTATCTCTTTAATGCAGAAAACTTTGAGGAAAATGTCAAATTATTGAAAAATTCTGCTCTATAATATATAAGGTGTAACTTTTATTTGTTATGCTCCAAAATATATTTTTTGCAGAGTTGTCCCCAATCGGTAATACTGCTGTCTTTTAAAGGAGCGTCGGGGTCTGTATTCGGTTTCAAAAGCGAGCAGACCTCTTCTTTATCCGCCATAGACCAAAAAATCATCGGCAGTTTATACTGCTCCATCAGCGAAAGCCATTTTGAAAACTCTTCTTCGTTGATTTTGCCGTTGCCGTCGGCACTCATAGAACCGCACTCGGATACAAAAACCGGAACACCCGCTTTCAAGGCCTTTTCAAGCGATTCCCTGAGCGGCTCTTTGTGAGTGTTAGCATAAAAATGCAACGTATACATCAGATTACTAACGCCTTCTATCGGTGAAGTAACGGCAAGGTTAATCTGCTGACACCATTGCGGCGTACCCATCAGAATCAAATTTCCGGAATATTTTCTGATAACTTTGCTTATGCTGACAGCGTACTTTTTCAGTTCGTCCCAAGACTGATTAACAGGCTCGTTGAAAAGTTCAAATATTACGTTAGGATATTTTCCGTACTTTTTGGCCTGAATTTTAAAAAAATTCATTGCAGTTTTTTGGTCAAGGTCGTGCGAATGAAAGTCGATTATAACATATATACCTTGTTTTACCGCCTCCGAAACGACATTATCAATGCACTTTTGCGCATATTCGGGATTTTTTACGTAATCGTTTGACGGTCCTATGCCGATTGAAGCACGGACAATGTTGCAATGCCATGTTTCTTTCAACTCCTTGACCATATTGGCGGTATAATACTGTCCCCACCAGTTGTGCCATGAAAAACTTACACCGCGCAAACGCATAATTTCACCTTTGGAATCAACCACGTTTCCCTTTCTTACACTCAAAGGGGAAACCTGAGCGCAAATATCAAAACACAATGCGCTCAATAAAATCACAAAAAATATTTTTTTCATAGTTCTTTTTTAATTTTTTTCTTTAAAAACTTCCGCCTGAATGTCCGCCGCCTGACGAACTGCGTCCGCCGTGCGAAGAACCCGAACTCTTCGGAGAATAAGTCTTAGTCGTAAACGTTTTGACAAAATCCGTGCGGTTTTGGGTCAGTTTGAACGAGCCTTCCTTTTTATAATTGTTTGCACTCGTGGCAAGATGTTTCAGTTTGTATTTCGAGATGTGAGCACCCCAGAATATAAGACCAAAAATCACGGCAAATATCAGACATTTCCAAAACGGAAACGAAATTTCATACAAATAATCCTCCTCAACATGCTCTATAAACCACATTATATCACCGTAATAATTACCGGCATTATAAAGCGGTTTCATTTCCGGTCCGTAATATTCAAGTCTTGAACCCATGAAATACATGTCATAAAGGCTGCCCGCATCAAAAATGGAATGATGCGCACTCACTTCCGGGTCTGTGTTCAAAAGCAGCATTACACCGTCCCGCTTGAAATCGTTGTAATCGTAAAAGTCGTGAATAAAAGACTCCTGAGACGTAAAACCGCCAAACGAATGCCATTCGACTCCGTTTACAATCACGATTGCAATGTCAATCCCCGTCTTGTTGACAAACTCACGGCAACGCTTTTGAATATCCCTGCGGTGCGACTCCGAAAGCAGTTCCGCATAATCATAAATCTTGTACGATGTATCAACGTATGGCGTTGCAAGAACGTAATCTATGTTTTGAGACGTTACTGGAAATTTGGTTACGCGGGGATTGCTCTCACTTCTCTCTCCTTTTGAATATCTGTCAGTCTGACCAAAAACTACTGAACTGACGAAAATCAAGAGTATAATTGAAAATATTTTTTTCATTTTTTTCCTCCTTTTTTGTTAAAAGAAAAGGTAATCAACCAACGCACCGATGCCGAAACCCAATGCAATCAGAAACAAAAGGAACATTATTGACTTTTTAGGATCAATAGGTATATCGCCGACGATTTTTCCCGTCTGACCGTTCATCGCAAAAGTATGAGCCTTGCCGTTTACAAAGGTGTTGAGCATCCAAACCGGCAGCAAAGCGTACTCGACTTTGTCTATCGAACAGTTAATCCTTTCGGTCGGCGATATAAGAGAGCCTTTAATCGTGGAATACAACGACTCTTTCAAAGAATTGTTCATTCTGAGACTTGCGCGTTTTTCGTCGCTCTCAGCCCCGACATCGTATTTTTCCGACAAAAAGCCCGACAGATAAGAATAGTTGAACGGCTCCAACTCGTCAAGTTTGAACGGCTCGATTGAGTCCATCAAATCGTCGTCAAACTTTTCGCTGCCGTCGGCGGGAACTTTTTCAAACGCCTCGCTTCCCGCTCTGAGTTCGTGGTAAACGTCAGTTTTTGTATAAACGTAATCACCTGAACGCCAAGAAGTTTTAACGTGTCTCTCGCCCTCTACCAAGCCTTGTGAAAAGCCGTCGTAAAGCCAAAACGGAATGTAAACGCCTGTAATTTTTTCGATGTTTGCTTGGTCACCAAACTCTTTCGGCGCAAGAAAACGACCTTTTCTCAAACCGTTATAAGCCGCAATAGCGTCTTCTTTGGTTTTTGAAAACGGAATGATATATTTCGGACGGAATTTGCCTTCGAGCCTTGACTTCAAAATACCCGTACTTCCGCAGTAAACGCAAAAAGTAGACGACGTATTTTGGTCGGCAACCATTTCCGCGCCGCAGTTTTGACAGCGGTAAAGATTGAGTTCGGGCTGATCTTCGGGAATTTCAGTATCTTCCTTATATTCAGGCTTTTTAATATCAATATCGGCGTCGGATTTTTGGGCGGTCAGTTCCAAAATCTGCTCGCGCGTATACTCCGAACCGCAATATTCGCATTTCCACAACTTTTTCTCGGCGTTGTAGGGCAACGGAGAATCACAGCCGGGACATTTCAATACGGTTGTATCCATTTCTTTTTTAATTTTTGTTTTTTAACATGCATTATCACGAGATACCACAATGATAATACCAAACGCCAAAATTAAAATATTTTTTTAATTTTTCGTACCGATAACGCAAACTTTTTTATAATTTTTTGCATTACCGAAAGAGTCGGCAGTCTTTATCAGGACAATGTAAATTCCTGTTTTACAACGGTTTGAAGCCTCATCAAGACCGTCCCAAGAAACCCTTTCATTTTTTGCGGCAACAAGGTTGTCAGCCAAAGTTTTTTGAAAACGCCCTTTTTCGTCATAAACCGAAATGTTAAGGGTAGTTTCAGAAGTTTTGAAATTAAAAACAAGCGTAAACATTTTGTCCTCATTAAGCGGCGTAAACAACTGATTTTCAACAGTTATTTCATCTTTGTATTCTGACGGAAGTTCGGGCTGAAAAATTTCGGCGCGGGAATTTTCTTTGCCGGGCGTTGCAAAACCGTAACTTTCAGAGGCTGATTGCCAACTGTTACCGTCCTGAAAATCAACTCTTTCCAACGAAACACCGTCCTGACTGCTTAAAAACTTATTATGAAAGTTTTTTGAATAAAAAACCGAATCCAAAGTTATGCCGTCAATATTTTTCAAGACAAGTATTCCTTCTTTTTCGTCAAGTGTCGGAAACTTTTTGTTTTGTAAAAATAATCCGCCGCAATCATAATTTGACTGAATATCCGAAGTGTCAGCCGTCAAAACAACGTATTCTCTCGGAGAAAGAAACAGAAAATC
>JAEEGL011827438.1_pt1 | contig 25306 bp, 20 predicted proteins | sample 9134231 | NCBI WGS metagenome assembly JAEEGL01 (sample SAMN16246548, study PRJNA631951) | gut metagenome | biome: gut microbiome; feature: rumen; material: fiber-attached | host: Bos | place: Iran: Karaj | collected 2018-10
GATGTGATTCGTCTCCAGCTCCAGTCTGACACAGGCCTTCAGATCCTCTACCGGCACTTCGTCAGCTGCGATAGCCCCGCCTTTTAACGCCCTCTCAAGTTTTTCCACCAGGCCCAAAGTACTATTCATAACTCACAAAACTCCCGATTGTTTTTCACCGACACGTATTATATAATCTATCACAGTGTCATATTTATTGCAAATGAGGCAATCATGCAGACCTTAGAACTAATAGAGAAATTAGAATCCATAGCCATTACGTCACCTGATTCGCTTAAAACGATCAACTGGTCCGATGTCGAGGCCTGTCTGACGGCAGAGCTCAAACTGTCCGGGCAGTTATACTGTACCGATCAACTCAACAGTATTTACAGCCGGATCCACGATCTGTGTGAAAATACCCGTATATCCTCTTGTGCCGCTGACAGGATATCTCTGCTGCGTTCACTGGCCGTTTTAAAAGGTATTTGTATCTCTATCCCCGCCTCCGAAGATAATAACAGTTTCATTACAAAAGCCGCTTTCGAAAAAGCAGCGCTTGATCATTACCGCAATGACACAACAATTGTTTTGGGAGACTCTCATGTTAATTTTTTCAGCGGGCAGGAACATCTTGATTTCCATCCAATTGGACATGATATAGATCTGTGCCCTCAGGGCAATAATATGCCGTTTACAGTTTTGTATCTCGGTCCATGCCTGGCGTATACCTGCCTTGATAAATCTTCCCATACGAAATTCGCAGATAAGCTGGCTTATCTCAGACAAAATTTCATTAAACCTTCAGCCGGGCTTATTCTCTCATTAGGCGAGATCGATATACGCGTACATGTTATAAAACAGGCCGAAAAACAGAATATCAGCTATAAAGATGTCATAGATAATATATTAAAGAACTATCGCATGCTGATTTCTCGCTTAAAGTCAGAAGGCTACCGCGTAAGCTGCTGGGGACCGATAGCCACGCAAAAAGACTCAAATCCCGAAGATACCTCCTTCCCGCGTTATGGAAGCGAATATGAACGCAATCTTGCAACCCGATATTTTAACGTGCGACTTGCTGAGATCTGTCATGAAGAGTCTGCCGGCTTTATAAGCATATATAACGAACTCACAGACGATAACGGCCTGACTCGGCAGGAATATCTATCTGATGATAATTTCCACTTAAGCCAGAGTGCCATGGACCTGGCCATCCCCGCTTTCAAAAATGCGGGGATAATATAGCATACTCAATTTCCCCACACTTCTGTATACCCGCCGTTAAACAGATCCTGTATGCTCTCCAGCATCTGTCTGGCAGTAAGCTTTTCCTGATACATCGGATTATCAAAAAGGTTTTTATGATCATCCCTTATAAAATGGCCCTTTTCAAATGAAATGGCATCAAAATCACGGCCAAGCCACTTAAAATCCCGGTCTGTTATTGTCGACGGATCAAAGAACTCCCCTCCAAGCCTGAACGAATGCCACTCTCTAAGAGCATATGCATCCATATGTCTTAAAGCACAAAATGTTCCATAGGTCTCAAACTCGCTAAAATATGATTCCTGTATCTTATCCTGCGATATCGCATTAAGTATCTTCTCCCAAAAAAAGCTCCCGGCTATATCATTATTGCTTTCTATCACCGACAATAATTCCTTCATGATACCGCTATCTATCATCATATGCTCGGAAATAAAAGATCTGGCGATCACTTTTCTCATACCTGGAATGATTTTTGACAACGTCTCAAAATACCCTTCATGCAGCTCTGTCTTCATATCAAAATATGGCTTGCCGCTCTCTGCCTGAAACATTTTGATACTGCGGCATGGTATGGTATCACCGTCCCATACCATATAGTATCTGTCTGCGCAAATACGGGCATACTGCATTTTCAGAAACTGCTGATAATACCAGCCGGTAACGCCTCTGGGCAGATCACGCCCTGCCAGCAGATCCGCCAGGCGTTTTTTCATCAGCTCGTGGACATCATCAAATAATAAAATGCTGTCCTCATCTATCCAGCTGCATTTATCGCCAAGCCCGCTTTCCTTCAGCAGCCTTCCCACCTCTTTTGTCCCTACGAAGTACAGCCTCCGGCATTCCAGCATCTCTATCAGGCGGTCATACAGCCCCGAAAGCCTTGGAAAATCCTTTGCAGTTATTACTACTAAAACATCATATTCCATAATCTATTTTACATCCCCGATAATTTTCAACAGCCCTGACGTAACCGCTTTCCAGGATAAATGCTCGCGGGCATATTGGCAGCCGCGATCAGCAGTCTGCTGGAGCTTATCACTATCCGCAAGGATATCTGTTATCCGCCGGGGAAGCTCCGCTACTTTATCAAGATCAAATGAATACAGTATATCTTCCGGCATGCTCTCAATATATTTATTGCTGTCTGTCAAAACAGCCGCTCGGTGAAGCATTCCACTTCCTATGCGATCATGCGTGCCGTTTTTAAACCAGGGTAATACGTTTAACACGATCTTTGAATCAGAAAAAACTTCCGAAGTTTCTTTAAAAGAAACTGACGGATGGAATTCTGTCCTGCTGTAACGGTTTTCCATTCCCAGATATTCGCGCCATCCGTCGCCAAAAAGATGCAGGCGCAGCGGAGATTGCACCAATGTTTTTACCGTTTCATATCTCACGTAATACCGCATGAATAAATGTGCGCCATGGGCCATTCTGTAATAAGAGCGAAGTTCATCTGCCTGCATATTCATTATATCATACCCCATAGCATCCATCACCCGGTAAAAGGCGTCCTCTGTATCCAGGCTTCTGTCAGACATCATAGCATCGATCATATACAGGGTAAGGCTATGCATAGGCTCAGAAAAAGATTTAATACGCTCCAGCATCTCTTTAGGCGTTTCTTTCATAAAACCGGCACAAAATGAAATATCGTAGCTTCTTCTGTCAAGATCCAAAGTATCCTTGTGTGTATCAAGGCCTCCAAGTGGCAGAAAATGAGCTGTCTTCACATCCGGGAAGAATCTTTCAATAAGGTCCTTATGGTTTTTATCGATACATATAACATGGTAATTTTTACATGTCGAAAACATGCCTTCAAAATGATCCATAGGCGGATCCACTATCCAATTAAAAAAGGGAACACCATAATGATCAAAGGCATTCTCTCCGTTCTCCAATTGTAAACGATGCATGCCATGGACATTAAAGCCTAATGCTGCATCATATTTCTCTCTTCTCAGTGCTTCAATTACATCTGAAGCAAGCTGCTCATCCGGATTTCTGCAATCTATATAAGTATATTCTATACCTTTTTCCGTCAGCTCACGCTGTAAAAGCTCATTTAAAGCCCCGAACAGATCATTGCATAAGCTTTCCGGCCATCGAAACAGCATTATCCTTTTCAACATAATAATCCTTTCCGAATCCCTTACCTATAACGATCAATAGTTTCAAAAATCTTATGCAATGCTTTGTCATATGTAAAGTGATCGCATGTAATCTTGTAGCCATTCCCGGCCACTTTTATTCTCTCTTCCTCATGTTCAAGATAGTATTCCACTTTTTCATTCAGCTCATCCATGCTGCCGTACATTGCTATGTTTTCCCCATCGGTAAAATATTCCGCCAATTCCGGCTGGTAATTACTTAACAGGAAACCTCCACATCCCATTATATCCAACGCTCTCAACGGTATACCTGAATGAATGCTCCTAAGAGTAGGATTTATATTGATCCTGCTATATGCAAAAGCATATGACATCTGTGTCTCATAATCTGCATATCCCTTAAATGTCACGCCATCCATCTTTAATGCCCCTGATTCAGAGTACAGAGTTATACCATATGCCTCCGCCAGCTTTTTTACAATAGCTTTACGTTCTCTGACCGATAACTTCTTTTCAAGAATATTAGCCGCTACCAGCTCCATTGGCAGATCATACGTCTCCGGCATTCGTATATCACACGCCTTAAGCAGCTTCTGTTGCATTTCAACAGATAATGCCTCAGGAATAACGGAAACACCATAGAGCTCAGACTGTACGCTGATCAGCCCTTCAAGATACCCGCGATCATATTCCGAAAGTCCCTTTTCCTTATCAAAATAATCATATTCATTTTGATATGATGATCCCAGAAAAGAAACATCTGTCATCTCCTGTCTGTCTGATGTCACTATTTGTCCCTGAAAATAATCCGGATCCGTTGCCAACGGCTGATGAAATACTCTTGATCTTCCCATATTCTGCAGGCGCTGACATTCTTCACGATCAAAATGAAATATATAAGAACTGTCATAAAAAGATGTTGTAGAATATAAAGTATAATGAGGCGCATCCAAAACCCATGATACATATATAATCCCGGCTGTATGCGCCACTTCTGCCACAATAGGATAATAATCCACAGAAAAAATCATATCGACCTTATTCATATGCACTGACAAAAACAGTGTTTTTGCAAGATCAGCATCCATATCATTGTTATTACACGCCTGTGTAACAACAATAACATCTTTAACGATTTTTTTCAGATTATCTATTACGCGCAGCTCATTGCATGTCCCTGCGCGATAGAATAAAACGCGAAAATTCTTATAACTCATCCTTTTTAACCATTAATATGTTTTCCATCGCCGCCAGCAGCATATCATTATCCTCACGATTTCTGACGGCCAGTCTTATATATTTCCTGCCGTTTGTTTTTTCCGACAGTTCCTTGATAAGAATATTATGTTTTATCAATAATTCCTTTGTAAGCTGTTTGGGATCGAGCTCATCCGCTAATTCTATCATTATATAATTGGCCTGTGAAGGAATAACCCTTATCCCACGGATCTTTGATAATTCTACCTGATACCGCTTTCTTTCTTCTCTCAGCTTTTCTAAGCCCACAATATAGTCCTTCTTATACTTTTCCGCTATCTGCATATAAAACTCGGCAAAGGAATTGATATTCCATATTGCCGCATCTTTTTTCATAAAGCTTATGGTCTCCTTATCGCCGGACGCAAGTACGCCCAGCCTAAGCCCGGGAACGCCATATGATTTGGAAATACTTTTCATGACATACAGATGCGGATTATTATCCAGTATTTCCTGCTCTATGATGGTACTGTCTGCTTCATTAGCAAAGTCAACAAACGATTCATCTATCACAAGCTTGATCCCACGCTCTTTAGTCCAGTCTATAAGCGTAAGGATATCTGCCTTAGCTATATAGTTACCGCTGGGGTTATCCGGATTTACCACAACAAGATTATCTATCTCTTTGTCCGCAAAGAACGTCATCAGATCATCTGCTGTGTAGGTAAAATCAGCATTTCCCGGCGTAAAGCTGACAGATTTACCTTCTTCATAACGATTAGGATACTCTTCAAAAGTAGGTCTGACAAACCCTGTCCTTCCATCTAATATCCCCATAAGACTCTTGATAAGTTCTGCCGCACCATTACCGACTATAATATTTTCCTGATGAACACTAAAATTCTTTGCCGCAAGCAGGCTATTGACGCGCATGCCGCTTGGATACTCAGTGAGCAGCACATCAAAATTAGCGCGTAATTCATCTTTCATTTTCTGAGGCGGATAATAAGGATTGACCAGATAGCAGAAATCCGTCAATTTGGGATAACGCCAATAACCACCATATCTCTCCTTGAGCAGACGCACTCTTTCATCCTTATCCGGAACAAAGAGTGACTCAGCTATATCCAGATCCTGAATATCGTCTATCTCATACCAGCGCTGTCCATTCAGGCGTTTGGCTTTTATAACCGTTTCATCCATAGCCGCTATGACCTTAAGCACCTGCTCATAGTATTCGTTTTCACCCAGTGCTGCCTGATAAGCCTCCAGAAAGGGAACATAATGTGTGATTGAAAAGATCCTGCTGAACTTATATAGATTTACTGTCTTATAATAATCCTTTATCTCCCCGAAATCGAAGCGTTTCCCGGAAGCAAAACCAATGATGTTGTCATCTGCATCCAGCTTAAGACAGGTCCCGTCCATCCATGATTCATACTTATCCACAAGAGCCAGTGTATCACGCCTGTCATTTATCAGCAGGTCCAGCACTTCATCCTCAAATATCAGGTCCGACTCAAAAAGAAGAGTATCGTCTTTTACCAGCCATTCCTTTGCCAGTGCAAGTGAATAGATATTATTGGTTTTGTCGTAAATCGGGTTTTCTATAAAGCATACAGGCGTTTTGATATCAAGTGTATGAATATAATCGATAAGCTTTTTGCCTTCATATCCTACGACAATGACTATTCTGTTTAGATTTTTCCTGTCTATCTGCTTAAGCATACGCTCTATAAGGGTTACGCCGTTTACCTTGACCATACACTTTGTATTATTTTTCGTGAGTTCTTTGAGACGTTTGCCCATTCCGGCTGCCAGTATTATCGCCTGCATTATACCTGCTCCTTTGCTATATGTATATTACTGTAATAAAGATAAAATCCCCTGCCTGCTCTGATTAGCCTGTGCCAGCATGCTCTGCCCAGCCTGCAGCAGAACATTAGCATTTGAATACTCCACCATCTCAGCCGCCATATCCGTATCTCTTATCAGCGACTCTGCTGCAGCGGTATTCTCTGCTGCATTGCTGTTATTCCTTGCTGCATGTTCCAGTCTGTTGGTGCTGGCGCCATAATACGAGCGTATCTCCGCGATCTGCGATGCTGCTCTCTTTATGAACTGAAAGGAGTCCTGCGCCTGATATGCTGATACTTCATTAGGAACCCTGCAGCGCAGTTTCTCCGTATCCAGATCCCATAATCTTATGGGTAATTGCTGCCCGGCTTCCACACCGGTCTGAATATCTATATATTCCGGCGAAAGATAATGCACATCTTCTTCTACAGTTCCTGTCCATTCTCTCGTAACCTGCGTTTCAGTGGTCACAGTCCGCTTATACTGATCTGCCACCTTGATCGGACCATATTCAACCGCACCAAGCTGAACCGAATCCCCTGCAGATATGCTTCTGTCATTCCACCACGCCCCAAAGCCACTATGGCCAACAACCTTTCCTTCAACTACTTTCTGATGTCCCCAGGTATTGTACAGCTGATCAATATTTCCCAGAACCGTTTCATCGGCATCAGCACTTACCTTAATCTCTCCAATATTGCTTTTTAACATATATGACGACTGACCGATCGCAGAATGATTATCGGTATTATCATTTGTATTCATTGTGTCAAAGGCCAGTCTCACAGAGGCCGTTTTATCCTCCGTACCTCTGTTTTCCATTGAATACGATATCTTATACTTATCATCTCCGGATAATTCTATCTTCTGGGTCAGAAACAGTCCATCTCCTAGATCATAAGTATGTTTGGCCACTTTTCCGTCGGCGCTTATATCGGATGTAGCTGATATGGCATTGCTCCCATAAAGATCCAGAGCTTTTACATCATCTCCTATCTTAACCCCCAGCTGCGACATGCCGCATGAGAGCTGCCAGCCAAGTCCGTTTTTTACATTTATATATCCCCTTGCTCCTGTCATAGCTCCGGGTGATGTGAGCTGGGTTGCCAGAGGATCAGGCGGAAGCTTTTCATAAGTAGTAGTTACTTTTGTATCCGTAGTTACTTCCGGTCCATATTCTACCGTAAGAGTGGAATAATTCTTATATATGTCATGTCCCTTTTCATCCACATCATATAATTCCTGCCCCTCATCCAATGTGGTCGTACGCGTTCCATTCTCAACCTTATGACTGGTTACTACAGTGTCCTCCGGCTCCGTAACCGAAGTAATGATCGTTTCTTTTACCGTGGTCACAATAGGATCGGTTACTATATTGTCATAAGGCGTTACGGTATGCGTAGGCGCAGGATCATCAAGGATCACATCTTTTCCTTTAAAGATCAGGCGCTCATTATATGTGGCAGTCCCGAAAGTACGGTTCATCTCATTAGCCAGCTGCTTAAGCTCCTGCTCTATATAACTGCGATCCGTATCGGTATTTGTGTCATTTGCCGCCTGCACCAGCAACTCTTCCTCGCGGTTGAGCATATCGCTGATCTCATTTAAAGCCCCATCAGCCACGTTACAGAGTGCAATACCTTCATTGATGTTTCTGACAGTCTGGTTGAGTCCCCTGATCTGCCTGCGCATCTTTTCCGATATAGCCAGCCCCGCCGCATCATCCGCAGAACGATTAACACGGTATCCCGAAGACAGTTTCTCCGTAGATTTCGCTTTCTTCCCCTCGGTTATATTAAACATACGGTTGGCATTCATAGCCAGTATATTGTTTTGAATGGACATGTTCATATCATTATTGCCTCATTCATAATATGCGAATATTGCCTCATCGTATTACGTCTAACAGTATCAGTTCCCGAATCCAACCATCCTCCATTAAAATGGTGAATTGAAAAGGTGTCATTTGTCATTTCTAGATATCCTGACATATAATCATATGGATGGAAATAATCATATGTGTATATATTCATACCATTTATCGTCTGGTTTAAACCATTTATTAAATACCCTTGTCTAAGAGCCACCTCCGTATCTATCATTCCACTTGATGTATTATCCAGACTACCATCTCTTCTAAAAAGTTCTCTTTTTCCCCATCTCTCCAAAAAAGGTTCCAGAGAAGCATGTCCTTTAACCGCTCCACTAAGTCCTCCAAAGTTCAGAACTTGCCACTTTTCAACCCCGCAAAAGGCCTCTTGATACAATAAATCATCTATATTTCTTATTAATTCCACATCTGTGTCCAGATATATTCCTCCATACTCATATAACAATTCAATACGCGCATAATCAGGAACAAATCCATACTTCTTATTCTCATAAGCCTGAGCTACAAATCTATTCTTTTTAACATCATAATTGCTTTCATCCCATCTTATAATATCATATCCGGGGCAAAAGGTCTTCCAGCTATCTATGCATTTTTCCAATGTTTCCGGGATTTCTTTCTTTCCAAACCACATATAATGTATCTTTTTGGGAATAATCGGATGATCACTAGTTTTTATAACCCCCTTATTACCTTTGCTATGGAAGCAATCAATACACATTGCAGGAAAAATATAACACGATACATTATCAGAAAGATTCATCTCCACTAACTGCTCATATGCATCATGAAACCTGCTCATGGATATCAAAACTACCGTGTAATCATTAATACTTTTTAGTATATCCGGCGCGTATACTGAAACACCTTTTTCGTGTAAATATATGGTTTCTCCGCTTTTAGTTACGTCATTATCAATACAGCAGATAACTCTATAAAGGATATCGTACTTCGATAGTATTTCAGGTACAACTGTTCTTCCTATCACACCTGTCCCAAAAATAATAATCTTAGCGTTATTTCTTATTACATCGGTTGATAATGACTCAAAAGTCCCCTTTTTTAGTAACATCTTAATATCACCTTCACGCTCTAACGCAAAACCCATCAAAAAAGAGTATATTTTTCCTAACACCTCTTGTAATCAATTGTTCTTTCAGTTTTTCGCATACATCCACATTTAATATCGCAAGAAAAATAACATCATATTCTTTCTCATTCTCCAGAAAACTATCTACTCTTATAACATCACGTCCAAGTGAAAAATAATAATTATAATTTGTATCAGTCCAACACGAAATTTTGTTTCTGAATGTTTCGTGAATAGAATATCCAAAGCCACCCGCTCCATATAAGCCACACCTTTTACTATCATATTCATCAAAGAAACTCAATATAGCATTGATAGAATCAGGTTTTTTTAAAGCTTTTACGAAACTTATGTATTTTTCCATTTGCCCGGACACTAATTCATAGTAATCTTTATGGCTAAAGCAATTCAAAAGATCATTCTCAAGATGATTTATAGATTCTATATCAAGTGCCTTAAACATCATAGAATCCTGTCTCTTGCAATAACAATATGGTGCAATATCGGAAATCTGCAATTTATTAGCTTGTGCTATAATTTGATAAGAAAAATCAGCATCCTCACCAACGGTCACATCGTCTGAAACACTTATTCTTATCTCCTCCAAAAACGCTCTGTTTATTACTTTACTTACCAGATTAGGAAGTATTCCAAACCCAAAAAAATCATCTCTGCAAATCATATATGGGATAACTTTATCCCTTATATCAGCCTTATTATATATACAACTATCGAAATCGTTTTTCTTCACCTCAATATGATCTGTATATACTTCTTTAAGATTAAATGCTAAGACATCCGGCCTACTCTCATATATCATATCGCGGATCATAGAATACATTCCTAATTCTATATAATCATCTGCATCAACAAAAGAAATATAATCACCTTTAGCTAATGCCATCCCCTTTTTTCGAGTATAAACCAGACCACGCCGTTCTTGATGTAACGCAACAATCCTATTATCTTCGGCAGCGTACTTTTGACATATTTCCAAACTTTTATCAGTTGATCCGTCATCTATCAATACAATATCTAGATTCTTATACTTTTGCTCCGTGATACTTTCTATACACTTTTCTAAATATCGCTCAGCATTAAATATCGGTACTATTACAGTAAAGCATATATCATTGCTCAAACTAACACTCATTAATACTATGTCCCTCTCTATATCCAACAATCGGGTATGGCATAATTATGCTCTTCATATCCACACCAAGTGATAAAAGTCTACTCTTCATCTTCATTGCAGAAAAGTCAGATTTTACAGCTATAATAACATATTCGTACTCCATTTCAGATATCTTATTTACATTTTTTATATTATCATTCTCAATGTATGAGTCCACCCAACCAACGATATTTGAAATTTGCTCTAAAGAACAATAAAAATCATGCCCCACCTGACCTGCTCCGTAAATAACGATCCTTTTTCCTTTAATCGTATCAGTATCATCCATTTCATAAAAGATCATGTTTTCCAACCGGATATTCCATAAAACTTCGTACTTCAAATAATATTCATCTAATATATCCGCAAATACCCTACCTCCCCTATATCCCAACACTTCACTATATACCAGCCTGCGAAATGCTTTCTCATCATAATTCAGTTTAAGCATCAGCTTTCTTATCTGCTCAAGTGCGTCTAATATATAGCTTTTATACTCTGTCCTTTTTGAAGTAATGCCTCCGATTGTATTCTTTCTATAATAGTACAATCTATCATCCACATAAGAAATCCTACATGCCGTTAAAAAAGCAGCAACCGAAAAATATATATCATTACAGTTTTTCAAATCCTGGAACCATACATTCCCAGTACTAAAAATCTTTCTACTAATAAGCTTATTGAACGGCGCATTACAAACGATACAAGTTGAAATATCCGGATTATGATCAGTGTTTAAATAAACCGGATAATCATGGATAATCTTTTCTAAATATACAAATAATCTGTCTCCGAAAACTTCTTTCATTTCGTCAACAAATCCGTAAGAACAGATAACCATTTCAGATCCATATTTCATTGCAGATCTATACATTTTTTCTATCGCATTTTCTGCAATAATATCATCCACATCCCAAAAGGTCACCCACTCACCATGTGATGTTGCAAGTCCTTGATTTCTAGATAATGCCGCTCCTATATTAACCTGCCGTTCTACCAAAGCAATCCTAGGATCTTGCATATATCCTTTTATAATCGATACAGAATCATCCGAACACCCGTCACAAACATATATAATCTCGATATTTTCATATGTCTGATTCAAAGCACACTCTATGTTCGTTTTAATATATTCTTCCGCATTATAAACCGGTATAATTATTGATATTAATGGTTTATTATCCAATTTATTGCACCCATCACTTAAGAATTGCCTTCACCCACATTTCTCCCGGAACACCGTCCGGTAATCTGTCAACACACCTGCCTTCTCTAAGATTGCTATAAGTATCAACTAAGCCTTTCTCTGAAATTCTTTTGCTCAAGACATTGAACTTATATAATAATTTGTCATACAACAATTCTTCAGTCAATGTTTGTGGCTCACATTGTGTTACAGGTTCGTTGAGATTAAAACTCCCTAAAAAGAGCCCCCCCGGTTTTAAAATCCGACATATCTCATTAACCATATTATCTAAAACATCCACATGATCTAACGAATTAATGGTACTAATAACATCTAAATAATCATCTGGCAAAGGAACTTTGTATTCATCAGAATTAAGGTATATCATTCCATGCTTTGTCATACACTCCCCAAAATGCCTCATATATGCATTTGCCAAAACATCTATTCCTATCTTAACCTTAGGTTTTGTTGTCCATGCAAGACTTCCTCTAGGTCCACATCCAAAATCAGCTATTATTCTATTCTCTAAAAAATCTTCATTATCTTCTTCTGCAATCCCCATAAAAATATCTTTGTATCCGCCATTTTTAAAATATCCCTTATCTTCTCTAAATTTCACTTTCCAATATGCAAGTTCTCCGGAATACTTATCCTTTTTATACTCTAATTTCTTTATCTTATTTTCTATGCATCCTAATTCAATTAGCTCGGCTTTAATCTCAGAATAATACATTTCCGAAGCTATCCGTACTTCATCATACTGAATTTGAGTCATATCCAACGGCGAAATAACCTTTATACCATCTATGATAATCCCCTGTTTTTCTTTAGACTTATCTACAAATGCCACTACATCAGTTAAATCACGATCAGAACAGAGCAAATATTCCTCTAATACCAATCCCACTCCGTATATGATTGTTTTCACAAGTTCCTCCTTTAACTAAGAGCGTTTTCTCTCTATCTGTTTCATTACTAAATTGCTAAATTTATATGCTCCTCTACCATTCAAATGATCCGTATCCACAAAATCATCATCATTGAATACTTCTTCGTCAAAACTATTATAGTCTATAAACAAATCTGCATTCATAGAAAAAAAATCATGTGCTTTTTTAATCATTTCCTTGTTTAAATATTTATAATATGCTTTAGAGTATGGAGGAATAATAATGATCATCTCACCACCATTATCATTAACGATTTTTTTTATCCTTCTGACATGCATTATATTCTCATTATAAGACTCTTCATATTGGGTATGCTTATTATGTTGCGCCGCTCTTTTTTTCCCATATTGATCTTTTTCATCACAATCCAAATATCTCCATTTCTTTTTTAAAGCATAGTATGGTTCTCGACTATTTATGTCATTTATATATTGCTCCCTATATTTTAAAACTTCGACAGCTGATGTTTTAATTTCACTTTTATACTCCATTGCCTCATCCGGCATGTTCTCCCATAAATATTCATCTAAATCATGATTGTTTAATCTCAAATGATGTGAATCATGATATATCGGCCAAAAAACCCGTTTTATAATGTAATCAGAAATGTTACCTGCTCTGGATAAATCTTGAAATGGAGTATAATATCCAAATACCATAACACAACACTGTATAGAATTGTGATTCAAGTTCAAATATTCCTCAACTGATAATCCAGAATAATACACATCCTGTGAATGCATACTAATATTTACAGCTTTTTCACTCCCTATTCTATATATATCAATCCCCAACAAACCATGCGATGATCCTGTAACTATTATTCGTCTATTCTTTTTATACATAAAACGGCTGGACAGATATAAATAATCATAGTTTTCTTTTAGAAACTTATATATGTAATCTTCTAAAATCATCTTTTCTCCAAATCGACTCAATTTAATTCAACTGCAGAAATTCCTCATGTATTTGACTCAGCCCCATATAAAGAGGATCATATACTGTACTTATAATTCCATCTTTGTATTTTTCATATAGTATAGGCAGTTCTGTACAGGCTATTACACAATCCTTATATCTGTTTATCAATTCAATGAATATCTTCCTATCAGCATCAGTATATTTATTTTGCTTAACAGCCTCAATACATTTGCGTATATTATTGTATTCTTCTTGACGCGGAGCCATACACACAATACCCTCTGATAACAAAGCATTTTGATATATACCAGATTCAATAGTCCCCTCTGTCGCCACCAAAAAAACTTTGGTAATTTGTTTATCTCTTATTCTTTTTACACAATTATCGACAAGATTTAAAACTTTTCCCTTAAGCTCTGGCATCTTTTCATATATTTCTGGCAAAAAAATATGAGCTGTATTACATGCTACAATAATCCTATCACATCCTGCCTTCAATAGCATATGAAAGGAATCCATCATTTCATATATTAATATACTTTTATTTTCATCGAACAGAAACGCTCTAACTCTACTTGGCATAGTACATCTATTATCTATTATTATTCTTGGTCGTTCCCATTCTTTTTCCGCTCTAAACATATCTGCAAATTGCCTAAATGCGTAAATCGTCGCATATGTTCCCATTCCACCTAAAATACCTATTATCATATACTTATATCCTTTTCCTCATTGCTTATAAGTCCTTAATTGCCATAATCCTCTCTAAAATGCAATCCGTTGCAAGTTTTTTATTTGTTATATAATAATTCAACCTTTTATCAAATATCTTATCTCTCTCCATCTTCATTTCATCTTTTCCAGCCTGAACTTCATGAATAAAACCTTCTATAGCCTCAAAATCATCACCTCTTGCTTTGTATAAAACTCTAAGCAATTCATCCCCCAATTTGTTCATGTTTCTAGGCAATAATGGATACAGAAAAAGAATAGGTTTTCCTGTGAATTGATATTCCGCTATAAATGAAATACTATCCATAATCATAGCATCCGAACTCTCAAATATATCAAAATATCCGCCGCCGTCAACAACTGTTGCATTAGGAAGATTATTCCACTTATCAAAATATGTTTGAACTTCTTTCAAATCAGAAAACACCCCTGCTTCTATGGCGCCCGACGCAAATCTCGGATGCGGTCTAACAACCCATGAAATGTTGTTATTCTTCTCTGCGAAATCATAAAACCACATATAATTATACTTAAATGTACCATTCATTCCATTTGCCATATTAAAATGTGGTGCCCATATTATCCGTATATTATTATGACCTTTCCAAATATTAGCACGTCTTTTGTATTCCCCCATAATAAACTCATCCATCTTAGGAAAACCGGTCATAACAAAATTATATGCTCTAAACCGTTTTAGTTCGTTTGCAATTTCTATTTCCGCAGTATTAGAAGCACAAACCAACCAAGCTACATTAAAAATAGTTTTCTCATAAAATGGTTCTGCATAAACAGCATCTGTTTTGCTAACCAAATAATAAGAATAAGGAATATGAATAATCAATTGATCTATATTCCTATTCTCCACTTTTAAACACTCTGGATAAACATCATATGGGCTTATATAGAACAAAAAATCAAAATCATCTATTTCTTTATCTATTTCATCGCCATATAACACATTATAATCATCCTTGAAAAAATTGTATGTTTTATCCATAAGTGAAAGGTATGTTTCTGATTCTCCCTGTATTTGATATCCGACTATGACAAACGGATCAAATAACGCCATATTCTCCATCTTTCGATATAGCATTTCACACTGCCATTCTGAAGATGAATGAACGACAAATCCAACTTTATATCTCTTTTTAACCCTTTTATTATGAATACAACTCAATTGCAGTGTAGTTATATACCTTATTGCCTCCTCAGGTGCTAAACTATCAATTATTCTGGAAACATAGAAATATGTCATTCTATCTCTCATCACCATCTCTTTATCTTTATTGTCACTTAATATCAGACGTTTAATATCATTGGCCTTTTTATTGTTATTCAGCATTATCTTTACTCTGTCATGTATTCTGACATCACAAATAATCTCTTCTTTATTCGAGTTTTTGCAATAACACTTATAATAATATCTCCATATATTTACAATCTTTCTGCTTATTCTATATACGCTCTCCCTATCATAATCAAAAACCAACTGACTCTGTTTGCAACAAGTTTCATATTCGCTATCGCTCATGCAGAATTCCCACGGGAGATGTCTAATTCCAATTCCATAATAATCCCTTTTTTCATAGCTAATTATATAAAAATCATCGTCCTGAACATCATCCAAAATCACTGATGGGAGCCGACTATATATGCTATGTCGAATATTATACCTAAAATCATAAACAATCCTTGTGTCACCAAAAAACAAACAATTAACGAATGCAGAAAAGTTTTTGCATACTCCAAACCGTCTAAAACTCTCTGTTACTAGATCATTTCTGTTAACGTTTCTCAATTTCTGTAAATTAATAAGTAAAACCCTACTATCAATTATTTGTGCGCGTTCTGGGAGTGCCCCTTTTCGCTCCTCCAGCAATTCAGAATATGATTGTCCTCTTGCTATAATCAGTTTATCTTCAAAACACAGATTATAAAACTCGGTAATACTTCCATTCACTATAGTATCATTACTGATATACAATGCTCTATCACAGTCGTTTTCAAAATAGATATGTGAATTTAGAATAAACTGTTCATGCGTAAATCGTTCTTCTTTATCACTTATTTCGCATAAAGATATAGATGATTCTGTTCTCGCTACCAACTGAACTATATCTTGCATGTCATATTGACTCATGTGATACAATAAACAAACAACATTTAAGCCTCTATTATTCAATAGAAGTGACGTCAACATTACATCAAATATCTCTTTTTGATCATTATCTACTTTAACAAGTATATTCATATTCATTATTCCAAATTACAACTATATATAAACGACTGTAAATTAATATTTGCCGATTCGTTTATCACTCTATTCCTATTTCCAGGTTGTTTTAATGCTTCAGCATAAATATACGCATTCATCCCATCCAAAACATCCATAGCAATCAAACTGTTATTTTCTTTTCTAATCAACGATATTCCATCTTCCTCTATCGAAAAAATATAACATCCTTCATCATTTATTTGATAATCATAACAGGATAAATAGGCCGTTTCAGAACAACTATTCTGCAGATAACATACATCCTGCATATCCCTTATCATTAATACTTTTCCCCTATTAACAGAAAAAATAAGCAAAGTATCATCAATACAGATCATACGTAAATACTCCAATGGATTTTGATCATGAATACTTATAAAATCAGACAAATCTTGCTCTGCTAAAACCTTCCAGCTTTCCTTGTCAACTTTATAAAGCACTGTTTTTTTATAATCTTTTAACCCCAAAACAAAAATGCTATAATCTGACACTGCAATTGCGTTAATCCTTATAAGGCCATCTATTCTTTTCCCTGTAACCGTATGTTTATTATAATCTATTTCAAGCAAAAAAATGGAATCACGCTTCCTATTTGATAAATAAATCCTCTTCCCATCGAAATAAGGCTTTACCATAGAGGATCCAATAAGTTCATCTGGATATATATATTTATCTATATTTCTATATCTTACATTCCATACTAATCTATTAACCTTTTCATTTTGCAATTCTATTATAAAAACCGGCAGATTAAATTCTATAGGAAATAACCATATTCTTCCGTCTTCATATATCGCACTAGATATTCTAGTTTTATCATCTTCATTGATTTTATAATATACAGACTTAATCAATTCTTTAGTATTAGTATTATACTTCCAGTATCGATATCTATTTCTTTCAAATATATAAACTGTATCTTTAAACTTTACTATTTTAATAATCTCAAACTGTTCGATGCTTTCACTGTTTAGTGAAAAAATGAATTGACATCCATCATATTTTTTTCGGACAAATATAGCATCAATATCTGATGACGGAATCCATATACTCCCATCATCATCGACAAATGCGCTATAACATGAAATCTGCATATTAACTGCCCTTTCCCTTCCCATTCTTTGAGCAAATGAGCTTTATCCCCATGAACTATTACCATTATCAACTCCATCAGTTGATAAACGCTTAAACCATATCTATAACTTTTACCAAACTACCTCCTTACCATATAGTGTTGAACTTATCTACTTATAAAACTCACTTACATCCTTTGATTATAGACTTGATTTTCCCCCAAGAACTACAAGTTTCATTTTTCAGATTGCAGCTTTTCAATTCCATAACATAAATAGTTTGTTCACATCCAGTATCTTTGTTTTGATATTTCATAGTTCCATAATCAGCCTGATGATAGTCTTTTAACATATTGGAGAATCTATATTGTTTCTTACTGCCATTATTCTCTTCATCTAACTCAATACTATAATCACGGTTTGTAATCTTACTATGTAAAGGGATCATTTTCCGATCCAAAAGAATATACATAATTTCTATTCTTGAAAACCTCGATTTAAGCTTATCAAGAAACGAATAATCCTCTCTGTTTTTTGTCAGTTTCTTTATATAAGATGCTTCTGTAAGCCCTGTATTTTCAAGAAACTGTTTGAATTGATATAATCGCTTACCCTTTTTTCCAGTATATGTCAATACATTCTTATAGTGTTCAATAAATTGATCAATCCCAAGTTCCTTAGCCATAAGCATCCTTATCAGCTGGGTATCAGAAAAGCTGTTAAGATCCGTCTTTAATTCTGTCAAATAAAGTATATCGCCCTTTCCAATAAGATAATCCACTGATGCACTCCGGTTATCCTTAGACACCTTATAATCCTTGCTGTTATTGCTATTATCTTGCGACGAACGAACAGTATAATTCTTTATAGGAAACTCTTTAGTAATAAAATACGATGGCCCTTCCCCAGGAAGATTTGGATAAACATCATAGATCTGATTTATATATTCTGATATCAACATGTCAATAAGTACTTCTGCCTTAACATCTGGTGTTTTGTAATCATTTATCACCCACTTTTTCAAGATCTCGTAAATCATTTCATCTTTATCAACCATATACTGTCCCCCCTTAATGAAAACGAAAGTCCCAAATTACCAGTACTTTTTATTATAATACCAACATTGGATAGTCTCACTTAACAGATTACTCGACTTGTGCAACTTATACAACTCACTGAATTCGTTCAATACGAAGGCTCCTATATCAACTCCATCCGATACGTCGCCTTTTCTATGTATCGAATAAATATCAGCACTTATCCAGAGCCGCTATAAATTTTCCGTCTTTACACCTGTCACTTTTCCTATCATTGGACATAAGATAGAAAAAGCTGAATTGATCCCTCATCAGATGACACACGATACACTCCATCACGATAACATTTTAAAAACAGAACCTGTATCGACAACATCAGGTCATCCTGCGTGACTATCAGTCTATACGAAAACCCCGTCATACGGAAGATAAACATTCATTTAACCATATACAATAAAATCCCGATGTAAAACCTCACACTTTACATCGGGATTCATTAACCATTTTTCTTTCGTTCTATTATCTGGCCAGCTGCCTTACCGCGGCCAACACACTCTCTTTGTCATAATCCGGGGCATATGCTGTTGCCGCATCGCAGATCACTTTGATGCGTATCTCATCCTCTTCCAACTCGTCTGCAATCTGCTCCACAGCCTTGCCTTAACGAAGTTTCCGGCAAATCTGCTTTATCAACTGCTGTTCTTCTCCTCTTGCTTCTCCTATTTCCTCACCTATCGCTCTGCCTCTGACTTCTGCCCTATCCTCAGCCTGAAATATATCAAGATCTTCACCTGTTCCTGTTTCTCGGTGAGTTTTCACTCATCTGTATTCATCATCGGCAGTTGCATATCATACCAAAGATCCTTACCAATACGATTTCCAGCTTGCTTCAGCTTTCACATTCAATGTGATTTTAATTCCGATGTAAAGTATGAATTTATCAATGTTCACATATTAAATCTATGAGGTTCTCATGGGACACTTACCAAACTATTCCACCAAACCACTCTTACCCACTGGATTCCCCCTCAAAACATCTCAGTATACGCCGAATACACATCTATATTTCTATCACCAAGCAGCCTGCTAAACTCATCTAACAGCCTCTCATTCCCGGCTGCATCCATGATTACCAGACATTTTGGAGGTATCGCTACAGATCTTAGATAATCCGCGACCTGCAAAGAAGACTTTTGGTCAGAATAAAAGAATCCACTTATAGGTGTCAGATCATCTATCTTCTGCACAAATGCATCCAGTTCCGCTGCTGTCCCATATAGCAGTACTTCAGCTTTCCCATAGCTTTTTACTATTTTATTCACCCTGTCCTGCAGTAACAGCTCTCTGTTACCTCTTATGTCTTCCAAGCCCCGCAAATACTCTATTGTTTCTTCATAAACATTGCTTTCAACACTCCCGGGTTCCCCTGTTTTAAAAACTCCATATATCCCTTCATTACAAAAAACAGTATCAAATCCATACTTCTTCATAGTACGGCTCAATGTGGCTGCGGTGAAATTGAAGATGTGCGCGTTCTGAAGCATAAGCAAAAAGTCGCCTTTATATACACCATACGATAATGCCTTTACTCCCGGCACTCCCACATACAGCCAGCCATCCTGCTTAAGCATTCTGCGTATTATGCTAAGTTCTCTGCCAAGGTCCGTAAAATGCTCAAGTACATGATTCAATACTATAATATCAAACTTCTGCCCTCTTTTTTCAAAGGTTTCCGCATCCTCACATATCAGATTCAGTCCCTTGCTTCTGCCAAATTCCACATATTCCTGAGACAGATCGATCCCGCAAACATCATAGCCATTCTCTGCAAAGACCACTACATTTCGTCCATCTGCGCAGCCTATCTCCAAAACCTTTCCCTCATACATCCCTGTATGTTTCCGAATAAACTTTAATATTGCCTCTGCATCATTTCTGGCATCAGAATATGCTTTTTCCGAAGGTTTGTTTACAGCACGGTATATATATGGATAATCCTTTTTATAAAATGAAGTATTACTGGGATCATCCAGACATGGGCTTGTCATTATAAGACCGCAATTCCTGCATATAACGGTATCGACCGCTAATCCATAGCGGTCTTTTTGAGCGATCACTTCAAAATCCCCATGACCGCATTCGCACTCCCTTTGAACAAATGAATACTCTCCGGAACTGCACTTATTCTCATACGCCTTAATGGCATCTTTCTGTAATTCAGAAATATTCAGTGAAGCATTCCCATCGTTTACAAATCTGTCACTTATAAGATTCATTTCCTCTCCTAAACAATACATCTGCTTCATATCTCCATCGCCCTGATCTTCCTTATTATCTCTTCGTAGCTTTCCTGCTTTCCAAACAGCAGTGTGGTTCCCAGCACGAAGCCCTTTACACCCATGGGCGCATAGGTCTTTATCTTATCGGCGCCGCAGGCTCCGTCCCAGTACGCATCAAAGCCCATCTCCTCCTGCAGGGGGAGCAGTTTCTTATACTTTTCGCTTACATAGGGCAGGAACATCTGACTGGCGTTTCCTGGATTGACAGACATCACCAGGACTTTCTTTACTATGCGCAGCATCTCATATATAGTCTCCACACTGGTGCCCGGATTTATCGCTATCCCGGGAGTAACGCCCGCATCTATTATCTTCTGGAGCGTCGTGGAAGGATGATACTCAGCCTCAGGATGGATATAAACCGTATCGCCTTTTTTGAGATGCTTTAAAAACAGCTCCACGGTATTATTTGGATGCTCCACCATAAGATGCACATCCAGCGGCTTATCCGTAGCGCTGCGTATATAACGCATGTCGTTTAAAGACATCGCAAAATTCGGCACATAGCGGCCGTCCATTATATCTATATGAAAAGAATCGATCCCGGCCTTATCAAGAGCCTTGGTTTCCTTTTCCAGATTTCCGAAATCGGCACACATCATCGATGCCAGCAATTCAAAAGCCATACAAACCTTCCTTTTGCTCTTTCTACAATATATATCGTCTCCGGTAATGCATAATATAATCCCGCGTTACACAATACCTTGTATATTTTACCATAAAAGCACATATTTATCCATATTATTATTGTTAAATAGCTACAAAAAAGTGACCGGACGCCTGCGGATCATTCCGCGCATCCGGTCACTGCTTTGATCATTTTTCCGGTCTGTATCACACACCTTATTGATGTGGATCTTATTTCTTAGCCTCAGCTTCTTTCTTAAGCTTATCCTCTGCCTTCTTTGCTGCTTCGGGATTCTGCTCCTTAAGTATAGCTACCATTTCCTTGAGAAGCTTGATGTCTGCGGGATCCTCAGCAGGCTTTGCTGCTTCCTCTTCTTCCTTCTTCTTAGCCAGTGCCTTAGCCTTTTCGCTAGCGCCGTTGATTGCCTTGAGCATTATGAAAAGGATCAGTGCGATGATCAGGAAGTTGATAACTGCTGATATAAATGCACCGTATGTAAATTCTGCACCGTTTACGGTAAATGATCCGCCCACTACCTGCATAACGCCGTTCTCATCCTTGGTAACGCCGCCTGTGCACGCCTGGATCAGAGGATTGATGAAACTGTTGGTCAGCGCGGTCACGATGTTGCCGAATGCAGCACCGATGATAACACCGATAGCCATGTCCATCACGTTACCTTTAAGTGCAAATTCCTTAAATTCCTGCATAAATTTCTTCATAACAAGCCTCCTTATTTTGTTTTAATAACTTTTTAAAGTATAGTCTCTTTATCTTAGCTTTTCAAGTTTTTTCAGTATCTTCCTTCTTATCTTTACGGCTCAGTTTTCTGTAGATAACAGCCCCCGTTATGCTTATCACCGCAAGTATCCCGAAGAATACCGCAGCTTTGCCGTAGCTGGCTTCGCTGAGCGCATCTCCTCCCAGACAAGACGCCAGTATGGCTGGCAGGCGCCCCAGCGTAGTCAGCAGCAGCACACTTAAGGGCTTTAATTCGCTTATTCCCGTCAGATAGGTCAGCACATCCTTCGGCGATCCGGGTATCATAAAGATCACCACAAAAAGTATCTTCCACTTTGGTGCATCCAGTATATGTTTAAGCTTGTCGATCTGCTCCGGAGCAACAAACAGCCCGATCGCCCTGCTGCCGAAAAGCTTTACCATAAAATACACCAGCATGCTTCCCAGACCGTTTCCCACAATGCTTAAGACCGTGCCCCAGAAAGCCCCAAAGGCATAACCACCCGCCACCTGGAACGGTCCCGCCGGTATCACTGCCACTATCACCTGCAGTGCCATTATCCCGGCAAACACGCCTTTCGAAAGGGCGCCATAGCCTTCCAGCCAGGCTTTGAACTTCTGCGGGTCAGTCACCAGTTCTATCAGGGGCTTGCCCACGTAGATAAAGACAATGACTATTGCGGCAATAAACACAAATAATACGCCAAGCGCTATCAGACGCCTGGCGTTTTTTTGCTTATCTTCCTCGTTATTCACCCTATCCTCTCCACAGGTGCAAAGCCCTTGGTCTTCTTAAAGTCCATCTTTATGGGGAAAGCACTCAGCGCATCCGAAGGATCCAGACGGTCAAAGTCTACGCCCTCCAGCTGGCTGCGGCCCACGGATACGGAAACTATGGTATTCTCCTCTTCCCTGCCGGTAGCGGTATTGAGCGCCTTATCCACGGCGTGTATCACCACACGCTGTATGGGAAGCAGCGCAAAGCTGTCCCTGGCCACCCTCAGCATACAGCTGCACACATAATCCTGCAGCATATCGTAATATGCGGTCTTCGACAGGTCCTTCTCCTTAAGCTGTCCCTTATCGTCCAGTATCAGCTCACGGTCAGGCACCACTTCATCGCTCTTTACATGGAATTCCACCTCCAGATATGAAGGATCGTCGGTTCCCACTTCGAAATCGCTGCCGTATTCCAGTATATCATCAAAAGGACGCAGCTCATCTATCAGCGCCAGATAAGTATCGATATCTCCTGCCAGCACTTTCTCTGCAGCATCATGCAGCTCCTGCCATTCCTCATGTTCTTTCTTGGTCTCGGGACGAAGGCTGCTGAGTCCGCTGCTTGCAGGCTCCGGTCTGCTTAAAACTTCCTCCCAGTCGATGGGCTCATCCGCCTGCTTGTGGATGGCACGCATCAGGGTTATCTGCTCGATATAGGAATCATAAGTTTCCTTATTCTCTTTGATCTCTGCCTCGCTAAGGCCCTTGGGTTCTGCCTTCGCTGCAGAAGTCTTGCCCTTCTTCTCCTCTTTCTTATCTTCCTTCTTATCCTTATCTTTGTCCTTGCTGAAAAGGTTCTTGAAACCCTTCTTTAAGTTAAAGCTCTTGGTATACCCCACGCCTGTCCCGGGTATGGACAGCGATGTAGTCGTCTTTCCCGTTGTGGAAAAACTCTGGTGGATACCCTTGCGCCCTACGCTGATGGACGCGCTCTTCTTGCCCAGATTGAGCTTTACCCCCTTGCATAAGCTGATGCTTTTTCTGAATGTTAAGCCCATTATTCTGTTTCCTCCTCTACTCTTTCAAGATCCGTCGCTTCGCTCAGGAAAGTCACAAGACGAAGAATCTTTCTCATTAAACTCCGCTACAAAGTATATCATATTCACCTTAATATGAAAAGGGCGCAGCCTTTCGGCCACGCCCCTTGTTGTTTCTGTTTATTCTGTATGAATTACAGCTGAGGGCCTGCAGCAACAAGTGCCTTGCCTGCCTCGTTGGTCTCATACTTCTTGAAGTTCTTCTGGAATCTTGCAGCCAGATCCTTAGCCTTGGTCTCCCACTCGGAAGCATCAGCATAGGTATCTCTGGGATCAAGGATCTCAGTAGAAACGCCGGGAAGCTCGGTAGGAACTTCGAAATCGAAGATGGGGATCTTCTTGGTAGGAGCCTTCTTGATATCTCCGTTAAGGATAGCATCGATGATACCACGGGTATCGGGTATGGAGATTCTCTTGCCGGTTCCGTTCCAGCCGGTGTTTACGAGGTAAGCCTTAGCTCCGCTCTTCTCCATCTTCTTAACCAGCTCCTCGCCGTACTTGGTAGGATGCAGCTCAAGGAACGCCTGGCCGAAGCATGCGCTGAAGGTAGGTGTAGGCTCGGTGATACCGCGCTCTGTACCTGCAAGCTTAGCGGTGAAACCGCTTAAGAAGTAGTACTGGCACTGCTCGGGAGTAAGGATGGAAACGGGAGGCAATACTCCGAATGCATCTGCAGAAAGGAAGATTACGTTCTCTGCTGCAGGGCCTGAAGATACGCCGTTTACCTTCTTAACGATATTGGTGATGTGCTCGATAGGATAAGAAACACGGGTATTCTCGGTTACGCTCTTATCTGCGAAATCGATCTTTCCGTTTGCATCAACGGTAACGTTCTCAAGAAGAGCATCTCTCTTGATAGCATTGTAGATGTCGGGCTCGTTCTCCTTGGACAGGTTGATAACCTTTGCATAGCATCCGCCCTCGAAGTTGAATACGCCGTTGTCATCCCAGTCGTGCTCGTCGTCACCGATGAGAAGTCTCTTAGGATCGGTGGAAAGCGTCGTCTTACCGGTTCCGGAAAGACCGAAGA
>JAEEGL012991812.1_pt1 | contig 25305 bp, 23 predicted proteins | sample 9134231 | NCBI WGS metagenome assembly JAEEGL01 (sample SAMN16246548, study PRJNA631951) | gut metagenome | biome: gut microbiome; feature: rumen; material: fiber-attached | host: Bos | place: Iran: Karaj | collected 2018-10
ACCAGCACATAGGCGGGCACGGTGTAGTAGCGGCTCAGACGCAGCTCAATATTTTGCGCCTTGTAGCCCTCGCGCTGTTCCTGGCAGAGCACCTTCACGTCGTAGCCCTGTGCAGGGGGTGGGGGAGGGGCGAGCATGCAGTCGAACACCTTTTGGCGAGCCACGCGCCGCCACTCGTCGAAGTCGGCGATGCCGCTGTTGTCCCATGCCAGCGGATAGTCGAAGTCGGCTATCAACGAGTCGGCATAGACGGGCAGATTGCGCTTGAACTCGTACTTCGTCCGCTGCTGTGCCATGACACCGCCACAGCATAGCAACAAGGCAACAATCAATGAACTCTTCATTTCCCTCTATTGATAGTCCTCTGGCCTCAACGTGATGTCGACGACAGTGTCGCTGGGGCTCGTCATGCGGCAATAAATGTAGCGGAAGAGGAAACGATGGTCCATGTAGGGCTTGTAGCTGGGCATGTTGCGCAGCTCCTTGAGCAGCATGTCGCGGATGTCGTCGGCATTGATGACAATCGAAGTGTCCACATCGAGCAGGTAGTCCTGCTGCCACGTCAGCGTGGCCTTGTCGAAGACGATGCGCTCCAGAATCACGCTGCCATCGTCGGTCATGCGCATCGGGCACCGCTTTGCAGTAGTCTCGCGGGCATCGCGCTCGGCACGCTCCGCCATGTTCTGCTGACAGGCACCGAGTGCCAGCGCAACAAGCAGGATCAGTAAATACTTTTTCATAGCTATCTGTTGTTTACATACTGTTTTTCTCTCTTTTAGTTTGCAAAAATAGGAAAAAAGACCCTTATACACAAATAATTGCAAATCTTTCCTCATCCATTTAAGTTTTTTTTCCAGTTCGTAGAGCACTAACATACTAAGTGAAAGGAAGCAACCACTCGGCACTCAGGTATATTGCTAAGGAGTTTTGGAGGCAAAGGAGGCGCATGATATGGTGTGTAACGCCACGGAAAAAATCTCGTACGAGATTTTTTCAAAAGTCGTTACCAAAATAAAAAAAGTCGTTACCAAATTTTCAGAAGCTGCAATAAGGCGATTTGAGACTGCAAAGGTAGGAAGATTCTCGCAGTCTCTAAATGTCTTATTAGGGATGGTTGCAAAATTTTTTGGCAACTTTTGATGGTATTTAAGAAAAAAATGATTACCTTTACACACAGGACAATTACTAATTGGAGACCAACTCGATACTCTACTCCACCAAACCCAATGAATTAGTGGAGGAATCGTCGGACATCCTGTCGCGCCGAAACAACAGTCTATGGGACGAAGACGATTGACATGAGCATTGTCAAAAGCGAGCCATTTAGGAAGTGACTATCGGCCATGTACACTTCCGAAATGGCTATTACGCTATTACGACACTCCCCCAATTCAAGACACAGTGCGGAAGAGTTACTATTGCGGGCTACATTTAAATTTTGTTAAATATATATGGGTGCGCTTCAAAAAAGTGGCGCACATCATTGTGTTTTTCCATTTTTTTTTCTATCTTTGCAAACGTTATCATCATTGCAGATGAATTTGAAGTGACGGAATCACGAAAATAACTAAACGACGAAATAACACATTATTATTAATCTATTAAAACGCTACGACTATGTCAATGAAAGAGAATTTTATTTCGATGGCTCCTGATGAGGAGAGCAGTGCGAAAGTCAGTCTGATTGACCAGAACAAAACGCTTATGATCGACCAGTACACCTCCGACGTGGAGGCCGGCAATCCAGAGTTTGTGGAGGATGTCCACAACATCGACGAGGCTTTCGCTCGCTTCAAGCCGAAAGTGGACGTTACCTTTACCGACGAGGAAGGCGGTGCCGTGGAGGAGACACTATCATTTGGTGAACTCCGCGACTTCGAGACTAACGGTGGCAAGGGCCGTCTGGTGGAGAACAGCCCGTTCCTCTCTGGTGTGAAGATGAAGATTGAGACAAACACAAAGATTCGAAAGAGCATTGAACAGAACCGCAAGCTGCGCGACATTCTGAAAGAGGCCAGTAGCCGCAATGAGCTGAAAGACGTGCTACGCTCCATGCTCAGCGAACTTGAAGCGGCTGAGGATTAATCAGTTATATTAACAACTTAACGTAATAACGAAACAACGAATAATAAGAATATTATGGCAGACAGTGAAATGAAAAAAAACTCGGTAGCACAGGATGCAGCTGCCGGGTTACAGGAAAGGCCTAAAGAGCCCAGCAAGTTGTTGTCGCAGTTTGGAGGTTTCAACGCCATTCGCGGCTTCATGCCCGATGCTGACAACATGAATCCCACTCGCAAGGCGGCAAAGGACATCTTCCTCAACGACAAGCGATTCAAGGACAAGCGTGAGAACCTGAAACGTGAAATCAGCCGTTGGCTTGAGCTTCTCGACCAGCCCGACCTGGACAAGGCCACCGCGTTTGCCGACACCTGCAAGGAAGCTGAAGAGAAATATACCGAGGTACTGAAGCAGGGCATCACCGACGCCCTCTATGCCACGCAGAACCTCGAGCGCAGCTACCGTGAACTCGACTCTTTCTTCAAGACTTGCGGCACCGACAAGGTGAAGAATCTCCGCATCATCAACGTACTCAAAGAAGACATCGCCGATGCTGACTCAGGCTTCTCACAGGAGGTGGAGGACATCTTGCGCAACGGCTATGACCGTCTCAGTCTCAAGGATGCCTACAGCCTCGTCTGCATACCTGGTGCCGTACTCAACGACAAGACCGACCTATTGCGCTGGGCCAAGATGGCCTTCAAGTACAAGGTGATGCTACTCACTGACCATGCCGACGAGTATTCATTCGATGACCTGCAGGCTAACACCGAGGGCTATCGCGACAGCGACCAGGAGCTGATGAACGTGGTGATGTGTGCCAACTGGATTGTGGGCCGCGAGGCAGAGAAGATGTCGACCGACGAGGAAGACAACAAGGCCTTTTACATTGCCCCCTCGGCAGCCCTTTGTGGAAAGCTTTACAACGAAACGGCCAACATGGCCCAGGGCGCTGGCGGCAAGAAGTACGGCACACTCGACGGTGTGAAGGGAGTGAAGAGCGACCTGCTGAAGTCGGAGATAGCCTCCCTGATGGACAATCAGGTGGTGCCGATGGTCTACAGCGAGGGCCGCGTGATGGCCTTCAACAACACTACCCTCTACAACGGCGACCTCGACGCCATGAAGGAGTACCCCATCGTACGCGTCTTCGACTGGGTAAAGAAGGTGCTCATGAACTTTGTTCACGAGGTGGCCCTGGAGAATTGGGATCCCTACAACAGCCCAAAGAACCTAAAGGCGAAGATCCAGCAGTTCCTTAACATGTACAAAGGCTATGGTAACCTGTTCCAGAACTACGAAATTGGCGAGCCTCGCCAGGATCCCGTCACCAAACAGATTACCTGCAACGTTACGCTTACTCCGTTCTATGCTGCCAAGAACTTTATCATTAAGGTGGCTGCTGACAAGAAGGACAAGGAAGCTGCATTAGCAAGTGCATAAAAAAGCGAAGAGTGAAAAGTAAGTCTTTTGCTACTTCTCTAAAACAATATTATCAACCAACTAAAAAAAACAAAGTATTATGGCAAAGACACCTGTGACATTGAAAATTGAAGGTTATAAGGACCGAGAAGTCCTTATGGTAACCTATGAATTCGATCAGGAAACTGACGTGGAAGGACAGATGGACGGCATACCCCGTGGTGGCAAAATTCAAGTCCGCGTGAAAGCTTTGAACGACGGCACCCCCGACCTGTTGGCATGGATGTTGGAACGCTTCCTGCCTAAGAACGGCGAAATTGAGTTCCTTGAGACCAAGACCGGCAAGAGCATGAAGACCATTAAGTTCACCAGAGGCTACTGCGTGAACTTTGAGGAGAAATGGGAGGACAAGCTTGGCCACTTCGAGGAGATTACCATCAGCTGCCAGAAGATTGAATTCGGAAGCGTGCTATTTGAGAACGACTGGGCATAAGCACTAAATGAGAAGTGAGAAATAAATAAATGAATAAAAATTGAGAAAGGAAACATATTATGGCAGATAACGTAACACCGGTAACCCTCGAGGTTGCGGATTTCGTAGCACGCGAGGTGATGATGATTGACTACAAGTTTGACCAGGCCACCGACCGTGAAGGCCAGATTGCTGGCATTCCCCGTGGCGGTAGGGTGACCATCCGCGTCAAGGCCTTGAACGACGGTAACAATCAATTGCTGAGTTGGATGCTGGCTCCCAATGACGCGCGTGACTTCAAGGTGACCTTCTACAACACCATAGATGGCTCAACCTTGAAGGAACTGAAAGGCACAGGCTGCTACGGCATCCATTACAAGGAGAAGTGGGAGGACGGACAGGAGCACTTTGAGGAGATTTTAATTTCCTGTCAGAAACTCGAGAACGGCCCAGTGGTTTACGAGAACCCGTGGAGGTAGTGACTGGCAAGATTTAGGAGTGTAGACAATGGCCTGCCAGTCAAAACTGACATGGCAACTTTTGTCTGCACTCCTAACCTCGTATGATGGCCAACGCTCAAATCATCTGCAGATTATGGCACTACTGACAACGCTGAAAATCAAGGACGTTCAGGACGAGTACAAGGTGGCCGACTTCCGCTGCCACTATGCCCGCCGCTACAATCAGTTCATTCCAGAATCGGCACCGTCGTGCGAGCGGATAGAGATTACCGTGGTAGCCCCGGATACCGACGACTATTCCATCTACGAATGGTTTGTCAACCGCAGCCTGATGTCTGGCCGGCTCAGCTATGAGCTGCCGGTATCGCTCAGCAACAGCTATTCGGAGCGGCGCACCATCGACTTCACCAACGCCCGATGCTTTGCCTTTAGTGAAAGTTACGACATTGACACCCAGAGCCGCCGACTGCTGAAGATGACCATCATCCCCGAGCATGTGGCCATCGACGGCATGGCATTCAACCACCTCTAGTCAGCAAACAACGACGACGACATGAAAGAAATTAAGGTAATGGTCTTCGAAGGCAATTTGGCCGAGTTGGCAAGGCAGGGTTTGGGCAATGCCGTGCTGCAAGACCGCTTTGCCCAGCAGAAGGGCTTCACCGTGCAGCAGTTTGCCTATACCTGCGCCATAAGCCGCGATGAGGTGCGAACGGTGTACGGCCAGGCAGAGAGCGTGGTCGTGGACTTCAGCATCCGCGTGATGAGAGCCGAACAGACACTCTTCTACGAGAAGCTGAAAGACCTGGCTTCCAGCCACTACAGCTTTGTCTTCAACGGAGTCTTTGACAATGGTTGGCTGAAATATTACGACAATGCCATCACCGTCGACGGATTCGTGGTCGATGTAGAGGAGAAAGCGTCGAATGACAAGCAGCAGGCCTTGATGTTTGTGAAGCTGCTGGCGCGCCAGCTGACATACGTCCACAGAGACGGCAGCGAGTTGCTGCTCGACATCAGTCAAACCAGCTAAGCCATCCTTTAGAAGTTGTCATGTCAAGCAGGGGCAAAATGAGGAAATGAGGAAGTGGGCAGTAGTGTTGCTGATGGTATGCTGCATGGTTCCCGCGGGAGCGCAGCAGATGGGCGTGGAGCAATTCACCCGCGTGCGGCGTTACCTCTGGAACCGTTCGAAGGTGGCTGTCGACAAGCGGCAGGCGCTGCTCGACCTGAAGACCGACGAGAAGGGCTTCGCGTTTCTGGCCAATGGCAAAGAGCCCGCCGAGGCCGAAGAGGGCGAAGGCATCATCACCGTGAAGCTGCCTCACCACACGCGCCACATCACCATCACCCACCCCGACTATGGGCAGTACACCTTTAGGGTGCCAGTGAAATGGCTCAAGCGCAAGAAGCACTATAGCTCCACGCTCAACTGTACCAACCCCAACAAGGAGTACAAGCTGCAACAGCAGTGGGTGGTGTTCCAGATTGAACCCAAGGATGCCGTCGTCACCATCGACTCCACCGTCTGCCCTGTGCGCGACGGACAGCTGACGAAGCGCCTGCCCCTGGGCAAACATGCCTGGCAGGTGGAGGCGCCATTCTATGAAACCGTGGCCGACACGCTTGTGCTCACCGACACGGCGAAGCTGAGCCTCAGCCTTAGGCTGCAGCCATTCTACTCCTATCTCACCGTGAAAAGCGAGCGGCCGTGGTTTAGCATACATGTCGATGGCCAGCCCATCGGGCAGCTGGAAGCTGTCAGCATGCGCCTTGCGCCTGGCAGCCACCGCCTCAGCGCCTGGTTTGCGGGCAACTGCTACTACGACCGCACCATCACAGTAAAGCCGGCCGAAAAAGCGGTGGCCGAGATACTGAACAAAGACCTCAGGCTGCTGTCGGCCCACAAACAGCCGCTCGCCATGACAACCGACACCATGATGGTTTCAGGAGGCCAGCAAGCACTGCCGCTCACCCCTGTTGTCTTGAACGCCCCCGATGCCGACACCGAGATATGGATAGACCGCGAACAGATGGGCACCGGACAGTGGAGCGGCACCTTGACACAAGGCTACCATCAGGTCTCTACGCGCAAGGGAAGCAGCGAGTCGAAGCCCATGGACCTCTGGGTGGCCGACGGGGTGCCTGTGGAGGCCAGCCTCGCCACCCCTCAGGCCAGCATGGCCATGCTCAACATTCATGGCAACGTGGTTGGAGCCAGCATATTCGTCAATGGACTGATGATGGGCCACACGCCTTGTATCATTCCATCGCTGCCAGCCCATACGCCCTGCACCGTAAGAGTAGAGAAGGAAGGCTACCGCCCGATAGAGAAGACGGTGCGCATGAAAGGCAATGAGCTCAGCGACCTGCACATCAAAATGAAACGGAAATAACCCCCCACCCTTATTTTATGGCCTGCACATATACATTGACAATTGGAAGTACCTCAATCTCCAGCAGCACAGGCGCGGATTTTTCCATCGACAGCAAGACATACACGCTCTCGCTGTTGTCGTTGCGCTATCATAAGAAGATGTTCCAGCCCGGCCTCGTGGTGGCCAAGGTGCAGGTGAAGGAGAAGACAGAAAAAAACGACAAGAGCGTCCCCTCCTCTGACTCGCTGTCCGCTTTCTTCATGGGCAATAAGAAGGTCTCGCTCACACAGACTCTGGATAGCACCGACCATTCTATTGCCAAAGACTATTACACCTATCAGGTGGAGCCGGAATACAAGCGCGATGGCAGCGAGCAGTATGCCGACGTGACACTCCACTTCTACAGCCCCGACCATAAGCTCACCCTTGACCGCTACTGCAAGATGTATGTCAACAAGAAGCTTGGTGACGATATTCTGAAAACAGAGTTAGGCACGAAGAAAATTAATGATAAAACGACCATTGACGGAATACTCAAAAAGGCTGGATTTACCACTTCTACGGTGAAGACCTCGCTCCACACGCTCAATTACTTCTGCGTAAGTGGAAAGAGAGAATTCATACAGCCCTATCTCGTACAGTACAACGAGAGCTTCTACGACTTCATTGCCCGCACCGCCAACCGTTGTGGTGAATTTTTCTTTTATGAGAACGGCCTTCTTTGTTTGGGACTTCCCGCCTCTTCGTTAATTACCGTCGAAAAGAATGATGTACTGTCCTGCCGCTATCAAAAAGCCGTGGGTTCCTTAGTGACGGATGATAAGGCCTGCGTTGCCGATGTTTACGTGAACACCATGGCCGACGAGGCAGACATATGCGCTAGTGAAAGCGGCACCTATTTCAGCTACGACGAGCTACCCGTCGACGAGTATCTGGGTATGCTTTTCCAAAAAGACAGCTTTGCCGACTATGGTAAAATGCTGTTCAAGGACTATTGGTTCATCTTGATTGAAGCTTTCAACAGTATTATGAACCAGACCAGTATAGCACAAATGCTGGCCAAGCTTACCGAGAAGTATGCCGAGGCCATTGTGTGGACAGGTGCCGCCTTTGCCTTTAAGAACAAGGACAAAAACGAGAAGTGGGTGGTGACCAACTACGGCGAGATGCCTTCCGGCAGCAGCTCTTCCGGCGACTATTCGAACTATTCTCAAAAAGACATACACAAGAACGCCGAGGAACAGTACGACTCGTCGACCGAGACGGCCACCCTCTATGGCTCCATGCTGAGCGAGACGGAGAAAGGCTGGAATTTTGACTATCAGCAAAACCTAAATGCCAAATTCTACCAGTTCATTGCCAAGAGCTGCCGCAGCGTGGAGCAGTTAGAGGTCACGACTGGACCGGAGTGGGAGGCTTGCGGTCTGGGGCAGCTGATTTGCTTTGACAAGGAATACTATATTGTGACGGAGGTGCAGGAGGTGCTGAAGGCAGAGGACAACGATTCCGCCGGTACCGCTGCCCAGGCACTTGGCCAGCAGTTGGTGCTCACCAAAAAGTTTTCGGCAACGGTGAAGAAAGGCAAGAACGATGCAACAACGTCGTTCTTCTGCCCGCCTTCCATCGTCCCCTTCGTGAGACGGTCGGGGCCGCAGCGTGCCTTCATCGACTCTGCCGGCGATCCGGAGGGCTTCAGGCGTGTGTGCATACGCTATCCCTGGCAGAAAGAAGGCGAGACGCCGTCGCCGTGGATACGCATGGTGGTGCCCTTCGCTCCCAACAATGCACCGAGCGGTGCCAGCGGCTTCAACTTCGAGCCTTCCCCGGGCGACGAGGTGCTGGTAGACTATGAGAACGGCAATATGGAGCACCCCTACGTTGTGGGGTCGCTCTACACCCGTCGCTGCGAGGCACCAAAGGGCAATCGCAGCATCGTCTCGTCGAAGGGACACACCTTGTCGTTCAACGACGGCGACGACTCCTACGGCTTCCTGGCGGGCGTGCTCCCTGCCTTTGGGCTGGTGAGCAAGTATCTGAAGTGGGCCAACGTCGATTGCAAATTCGGTGGCGACGACAGCCTCTCAGGAGGCATCACCCTCACCGACAAGTGGGGCATGTACAAGATTGAGGCATCGTCCACCGAGCGTAAGATTGACATCAAGTCGCCCTTCGGCAACGTGAATATCAGTGCCTTCTCGGGCATCACCATCTCGGCACCCAATGGCGACATCAGTATCAAGGGAAAGAACGTCAGCATAGAGGCGGGAAACGAGGTGAAAATTGTTTCCGGCAAGTTCATCGACGAGAAAAAGTTTTCCATGAAAACCTATGGAAAGGAATACCTCAAAGCCCTCGGCGCCGGTGCCACCGCCAGCCTGCTCTCGCCCATCACCGACCTGAGCCTGCTGCGCACGGTGTGGGAAGCCTTGCTGAAACCCGTTGCCGGCACCATGACCATACAGTCGGGGCGCTACCTGCTGCTCACTGCCGGAGGCGGTAAGGTGGAGATACCCAGCAAGGGGTACAGCGTGAAAGGAATGTCGAAATCGATGAAGGAAGACAAGGGGGCCACGCTGCTGAACACCCTCAGGTTTATCGACACCATGACAAACACCTGGATCGACACCCTCTATACCAAATACGAGGACGTGAGGACCGCATTGGGCGCATTGCCCATTCCGAACAACGATCCGAATGAGCACATCAACCATGTGACGGATCCAGACCATACGAACATTTTATCTGCTCTGGTCGCCGCCTCCGAGCCATACAAGCAACTGAAATTTGAAGACAGATACGTCATCTCGGCTGCAGATTCAAACGAGTTGCTTACGAAAGTGCACAAACTGCAAGAATGCTTAAAAAGCATCAAAGACTACTGTCAAAATGAGATGAAAGGCGGGCCCAGTTTCAATCAGTCCGATATGTACTACCTGAAAAAACTCAGGGAAGTGGTCAAGGAGGTGAAAAACGATGAGTGGCCTACCATCGTTGAGGATATTATCAAAGGTAAGGAGAAGTACGTCCAGGAAGCTGCTGTCTATATTGACAAGGACAGATATAAGAAGTCTCTGAAGCGCATACTGGCCGAGCGGCTGATAAAGAAAATCGGCTTGGTGAAGCAGCTGCCCGAACCTGGCGACACAATAGAAATGTTTGAAGACCCTTCCAAATATCTTGAACCTGCCAAATGGGAACACTATATTAGTCTGCTTGGTGAGCCTAAGAGCGGCGCCCTTAAAGACAGCAACAAAAAGTTCGTGGAGCAGATGATTGGCCTCTATCGCGACTGGGGCTACGAACCCAGACTCTGGGACACCTGCAAGCAAGGCGAGATCCTGATGTCTGACAAGGGCAAGAACGAAACCATCAACATTGTGAACGGTGTGCTGACGCGCACTACTAACTCCGACTACGTGCAGGAGTTAAAAGACGTATTAAGAAATTTCTAACTCAAAACGACTATGGCAGTAACGGTAAATGATACCCTGCTGGGGGCGTGGAAGAAGCTAATTGACGAATTCCAGGAAAAAGCCTCCCAAAACCTGAATGTGGTACGCCAGTACAAGCAGGACATAGAGCAGATGAAGGTCGACATACTGAACGAGATCAACAACGGGCAGTTTATCACCGACAACAAATGCATCGTCATCTCTGCACCGAAGATTATCATCGGCAACGTCAGCAAGGACGGCACCCTGAAGCATGGCGGCGGGGAGGTCATCATCAAAGGCAGTGCCATCGGCATAGACGGCGTGGGGCAAAGCGCCAATATCACCATGCGCGCACCCGTCATCCAGCAGTTGGCAGTCGACCCTGGCATCGACGGCAAGGAGACTGTGGTATGGGAAGGCAGCTCGAAGATAACGGCGCAGGCACGGACGGTGGCTATCGATAGTCACACTCCAGCCAAGGATGATGCCCACCAGGGCACATTCCTGCCGCTTGCAGTCAGCGAAGGAGTAACCATCACATCGGAGACCGGCATCACCCTGGCGGCCACCAAGTCGAGTACGGAGAAAGAATCAACAGTGAACAACCTAATGACCAGCCTTGACAACGAAATTACGGAACTCACAGGTCAGGGGAAAGATATAAAGAAGAAGGAAGCTGAAATAGCCCAGGATATTACGTTGATGAACGGTATCCTGGATCGCGAGATACCGTTGACAGCCACCCGCCACCTCACCCAGACCAACATTCTGGCCATTGACGAGCTGAACTACAAGCTGAAAAATCTTGTACCCCAGTTTAGCCAGCACTTGCTAGAGTATGCCGCGCTGGTCTCCAAGCTGGCAGAGCTGCAACGCCAGAAAGCCTGCATGACGACAGAAGGCACGGCCATCAACAACAGCAAGGCCAACTTCGAGACAGAGACCACTGGCACGAGGCTAGTGTTGAAGTCGGAGAACATCAACATCCTCTCACAGGACGGCGACAACAACTGGCGCACCAACAAGGGATCCGGCATCGACATCCGGGCTAACGATATCAAACTGCGCTCCATGACCGCCGATGCCAACAACTCCCCCCATCTCACCCCTCCGAAAGCCAAGGCTCGTGTGACCATACAGTCGCGGAATGTTAGCATCACCACTGCCGACATCACCGATCAGACCTACGATGCCGACCATGAGCTCCAGACGGCGAAGTTCCCGCTTCAGGGTGATGTCACCATCCAGTCGAAGACCATCAACCTGGAGTCGGTCGACCTAGAGCAGACCGCCTCGGACAAGAAGAAGGAGACGGCACTCACCGCTGGTGGTGAAATCAATCTGAGGGCCAACAAGGTAAAGGTGAAGACTCACGACCATGAGGGTAAGGCCGTCGGCAAATTCAGCGTGAACAGCCAGAAAATCTCGATGAAGGCTACAAATATCAACAATTACAATGCAGAAAACACCCTTGACGAGCAGGGCAACCTGAAGAAACCGGAACATCTCAAGTCGAAGGAACTGGCCAAAGACAGTGAGGTGTTGCTGACTGCTGAGAGTATGAATATCGGGTATAAGAACGATAAAATTGTAAGCAAGGATATCTCCATTGCTGCAGACAACAACCTCTATGTTGGAAGTCGTGAACATGTTTATGTCCTTACTGAAAAATCGGGCTTGGTGATTGACGACAATATCAAACTGTCATCAAACAATGAAACGACGGTTAGCGGCGGCAAGGTTAAGGTAAACGGAGAGACCACCTTCGACTCGAAGCTCACTGGACAAGACATACAGGGAGAGAACATTACCGCCAACAAGGCTGTCAAGGCACCCAATATCGGCGATGGCATACCAATTTCTATTCCAGCTCCGCCTCAAAAACCACAGAAGAATCCCTCAATACCCACCAGTGATTTATAACGAATAATAACCATGGGAAGAATTGCCTGTCTGGGCGCAATGCTACAATGCTCCTTCGGAATGGCACCGTCAACTTTTTCGGTGTTCGACCCTACGCGTCCTACGCTGACACCTGCCAAGTTGCCAATTGGCAATATCATGGACAACAAGCCGATAGTCAATATTCCGCCGTTTGGCATGTGCCAGTCAATGGCCAACCCCACGGTTGCCTCGGCCACTGCCGCAGCCATGGGAACACTCACCCCTATGCCCTGCATGCCTGTCATCGTTGCGCCGTGGGCACCGCCAGGGCAGCTGAGGATATCCAACTTCCCCGTGCTGCTCGACAATGCCTGCTGCATGTGCACTTGGGGAGGGCAGATATCCATCAAGTTCCCTGGCAACAATCTGCCAAACACAACGGCGACATGAATAGTTGATAGTGAATAGTTGATATTTGGAGTGTATGAAACTGGAAATTGAAATTTTGCAGAGAGAATATGAGAACGTGCTCAGCGGCTATGCCGCCCTGCTCACGTTCAGGTTTGTCAACCTGTGTGTGAAAGCAGAACCGGCAACTCTGCTCCCCGCCGCCATCATGGTGAAGGGTGAGGAGAAAAAGCTGGAGGAGGTGGCCCAGGTAGGCGTGAAGAGCGATGACCAGATGGATGTATATCCTTTCCACGAGGACCTCATCATGCCCATCGGCAAAGCCGTTATGGAGATTCATCCAGAGTTCAAGCAGAGCTTAGAGACGATACATGTCGAGACACAGAACAAAGACATGAAATTTCTGCGGCTGACCATGCCCGATGTGAACGGCGATCGCCGCGATGTGCTGAACAATGGCATAGAGGCTTTTTTCAACGAGGCGAAGACGCAGAGCGACCAGGCCAAGGCGAAGTATCTTCAGCGTCTGGCCAAGGAAATATATGAACTGCCCAAGGACGAGATGGACGAGGCAAAGTCTCAGTTTGACATGGTCTATGACAACCATGTCAGGATGATCGGCCACTTGGTTGATGAGAAGAAGCAAGAGATTGAAGAGGCCTACCAGCGTTATCTGCAGAAGAAGCAGGAGGCTGACAGCCTGCAACAGGAACAGGCCGACGCCGAGGGCAGGGAAGTGACTACCCAGATGAGGATGGAGTATTGATGGCGTGCTTCGCCCAGAACGAGGAAATGAGAAATGAGCAGTGAGGAGGTGTTTTCGCGCTTGTCCTGGTTCAGTAGCGACCGGGTGGCCAAGGCCAAGGTGATGGTCGTTGGCTGTGGAGCCTTGGGCAATGAGGTGCTGAAGAACCTCGTGCTGTTTGGCGTGCAGCATTTCGTGGTGGTCGACTTCGACTGTGTAGAGCCCTCCAACCTCAGCCGCTCCATCCTCTTCACAAGCGATGACGCACGCCAGCGCCGCCGCAAGACCGATGCTGTGGCCGACCGCATGCGAAGCATCAACCCGACGGTCAAAGTGCAGACCATCTTCGGCGATGTGGCCTACGATGTGGGGCTGGGGTGGTTTCGTGACGTGGACGTGGTGATAGGCTGTGTCGACAACCGCTGGGCTCGCTACTGCATCAACCGCCACTGCATGCGGGCAGGCAAGCCGTGGGTCGACGGCGGTATCGACGGCCTGGAGGGCACGGTGCGCGTGTTCCGGCCGGGTGAGAACTGCTACGCCTGCAACCTTGGACCTGAAGGGCTGAACGACCTGGCGCGCCGCATGCCCTGCTCAGGCATCATCAGGCAGAACGAAGAGGCCGGCCGCGCTGCCACCACACCCGTCATCGCCTCGGTCATTGGTGCCGTGCAGGTGCAGGAGGCGCTGAAGCTCATACACAGCGAGCAGCTGGAGCAAGGGGAGCTGACGTCGCTATGCGGGAAAATGTTCTGCTACGAAGGGCAGCACCTCACCACACGCATGGTGGCCTTCCAGGCCTACGACGACGACTGTGCCGTGCATGAACGCTGGGAGCCGGTGGTGCCGTCGGGCATCACCACGACGATGAAGGTGGGCGAGTGCATGGCCGCCCTGCGCCAGCTGCTCGGCGACGACAACCCCCAGGTGGTGCTGGGCGACTGCTTCGTCGACATGGTGGAGATATGCGCCAGTGGCGAGCAGGTGGCGATGATGTGTGCTGGACGGCAAGTGGCCGCAATGATGGAGAAGCATGCCTCACTGCGCGGACTACCACGCACCGCCCTTCGGCAGCACGAATACCGGGTGCTCGACGACCGCTTCCCCTACCAGCAGCTGACGCTGGCACAGGTGGGAATACCCCAGCGCGACATCCTCAAAGTGAACAACTGCTATGTGAAAATAGAATGAGGCGGCCTGCGGCCAAGTGAATTAGTGAATAATGAATAGTGAGATGGTGAATATGTCGGACATCAGCGCCGAAATGCTGTTGAACCACCTCTATCCAGATATGGAGGAGCAGTGGAAGGTACAGAACATGGGTACCTTCTACCGCAACTACAATTGTGATGTGCTGTCGTGGAACGCTGAGACAAAAGAGGTGCAGGTGGCACGCGACGGCTTTGCCCGGCTGTTGCCTCAGGGGCTGCTCTTCCAAAACGACAGCCTGAAGGGTGACGATAAGGAACACGGCATCAGCGAGCAGAACAGTCGTATGCGCCTGCTGCGTGACATGTTCCAGCCCTTCGACACCTTCGCATTCCGTCAGAAACTGACCATTGAGCGACAGGTGTCGGCCCTGCTCGACAGCAAGTTGGAGTACGTGCTGAAAACCTATTTCCACTTCGACCTGGCTGCAGAGCAGAATCCCTACGTCAGGGAGATGGGTGTGCTACTGCCCTTCGTGCGCAACATGAGAGGTGACCTGCTGCTGATTCGCGACTTGCTGGCAGCACTGCTTGGCTGCGAAGTGACCATGACGAAAGGGCGCTACAGCCACACCGACAACACCCGCTGCTGGCTGCCCATGGTGAAATATGAGCTGCTGGTTAGCCACCTCGCGGCAGAGCAGTACCTGCAGCTTTCCGAGAGCATAGAGCCCCTGCGCCTCTTTTTGCAGGAGTGGCTCCTGCCCTTCGAGGTAAAGAGTCTTCTTGCCGTGAAATGGCATTACCGACCCGCAAGGATAGGAAAGAGCATGGTGCTGGACTATGATGCAGCCTGTGTAGCTGAATGAAAAAGAGTATATGGAGTAAATAACAAAAACATATGTATAACGCGCGAATAAACTGGAAACCCGGGATGGAGCTGACCGCCCAGACCTTCCTTGACCTTGATGCCAACTTGGACTTCCGGCAGCAGACGGCCATCCGTGCCGCCTTGGGCAACCACTGCATGGGGCTGGTGCCGGGCACTCCCTTCAGTTGTCAGGGAACGTTCTACACCAACAAGTTTGAGATAGACCAGTTTGAGGCCACGGCGCTCCTCCCGTCGGGAAGAATCCTTCATGCCGATGAACCCGTGAGCATCACTGTCCCCCTGCTCTATGGCAACGTGTACTATCTCACTGTGGGCTTTGGAACGGGAGTTACATCGTTTGAGAAAGAGGGCGTGCCATATATCCGTCCGCGCTACGACTATGCCATCCAGACGCTGGAGGAGGTAATGGCCAGCGACGTGCTGCCCATCACGCGGTTCAAGGTGGGGGGTGGCGTCTTTGCCGTCGACAAGGAGTTCATCCCCCCTTGCCTGCTGCTCTCAACCCATGGGGTGTTCAGCGCCTACCGTCAGCGATATGTCGAGCTGCTGCAGAAGTTGAGCGAGCACCCCAACCTTCGCGAGGGCGACGGCAAGCGCACCATGATGCGCTACCTCTTCCAGATGAAGTCGCAGGACATGGAGGGGCGCGTATCTTCTTTCATCAGCTTTACCCAGGAGATAGCACAGGCCATAGAATATTTCATCATGGCTCCCAACAGGGAAGAGACGATGGAGATTCCCCAGCCGCGACAGGCCGACGTGGCCGAGTGGCTGAAATGGCTGGAAGGCTATATGGCCGGCGCTGTGAGTGTGCTCGACGGTGTGGTGCTTGAGGATGACAGCATCGACTACGAGGCTCTGCTGGCCCAGGCGAAGAAAGAGCTGTACGAACAGCTCAATCCCGAACTGTACATGAAGCTGCTGGCACAGCTCAAGGAGGAGCTGCGCCAGGAACTGAAACAGAAACTGACGGCACAGCTTACCGCCTATATTGAAGAGACGCTGAAGCCCGACCTGGAGTGCGCGCTCGGCGACGATCTGTACGGGAAACTCAATGGTTGCCTCTACACCGACCTGTACGACGCACTCTACAATGCACTCTACGTGCCAGGACCTGAGGAAACCGAGTTCATGCCCATCATTTAACCTACGACAACCGACATGGGATTGATAGCACCTTTAGGCATCACGAGGAACGGCCTTCTCAGAGGCAGCAGCCCGAAAGAGTCGATTGACTCCTTCCTGAACCTGCTGCTGAACACCTCACGGGGCGAGAGTCCCATCGACCTGCAGTTCGGCTTTGTGTTCAACAACCTCCGCTTCGAGATCTTCAACGAGCGCGAGGGTGTCATCTACGACTCCATGGCGGACAGCGACCCAGCGGCCAGCTCGCTCTACTCCAAGAAGATCTCTGGCAATTCGAGAAACCTCAACACCTTTGCCACTGAGCTGAAGGAGGTCATCGAGGCTTACGAGCCGAGGCTGGAGGATGTCATAGCCACCATGTCGTACGTGCGCCAAGAACGCAAGGTCTATGTCACCGTGACGGGCATCATCGCTGAGACGCAAGAGAAATACCAATATGACACTACGCTCAAGGTGTGGAAATAAGGAAATGTGGCTGCGCGTTGTCCTATGCAGCAGGAACGACGATTTAAAGTGGACTCAGAAATGAAAATGAAGACAGAATGAAACAAGAAGCATACAACACCCGCCAACGGGCAGAAGAACTGCTCAGCGAGACTATCAGCATCTGGCGCCAGGGCGACCACAGCGACCAGCTGGAAGGGCTGGAGCACGACCCTGTGTTCTCGCTGCTGATAACGGCCCTGGCCTGGCAGGCCAACGAGACCGACAGCGAGATAGAGCGGCTGCGGCAGGACGTGCTCGATGAATTTGCGCGCCTGCTTGTACCCTACGAGGTGGGCCATGCCATCCCTGCTACCGCCGTGGTGGAGGCAGCCTTGCAGGACACCGTAGCTGAGGCCGTGCTCAACGAGAAGAGCATTTTTGCCTTGAAAGACAGCAACCATCTTTTCATGCCGCTGCTCCAGTCGCGTGTCTTCAACGCCACCGTGCGCTCCATCATTAGGCTTGATGGTCGCCGGTGGAAGCTCACGCTGCTCTTTCGCGACCCTGTCAGCGACCTCTCGGGCATGACCTTCGCCATCAGGGATTCACGTTTCAGGGATGTCAAGGTGACCATGAACGGCATGCTGCTCCCGCTGGTCAAACCATGGGACTATGCCGACATGCCGCTGCAGCGCTGTTTCTCGCTCACAACCCTGCTCTACAACCGCCGTCAGATGTATCAGGCAGCCATGACAGGTCTCGACCTCTACGCCCGCCAGAACGTGGCACTGTTTTGTGTGGCGAAGAGCACCTGCAAGCCGTTGATGCCCATGGAGTCGGAGCTGGTGGAGCTGGAGTTCGACTTCACTGGCATTTCCGACGACTTCGTGTTCGACAAGAGTCACTTCTCGCTGAACGCCATACTGCTGGTCAACGCCCAGCTGAACACCGCCTCGCTGAGTGCTACCACGCCGCTGGTGAAGGTGGCTGGTGGCAGCGACAATGACACCAAGGAGGGCCAAGGTCCGCAACTGATGCATCTCATCCCTCCCGCTCAGGAGCAGCTATTTGGAAAGACTCCGGTGGAGGTAAGGCGTGTGGCCGCCGACCGTTTCAACCAAGGGGCGCTGACACGCCTGGTTAACAGCCTGGTCACAAAGTTCAGCAGCGACTACTATGCCTTCCTCCACCTGAAGGACAACAACCTGTCGGCGGTGGCCCGCGACCTGCAAGAGGCACTGGCAAAGCTGTCGCGAGCGGCCAGTCAAGAGCCGTGGCGCAACATCGGCGGCGTCTATCTTGTCATCCAGCCGACGGCATTCGGCAGCGATGCCGCCTTCAGCCTCGACATCGACTACCTCACCACCGAGGGCAGCCTTGTCAATGAAAGCCTGAAGGCCGACAGCAGTTTTGTGCCGCCACCAGGATTCGATGCTGCCGCCACAAAGCAAATAGCCAAGCCCGCAGGAGGATTTAACGAGGTCAGCAATGCCGAGGCCATACCTGCTATGCTGAGCTATTTCATGACGTCCAGCGACCGCATCGTCACGCCAGCCGACATCAAGCTGTTCTGCTATACGACATTGATGAGCCGATACTCCATCAGTAACACCATGGTGAGCAGCATCACCGTGCAGCAGCAACAGGACCGCAGCGACTGCGGCTATGGCATCTATGTCGACATCTGCCTGCAGGACAGCAACTTCATTCGACGCAGCTTCACCGACAAGATAGCTCATGCCGAGATGTTGCTGCAGAAGATGATGGAGGTGAGGAGCACGGGTGTCTATCCCATCTATGTGAACATACAAATAGAAGAAAAGAAACAATGATATGGAAGAAAATGATTTCCTGTTAAACATCGTCTACAAGAACAAGACAGTCAAATTCAGGGTTGTCAATCCCAATGCCCCGCTGAGCACGCTGATTACCAACCTGCGTCATGCCATTGGCAGCGACGGCAAACTGATCTTTGACTTCCCATCCATCGACCAGACTGGAGCGCCCATCGACTATTTCTTCGGAAAGGAAGATCCCGAAGTGCATGAGATTCGCGTATTGCGGCCCCGCATTGGCCATACTGACCAGACACTGGCCGACTATCATGTTGGAAATGGTGACACCGTGTATCTAGTACCCGACCCGTTCCCAGGGTAATTGTGATAGAAACTTTCTTTATGAATGATTGAAGAAGTGAAGAGTGATGAGTTCGATTTCCGCCGCCTCAGCGGGCGCAACCGCCGGTTACTAGCTGAGTGGCAGCTGTTGGAACAAGGCCTCAACGGGCGTTCTGACATAGGTTGCTCTGTGGTGAAGACAAACGTTGAGGGTCTACCGACAACCTATCTCATAGACTATCACCTGCGTAGTATCTGCGGCGTAACCAATGTGGAGCATCTCGACGAGCCTGGTATCACCAACGAGCCTTGCTTTGCCACACATTTCCAGATGATGGTTGAGCTGCCCCCGAACTACCCCCAGGTGGACGCGCCACCTGCGTTTCATTTTCTCATCACCGACCAACAAGGACTGCCCATACCCCATCCCTGGCACCCCAACATTTGTTATTTTGGCAACTTCGCCGGCAGGGTGTGCATCAATATGACTGATACCTACACCAGCTTGTTGTGGGCTGTGCGAAGAGTTGCTTCCTATCTGCGTTACGACACGTGGCACGCAACACTCGAACCTCCCTATCCAGAGGACTTGCAGGTGGCGGCATGGGTTCGAAAACAGGGCGAGCCGCAAGGATGGATACCTTTTTATGGGAAAAATGAAGAATGAAAAGAATTAACATTTGCTAGTAGTCCCAAGTGACAATTGAATAATGAAGAGTGAAATGTTGAGAAAGAAATACCGGGCATTACTGCTGCTGTTGTGCTGGCTGACAGCCGTTGTGTCGCAGGCCAGGACTGTCAGGCCGGTCACCTTGTCGGCCGACGCATCGTATACCGACCATGTCGCTTTGGCTACTGATGCTACAGACAAGGACCTCATGGTGAAGTTCCGCTTTAACGAGCTGGATAACACGTTTACCGTGAGCATTATTTCCTTTAGGACACTCTTCGTGTTCTGGGACGACACCCCTTATAAGGGCACTATAGGTTGCCACCGAAAGATACGTTATGATCGTCTGCCCTACGTTGTCACCGCCAATCCCGACGATTGTTTCAAGCTGGGCAAGGCATATCGTCAGTCGCTGCCCAGACCCCTCAAAAAGCATGTCTTCAAGAAATGGATAGAATATGATGGCCTGCAGCCCAGGAGGCAGGAGCTGAAGATGGTAAACGACTACATCGAACAGACCTTCGACATACAGAACCGTCGCAACCATGTCACTGTGAGGCTGCGCGACCTGATGTTTCTCGACATCAACCGCCGCAAGGGCCTCGCTACCTACTACGAAGTAAGCTATGGCAAAGACCTTGATTTGGAATACCAGGTAACCATACAACGTAATCCATGCTTCGGTCTTGACGAGGAAATGGGTACTGCTCAAAAGTCGCTTGCGGCTGTCAGCAAGAGTTATGCGACACTGAAGAAAAGATATCTCAAAAGAGTGGTCAGCTCTGCAGAGGCACTCCATGCGTTTCAAGAACTGCAGGCTACACTGGTGGCACAATTCCCACATAACAACGATAAGAGTCCCTGCCCAGACATTCAGGAGCTGCGCCGACAATATAACCAAATTGCAGACTCTCTGGCCACTATGCACGTCAAACAGGGAATGGACGAGACGGTGGTTTCTGGGGCCTTTGATGCTAAAGACCACGCAAAGAATGCTAAGATGATTTTGGCTAATGCCCGCCAAATAGACCGTATGGTATCGCAATGGATCAGCAGTAGCGATGACGTGGAGCGATCCGATTTGGTCAGCCAGTGTCGCAGCATCATTCAAGATACGGGTATCATTATTAGGAGCAGTGGAAATCCCTCTGCGGAAGAGCGCAAGGCTGTTAACATTTTCCGTCAGGCTGAAAAATACTTCAACAGGACATGCAGATAATAAAACACATACTACTTTGGGGCTTCTTGCTATTCCCCATGACAGCGCTGGCTCAGCTTCCTGAAATAGGAAATGAGACAGATTTGCTGGCTGAGGATATTGAGTTCCGTATGTTAGAGTATGTAGACGACTTTACCCAACTAGCTACTTTCGGCGATATGCAGTTGAGATTCTCTGACGCCATACCACTCACTATGGAGTATGCCCAGATACTCAGCGATAAGGCAAAGAGGCTTGACGAACGTTTTCAGGCGATAGATTTACGTTGGAACACCTTTGTACAGGCCATGCAGGTAGACATTTCCGATAATGAGGATTTGATGAATCTAATGGCCAATGTGCTTCAGGCAAAATTGGTGGCGGCCGATTCCATTACGTCGAAAAAGCAGAAATGCGACGCACTTGCCAATTTTGTCAAGGCTGAACAGCTGATACAAGGAAAGGACAGCGTATATAAAAATCTTTATAAAAAAGCTTATAAGCTATCGTTGTTAAAAAAGACGGAGCCTTATCTGGAGAAGGTCAAGGCCCAGGAGCAAACACTCTTCACGCAGATACAAGAGAACTACGGCAAGGCTCAGCAAGCTGTAGAGGTGTTACCCATGCTGTCAAAGCGTATGGAAGCACTCACCGAGCAATATTCCATTGTTCAGGTGATGTCGAAGAAAATACAGCAATCTGCCTATCAATCATTGTTCCATCGCATTAAGGACTATCTGATTGGTATTGCATGTGTGGCCATATTGCTATTGCTTGCCAACATGGTGGTATCAAAATACAAGGCTTTGAAAGCTGTCCGCAAGCAAATGAAAAACTATCAGGACTTGATTCGGCGACAAGGAGCAGGCGCAGACGATTATCCCACAATTTAGGAATTGAAAAGTGAATAACGAAATAATGAGACGTACATTTTATATCTATTATCTGTCTTGCATCGTACTGATGCTGGGCTTGTCGGGTTGCGACCATTTGGTGGAACAGTTTGTGGATGTTGATGAAATGGAAGATTTCATCGATGAGTTGAAACCACAGCACAAAGAAGCGATGCAAGTACATAAAGTGGAATTCTCTCCTGATTACAAAACCTTCGTAGTCACCACCCGAATGTACGATGATATCGGTCCATATTCACTGATGGACTCGAGCCGTGTACGCGTCAGTGTAACCGAAACTGTTGACGGCATCAAGAAGCATGCTCATTCATTGCCCCGGCTCATTGCAGGGCGCAATCTCAAGGGCGACAACATCAGCAAGGCTGGTATCAAGTTGTTGACACTAGTCGATGCCACCCTGCCACAATCGTCGCTTGACCGGCTTCGTGACTACGTTACCGAGTTGCGAGCCGTGTTCAACCATCACAATCTGTATATTGCTTTCATGCAGGGTTATACTGTCAGCGAGTCGATGGAGGTGACAGACTATATCCTTGAAAACTATTTCAAAAAGGATTTGTATCTCACCCCAAATGACCAACACCCCAAACGGCCAAACGACCAAACAGCCAATTCCCCAAACGATCAGTTCATCTGCCTCTATCGTTCCATCTTGCAGAAACAGGATGAGATGAACAGCAATGAAGAGCCGTGGGCAGATGCCAAGAAGAAGGTCTTGCTTATTTTTTCTGACGAGCGGGTGTATGACGACGAGACGGATATGCCGCTCGATCCCGACCATTATCTGTTTCAGGAACAAATGGTACATCAAGAACCTAACGCGATACCCGATTTCTTGTGTTCTTACGCCAGCATGAGGCCTCTGAATGAAGCTGGTGAAAGCCAAGAGTCTATCGTGATCCGTGAATTCTGCCAACACACACAAGGCATCTTTATGCCACATTACAGTGGAACAACCTTCAAGAACAATGTCTTGAATACCTTCAACGTCAGTCCAGATGCCAATGAGTTTACCTTTGAGAATCCCGACGGTAAGGTTTACCGCGGCAATATTGAGACACTTACCGTACTGTTCTCCGACTCCAAGACCGACAGTCTCATCACTTCGTTTTCGGCATCCATTCAAGAAGGCAACATCTTCAATCCAATCATTGTACATGGGCACAAAATATCCCTTGTCATTGCTCAAAGCATTCTCTTAGCAATTTTCATCCTGCTCATCGTTTGGCTATTGTTCCAGCTGCTCATCCCCTTCATCCGCTATCGTCTTTTTCTTCACAAATACGTGGTGCGCTATACAGGGAGCCGCATGGGTTTCGGCATGACAGCAGTGCACGAGTCGTGTTATCTCTGCAAACAACCCTTCGAAACAGGCGATGAGATTGTAGTAAAATGTAGTCACACTATGCATAAGACCTGTTGGGACGAGAATCAGTATCACTGTCCAGAATACAGCGACCGCTGCAAAGAGGGGGTGCACTACTACAACCCTCATAACCTGCTTGACCGCCACAATGCCCCTTACTATATGAAATGGATCATCATGGCCATCGTGGCAGCTTGGTTGGCGTGGCTGGTATTCATTACCCGGGAGCATACCATTACTCATTTTCTGGTTACCAAAATGTTACACCTACTCTATGGAGTGCAGGAGGGTAGTAAAGAGGCTGCAGCCTTGTTATATCAGGATAGTATCTCACCACTTTCAGCTTTTGGCTTTGCCATTGGATTTTTCCTAACGTTAGGCATTGCTGTTCTGTCAGTTCGCTTATCCGAAGTGCTGCACCATTTCGGTGGTGTATTGTTAAGGGCCGTCATAGCCGCCGTTTCCTGCTATCTTGTTTTCTTAGTGGCCAGCATTGTCATCGCCGTTGTCAGGAACGAACTGGTCGAAATACTTCTGGAGTGGATTCCCTGGACGCTCTCTGGATTCATCATTGCCTATTGTGGCACACATGGCACGCGTGTGGTGCTTCGCAAATCACTTATCTTGCCAGGCATTGCCATTGGCATCATCTCTATGTATGTCTGGTGGCTGTTCTTTGATTCCGATGTCGACTATCGCGTGCTGTTGCTCATCAGCTTCATGGTTTACGCCGTAGGTCTCGCTGTCAGTATAGCATCAGTGTCGCCACGCTCCGACCGCTTCTTCCTGAAGGTTCAAGGAGATGTCAAGGAGATGGACATCGCCATCTACAAGTGGTTCCGCAACGCTCCCGACCGTGTGGTCACAATAGGTAAGAGCGTGGACTGCAGCCTGCAACTCTCGTGGGATCTCAGGGGGCATGTCGCCCCTGTGCATGCCGAGATTCGCATGAAGCGCAGTAACCCCTTCATTTTAGCCATCGAGGATGGTGTTCTCTTCTCAGGCAAGCCCATTGCCGTTGGCAAAAAACGATGGCTTTACCACGGCGACTCCTTCATCATAGGCAACACTATGTTCACATATATAGAAAAAGACCTGTAAAGACCATTATCATATAGCTAATACTACAGTCATGTTATTTGAGCAATGATTGGACAAATTATCATTTTCCAAACAGAATCAGAAAACAAATACAGTTTTTTCTCATTATAAAAAATGCAAAATGCGCACGAATATCGAGTTTTTTTTGTACTTTTGCCACCAAATTGGCTAAAGCGAAATGAAGAACATACGAAACTTCTGCATCATCGCACATATTGACCACGGGAAATCAACGCTGGCCGACCGCCTGTTGGAGCGCACTCAGACCATACAAGTGACGGAGGGCCAGATGCTCGACGACATGGACTTGGAGCGCGAGCGCGGCATCACCATCAAGAGCCACGCCATCCAGATGGAGTATGAGCGCGATGGACAGAAATATATCCTGAACTTGATTGACACACCGGGACACGTGGACTTCAGCTACGAGGTGAGTCGCTCCATCGCTGCTTGCGAGGGGGCGCTGCTGGTGGTGGACGCCACGCAGGGCGTGCAGGCGCAAACCATCTCGAACCTCTACATGGCCATCGACAACAACCTGGAAATCATCCCCGTCATCAACAAGATTGACATGCCCAGTGCCATGCCCGACGAGGTGGAGGATGAGATTGTGGACCTGCTGGGCTGCGACCCTGAGGACATCATTCGCGCCAGCGGCAAGACCGGCGAGGGCGTCGACGACATCCTGAATGCCGTCGTAGACCGCATCCCACATCCCGTGGGCGACGAGGAGGCTCCGCTGCAGGCACTCATCTTCGACTCGGTGTTCAACTCGTTCCGTGGCATCATCGCCTACTTCAAGATTGTAAACGGCGTCATCCGCAAGGGCGACAAGGTGAAATTCTTCAACACTGGCATGGAATATGATGCCGACGAGGTGGGCGTGCTGAAGATGGACATGATACCCCGCGCAGAGCTGCGTACGGGCGACGTGGGATATATCATCAGTGGCATCAAAGACTCGAAGGAGGTGAAGGTGGGCGACACCATCACCCACGTGGCGCGCCCCTGCGACGCCGCCATCGAGGGATTCCAGGAGGTGAAGCCCATGGTGTTCGCCGG
>JAEEGL016442229.1_pt1 | contig 25304 bp, 23 predicted proteins | sample 9134231 | NCBI WGS metagenome assembly JAEEGL01 (sample SAMN16246548, study PRJNA631951) | gut metagenome | biome: gut microbiome; feature: rumen; material: fiber-attached | host: Bos | place: Iran: Karaj | collected 2018-10
CCATGATGGCGAACCTCGGCTACAAGAACGTGTTTATCGGCACCGTCGAGGGCGAGCCGGAGGAAACGGCGTGCGAGAACGTCATCGAGGCGGTCAAGGCTGCGGGCTACACCAAGGTCGTTCTGCGTCCGCTGATGGTCGTTGCGGGCGATCACGCGAACAACGATATGGCGGATCCCGAGGATCCCGAATCCTGGTTCTCCATGTTCACGGCGAGCAACGCGTTTGAGAAGATCGACGTGCAGATCGAGGGTCTCGGCAGGATCGAAGCGGTGCAGGCGCTGTACATCGCGCATACCGGAGCGGCGCTTGAACTGCTTGCAAAATAACACACAGGAGAAAGTATCATGAAAAAGACGGTAGTATGCCTGCTGCTGGCGGTGCTGTTCGTACTGCCCGTGACCGGCTGCACACAAAAGCCCGAACCGGAAGCGGCGGCGACGCCGGTTCCCGCGACGAGCGAACCGACCGCCGCGCCGACGGAAGAACCGACCGCGGAGCCGGAGCCGGAGTCGAAGATCGACCTTCCCGACGGCACATATCTTGCGGAGTTCCATACCGACAGCTCGATGTTCCATGTGAACGAAGCGAACAAGGGGCTCGGCGTGCTGACGGTCAAGGACGGCAAGGCGACGATCCACATCAGCCTGGTCGGAAAGTCGATCCTGAACCTCTATCCGGGTCTTGCGGCGGACGCGCAGAAGGACGGCGCGGTGCTGCTGGAGCCGACGCTCGACACCGTGACGTATGACGACGGCACGAGCGAGGAGGTCTTCGGCTTCGACGTTCCCGTTCCGGCGATCGGCGAGGATTTCGATCTTGCGCTGATCGGCAAGAAGAACAAGTGGTACGACCACAAGGTGAGCGTACAAAATCCCGTTCCGCAGAACTGACGCTTGCGGTTCGGACAAAAGACGTGTAAAATGGCAATAGGCGGCACGGCGCACAGTATGGTGCCGCGCCGCCGCTTGTTTACGGAGGGGTTTCTATGAAAAAACGCATCGTTCTCTCGGCGCTTGCGGCGATCCTGCTGCTTGCGGCGATCGGCTGTGCAAACAAGGCGCTGCCCAAGGAGGGCACCTATCTTATCGACGTGACGCTGACGGGCGGCACCGGCAAGGCGAAGATCCAGTCGCCCGCCGAGCTCGTCGTCTTTCAGGACGGTCAGGCGTCGCTCGTCGTGATCTGGAGCAGCGATAAATACGATTATATGCTCGTCGGCGGCGAGCGCTATGAACCGTCGATCAAGGACGGTCACGCAACGTTCATCATTCCGGTCAAGAGCATCCGTGAGCCGCTGCATGTGATCGCGGACACCACGGCGATGAGCACGCCGCACGAGATCGAATACGACATCACGTTCGACGCGGCGAGCCTCAAGCCCGCGTCATGAGCAGACGAAACGGAATCAAAACGCTGGCGCTGCTTCTGGCGCTGCTTTGCGTGCTCGGCTGTTCTGCCGTGAAAGAGACCGGCGCCGACCGCCCCGAAGGTCCCGCGTGGGATTCGCTGGAGGCGACGGGGCAGATTCCGCTGCGCTATGCGACGCAGTTTCGGATCACGCAGCTTTCGGACGGCTACGAGCTGATCGAGATTCCCGCGACCGGAAGGCTGCTGCTGGTTCCGGAGGGAAAGGGCAAGCCGAAGGACCTGCCGGAGGACATCTCCGTGCTGTACCGTCCGATCGACCGCATCTACCTTGCGGCGACGAGCGCCATGGACTTTTTCCGCGCGCTTGACGGCGTCGATGCGGTGCGGCTTTCCGGCGTCAAGGCGGACGGCTGGACGATCCCCGAGGCACAGGCGGCGATGGAGCGCGGCGATATGCTCTTTGCGGGCAAGTACAGCGCGCCGGATTTCGAACTGATCCTCAAAGAGCGCTGCGATCTCGCGATCGAATCGACGATGATCTACCATTCGCCCGCGATCTCCGAAAAGCTCGTCGACTACGGCGTGCCGGTGCTGATCGAACGGTCGAGCTACGAGGAGGACCCGCTCGGGCGCATGGAGTGGATCAAGCTCTACGGCGCGCTGCTCGGCAGGGAAGCCGAAGCGGAAGCGCTGTTCGACGCCGAAGCGCAAACGGCGGAACAGATCGGGGAACAGCCGAAGACCGGCAAAACCGTTGCGTTCTTCTATGTCACGGGCGCGGGCAGCGTCAACGTGCGCAAAAGCGGCGATTATATCGTGAAGATGATCGAGACGGCGGGCGGCGTCTATGCGTTCTCCGATCTTTCGAGCGGCAGCGCGCTCTCCACGGTCAACATGACGATGGAGAGCTTCTATGTCGGCGCGAAGGACGCGGACGTGCTGATCTACAACAGCACGATCGACGGCGAGCTCTATTCGCTCGACGAGCTGCTCGACAAGAGCCCGCTTTTCGCGGACTTCAAGGCGGTCAAAAACGGCGACGTCTGGTGCACGGGCAAGAATCTGTTTCAGGAACCGATGGGGCTTTCGAAGCTCATCGGCGATCTCTATCGGGTGCTTTCGGAAGAGCAGCCCGAAGGACTTTTTTATCTCCATCGACTGACGGGGGGCAGGTAAGATGCGAAGCGAAGGAACCGAACGGAACGCGGCCGTGCGCAGAACGCTCGGCTTTGCGCTGCTCTGCGCCGCGCTGCTTGCGCTCGTCTTTTGGAACATCCTTGCGGGCAGCGCGTCGCTCTCGGCCTCCGAGGTGTTCGACGGACTGTTCAACCGGTTCAGTCCGCACCGCGCGATCGTGATGAACGCGCGCATGGTCCGCATCCTTCCCGCGATCCTCTTGGGCGGCGCGCTCGCGCTGTCCGGTTTTCTTCTGCAAACCTTTTTCGGCAATCCGATCGCCGGTCCGTTCATCCTCGGCATCTCGTCGGGCGCAAAGCTCGTGCTGTCGGTCACGATGATCGCATTTTTGAGCCGCGGCGTCGTCGTCGGCTCGGTCACGCTGATCCTCGCCTCGTTTGTCGGCGCGATGCTCGCGATGGGGTTCGTGCTTGCGATCTCCTATAAGGTCAAGCGCATGTCGATGCTCATCATCTGCGGCGTCATGATCGGCTATATCTGCTCGGCGGTCACGGAGTTCGTGATCCGCTTTGCCGACGATTCGAATATCGTCAAGCTGCACGACTGGGCGATGGGCAGCTTTGCGAGCATCAAATGGGACAACGTCGCCGTCATGGCGGCGGTCGTGCTGCCCGCGCTCGTGATCGCGTTTCTGATGAGCAAGCCGATCGGCGCGTATCAGCTCGGCGAGGTTTACGCCAAGAACATGGGCGTCAACATCAAGGCGTTCCGCATCGCGCTGATCCTTTTGTCCGGCGTGCTGTCCGCGTGCGTCACCGCGTTTGCGGGACCGATCAGCTTTGTCGGCGTCGCGGTGCCGCATCTGATGCGCCGACTGTTCAAAACCGCAAAACCGATCGTGATGATCCCCGCGTGTACGCTGGGCGGGGCGGTGTTCTGCCTGTTCTGCGATCTCATCGCCCGCACGGCGTTCGCGCCGAACGAGCTTTCGATCAGTTCGGTGACCGCGGTCTGCGGCGCGCCGATCGTCATCCTCGTCATGCTCCGGCGGCAGAAGGAGGGCGAGCGATGAACGGCGCATATTTCATTTCCACCGAGCGCATGACCGTCGGCTACGACGGCAGACCGCTGATCGAAAACATCGAGATCGGCGTTCGCCGCGGCGAGATCCTGACGCTGATCGGGCCGAACGGCTCCGGAAAATCGACCATTCTGAAAAGCATGATCAAGCAGCTCCGGCTGCTTGCGGGCACGGTCGTGCTCGACGGGCGCGATATGGCGGCGATGCGCGAGCGCGAGATCGCAAAAAAGCTCTCGATCGTCATGACCGAGCGCATCAAGGGCGAGCTCATGACCTGCCGGGACATCGTCGCGACCGGACGCTACCCGTATACCGGACGGCTCGGCATCCTGACGCAGGCGGACCGCGCGATCGTCGACGAGGCGATCGAAACCGTCCACGCAGCCGACTTCGCGGACCGGCCGTTTTCGGCGATCTCCGACGGACAGCGGCAGCGCATCCTGCTTGCCCGCGCGATCGCGCAGCAGCCCGAGGTCATCGTGCTCGACGAGCCGACCTCTTTTTTGGACGTCAAGCACAAACTGGAGCTGCTGGACATCCTGAAAACCATGGTCAAAACCCGCGGCGTCGCGGTGATCGTTTCCCTGCACGAGCTGGATCTTGCCGAGAAAGTCTCCGACCGTGTGGTCTGCATCGCGCATAACCGCGTCGACCGCTGCGATACGCCCGAAAACATCTTTCAAAGCGACTATATCACCGCGCTGTACGGCATCGAGACCGGCAGCTTCGACGCGCTGTTCGGCAGCGTCGAGCTTCCCGCGATCGCGGGCGAGCCGCAGGTCTTCGTGATCGGCGGCGGCGGCAGCGGCATTCCGGTCTACCGCGCCCTGCAGCGCGCGGGCGTGCCGTTTGCGGCGGGCGTGCTGTCCGAAAGCGATCTCGATCATCCGGTCGCAAAGGCTTTGTCCGCAGAGCTGCTTTCCGTGCCCGCGTTCGCCGCGATCGATCCGGACAGCGAACGGACCGCCCTTCGCCGGATGCGCGAAATCGGCAGGGTCCTCTGTACCGTCGAAGCATTCGGCGAAACGAACGCGGCGAACGGCCGGCTGTACGAGACGGCAAAGACGGAAAATCTGCTCGTCGAACGCGACGCGCTCACAAAGGGGGTCGAAGCATGACCCTCCGGCAGTTGACGCTGTTGTCCGTGATCGCAGGTTTTCTGATCGACTGCATCCTCGGCGATCCTAAGTGGCTCCCGCATCCGGTCGTCGGGATCGGCAAGCTGATCTCCCTTTCGGAAAAGGTCTTGCGGCGCATCTTCCCGAAGACCGACCGCGGCGCGTTCTCGGCGGGGCTTCTGATGGCGATCCTCGTCCCGCTGCTCTCGGCGGGCGTGAGCTTCGGCGTCCTGTTCGGTCTGTGGAAGCTCTCGCGCTGGGCGTACTTTGCAATGAGCAGCATCATGTGCTGGCAGTGCTTTGCGGCAAAGTGCCTCGCAACGGAGGCGCATAAGGTGGTGAAAGCGCTCGAAACGGAGGGCCTGGACGCCGGGCGCAGACAGATTTCCATGCTCGTCGGGCGCGACACGGAGCGCCTTTCGGAAGCGCAGGTGCTGAAGGCGACCGTCGAGACCGTCGCGGAGAACGCCTCCGACGGCGTGATCGCACCGCTGTTCTATATGATCCTGTTCGGCGCGGTCGGCGGGTTCTTCTATAAGGCGATCAACACGATGGATTCGATGGTCGGCTACAAAAACGACCGTTATTTATACTTCGGACGCGCCGCGGCAAAGCTCGACGACGCCGCAAACTTCCTTCCCGCAAGGATGAGCGCGCTTGCCATGATCGCGGTCTGTCCGCTTCTCGGGCTCGACTGCAAAAATGCGTTCCGCATCTGGAAGCGCGATCGGCGCAGGCACGCAAGTCCGAACTCCGCGCAGACCGAATCGGTCGCCGCGGGCGCGCTGCACATCGAGCTTGCGGGACCGGCAAGCTATTTCGGCAAGACCGTCGAAAAGCCGACGCTCGGCGAGAACGACCGGCCGATCGAACGCGCCGACGTGCGGCGCACGAACCGGCTCATGTACGGCGCAAGCGTGCTGCTGCTGATCCTGTTTGAAGCGATCGCGCTGCCGACGGCGTTTATCGGAGGGCTCGGACTATGATTCTCGGAAGCTATGTCCACGGCGGCGACGTGTACAAAAACCGCGTGACGCTCGATTTTTCCGCGAACGTCAATCCGTTCGGCACGCCCGAACCGGTCAGGGCGGCGATTTGCGAAGCGGCGAACGACGTCGCCCGCTATCCGGACCCGTACTGCACGGCCCTGCGCGAAAAGCTCGCCGCGCGGCACGGCGTTTTGCCTGATCACATCCTCTGCGGCAACGGCGCCGCGGAGCTGATCTTTTCGTTCGTACAGGCGCTGCGCCCGAAGACCGCGCTGCTGCCGGTGCCGTCGTTTGCGGAGTACGAGACCGCGCTTGCCGCCGCCGGCGTCGAACCGGCGTTTTACCCGCTTTTGCGGGAGGAAGGCTTTGCGGTGACGCCGAACATTCTTGACGCGATCACCGAAGATACGGACCTTTTGCTGCTGTGCAGCCCGAACAATCCGACCGGGCGCAGCGTTGACCGCGATCTGCTCTTCGCGATCCTCGACCGATGCCGCAGCACCGGCACATGGTTGTTCTCCGACGAATGCTTCTGGGACCTCACGGACGCGGACAAATCGGTTTCGCTCGCCGCGTTTTTGCGGGAAAACGACCGCGTTCTGCTGCTCCATGCGTTCACCAAGACGTACGGCATGGCGGGCGTGCGGCTCGGCTATGCGATCTCGAAACACAGCGCGCTGCTGTCGCGCATGTCCGAAACCGTGCAGCCGTGGAACGTTTCGACGCTTGCGCAGGCGGCGGGGCTTGCGGCGCTGGACTGCCCCGACTGGGCGGGCAAAGCGCGCGCGCTGTTTTCGGAGGAAAAGCCGTATCTGATCGACGCGCTGCAAAGGCTCGGCGTGTCGGTTTCCTGCGGCGACGCGAATTTTCTGCTTCTCAGTGGCGTTCCGACGCTGTACGAACGGCTGCTCGAAAGAGGCATACTCGTGCGCGACTGTGCAAACTATCGCGGCTTACAGAAGGGCGACGTGCGCATCGCGGTGCGCACGCATGAGGAGAACGCCGCGCTGATCGCGGCAATTTCGGAGGCGCTGCATGCATAAAACGGGCATCGAAGCGTTTTATATTCAAAAGGACGGCAAACGTCTGCAATACGGCTTCACGACCGGCACCTGCGCGGCGGCGGCGGCGAAGGCGGCGACCGCGCTGCTGCTGACGGGCAAGGCGCCCGAGACGGTGCGGATCGCAACGCCCAAGGGGATCGACCTCGATCTTAAGGTGCTGGAACCGACGCGCGGCGACGGCTTTGCGTCGTGCGCGGTGCAGAAGCACAGCGGCGACGATCCGGACGTGACCGACGGCGTGCTCGTCTTTGCGCGAGTGTCGTTTTCCGACGTTCCGGGTATTCGGATCGACGGCGGCGAGGGCGTCGGGCGGGTCACCAAGCCCGGGCTCAAGCAGGCGATCGGGGAGGCGGCGATCAATCCGGTCCCGCGGGAGATGATCCGCGCGGCGGTCGAGGAAGCCGCCGAGCAGGCGGAGACCCCGACCGGGCTGTCGGTGGTGATCTCGGTGCCGGAGGGCGTCGCGCTCGCCGAAAAGACGTTCAATCCGCGGCTCGGCATCGTGGGCGGCATCTCGATTCTCGGGACCTCCGGCGTCGTCGAGCCGATGAGCGAGGACGCGCTGATCGACAGCATCGTGCTCGAAATCAAACAGCGCAAGGCGCTCGGCGACGCGCTTCTGATCCTGACGCCCGGCAACTACGGCGCGGATTTTCTGAAGGACGTGTACGGCGTATCGGACGAACGGGTCGTCAAGTGCTCGAACTATATCGGCAAGGCGCTGGACGCCGCGATCGACGCGGGCTTTCAAAGGGTCCTGCTGGTCGGACACATCGGCAAGTTTGTCAAGCTCTCCGGCGGGATCATGAACACGCATTCGAAGGAGGGCGACTGCCGTGCGGAGCTGATGGCGGCGGCGGCGCTCAAAGCGGGCGCGGACGCCGATACGGCGCGGGCGATGTTCGACTGCGTGACGACCGACGAGATGCTGCGCATCCTGGAGGAACGCGGGCTTCTGCGGCAGACCATGGACACGCTGCAGGAACGCATCGACTTTGCGCTGCGCGCGCGGGTCAAGGGACAGATCACATGCGGCGCGATCGTCTTTACGGGCGGCAGCCGCAAACTGCTTGAGACCGAAACGGCGCGGCAATGGACGGAGGAAGGACTTTGAAACACGGTATTCTGTACGGCGTCGGCGTCGGACCCGGCGATCCGGAGCTTCTGACCCTGAAGGCGGCGCGGCTTCTGATGACATGCGACTGCATCGCGATCCCGCATCGGAGCGCAGAGCAGTGCTTTGCGTACCGGATCGCGTGCGGCGCGGTGGAGGAAGCGGCGGACAGGCCGGTGCTCTGCATCGACATGCCGATGACGCGCGATCAACAAGCGCGCGAGCGCGCCTGTCGGGCGGGCGCGGACGCGCTTTGCGCAGCGCTTGCGGACGGCAAAACCGTCGTGTTCGTCACGCTCGGCGATCCGTCGGTCTATTCGACGTTCGCGTACCTTGAGGCGCGCGTCGAAGCGCAGGGCTTTGCAGTCGAATGGGTACCGGGCGTGCCCTCGTTCTGCGCGGCGGCGTCGGCGCTCAAAGAGCCGCTTTGCACCGACCGCGAACCGCTGCACATCCTTCCCGGCGGCGTGAACGCGGAGGACGCGCTGCGCCTTTCGGGGACCAGAGTGTTCATGAAGGGCGAGCTTGCGCCGCTTCTCGAAGCGCTGCGGGATGCGGACGGCGAAGCGAAAGCCGTCGAAAACTGCGGCACGGCGGAACAGCGCGTCTATCGCAGCGCGGCGGAGATCCCCGCGGATGCGGGCTATTATCTTGTTACGATCGTAAAGGAGGAACGGCAATGATCCATTTTGTAGGCGCGGGCTGCGGGGCGGCCGATCTTATCACGGTGCGCGGACAGCGGCTTCTCGCTGAGGCGGACGTCGTCATCTATGCGGGCTCCCTGGTGAATCCGGACCTGCTCTCCGATACGAAGGACGGGTGCCGCGTGTACAACAGCGCCGAAATGACGCTCGAGGAAGTCCTCGCCGTACTGTTCGACGCGGAGGCGAACGGGCTTGTGAGCGTGCGCCTGCACACCGGCGATCCGTGCCTGTACGGCGCGATCCGCGAGCAGATGGACGCGCTCGACGCAAAGGGCGTCGCTTACGATTACACGCCGGGCGTCAGCTCGTTCTGCGGCGCGGCGGCGGCGCTCAACATGGAATACACGCTGCCGAACGTCTCGCAGAGCGTCGTCATCACGCGCATGGCGGGGCGCACGCCGGTGCCGGAGCGCGAGAGCGTGCGTTCGTTCGCGCAGCATAAAGCGACGATGGTACTGTTTTTGAGCACCGGACTTTTGGAAAAAACGCAGGAAGAATTGATTGCGGGCGGCTATGAAGCCGACACGCCCGCGGCGATCGTCTATAAGGCGACGTGGGAGGACGAAAAGCGCGTGCTCTGCACGGTCGGCACGCTTGCCGAAAGCGCGAAGGCGAACGGCATCAAAAAGACCGCGCTGATCATCGTCGGCGACGCGGTCAAACAAAGCGGCTACGCGCGCTCCGAGCTGTACAATCCGTCCTTTACCACGGAATTCCGCAAGGCGAAGGAGTGAGCCGATGATCATCCGCATCGTTTCCTATACCGCAAACGGCGAACGGCTTGCGCGGCGCGTCGCGGACGCGCTGACGCAGAAGGGACATGCCTGCCGCCGCTTTGCGCTGCCGAAATTCATTCAGGAAGGCGACGAGCCGCTTTCCGGCTCCGCGTCCGAATGGGCGAAGGACGGCTTTCAAACGGCGGACGCGCTAATCTTCTGCTGCGCAAGCGGCATTGCGGTGCGCGCGATCGCGCCGTGGGTCAGGGACAAGACGACCGATCCCGCGGTGCTGGTGCTCGACGAGCGGGGGACGTTTGCGATCCCGCTGCTGTCCGGGCACATCGGCGGGGCGAACGCGCTGGCGCTCGCGCTTGCCGAAGCGATCGGCGCAACGCCGGTGCTGACGACGGCGACGGACGTCAACGGACGGTTCGCCGCGGACGTGTTCGCAAGCGAAAACCGGCTGACGATCACGGACATGGCGCTCGTAAAGGAGATCTCCGCGGCGATCCTTGCGGGCGAGCCGGTGGGCTTCCGCTCCGACGTGCCGGTACGGGGACCGCTGCCGGACGGGCTGACCGCAGGCGCGGCAAGGCTCGGCGTCTATGTCACGAGCGGCGACGCTTCGCCGTTTGAAAAGACGCTGCGGCTTGTTCCGAAACGCTATGCGCTCGGCGTCGGCTGCCGCCGCGGCAAGGACGCGGACGCGCTGGACGCATTTGTGCAAAAACAGCTTGCCGCCTGCGGCGTTTCCGTAGCGGAACTGCGCTGCGTGGCGAGCATCGATCTCAAAAAGGACGAACCGGCGCTGCTTGCGTTTGCAAAGCGGCACGCGCTGCCGTTTATGACCTATTCCGCAGAGCAGCTCAACGCGGTGCAGGGTACGTTTTCCGGCTCGGCGTTCGTCAGAGAGACGACGGGCACGGACTGCGTCTGCGAGCGCGCGGCGCTTCTGGCAAGCGGCGGAAAGCTGAAGGTCGGGAAGATCGCGGAGGACGGCATGACCTTCGCGCTTGCAACATATGAGGAGGGGATCTCGTTTGAATAAGCTGTATGCGGTCGGGCTCGGACCCGGCAATTTCGAGGGCATGACGGGGAGCGCAAAGCAGGCGCTCGAAGCGTCGGACGTGATCGTGGGCTATACGGTCTACATCGATCTCATTCGCGCGCATTTTCCCGAAAAGACATTTTTGACGACGCCGATGCGGCAGGAGGTCGAACGTGTCCGCCTCGCGCTGGAGACCGCAAAGACGGGGAAGACCGTCGCGATGGTCTGCTCGGGCGACGCGGGCGTGTACGGCATGAGCGGTCTTATAGAGGAGCTTTTGCCGCAATATCCGGACGTCGAGCTTACGACGGTCCCCGGCGTGTCGGCGGTGCTTTCGGGCGCGGCGATTTTGGGCGCGCCGCTGATGCACGACTTTGCGGTCATCTCGCTTTCGGACCTTCTGACCCCGTGGGAGAAGATCGAAAAGCGGCTGCTTGCGGCGGCGGAAGCCGACTTCGTGATCTGCCTCTACAATCCTTCGAGCCATAAGCGCCGCGACTATCTCAAGCGCGCCTGCGAACTGGTGCTGCGCTTCGCTTCGCCCGAAACCGTCTGCGGCATTGCGAAGAACATCGGAAGGGACGGCGAACAGACGCAGGTGCTGACGCTCGACGAACTCAAAGACGCCGATGTCGACATGTTCTCGACCGTGTTCATCGGCAATTCCGAGACGAAAAACATCAACGGCAGAATGGTAACGCCGAGAGGGTACTCGCATGAATAGCATTCTTTTGTTCGCGGGCACGACCGAGGGCCGCCGGATCGCGGAAGCGCTTCGGCGTCAGCCGCTGTCCGTGACGGTCAGCGTCGCCACGGAATACGGCGAAACGCTGATCGAGCCCGCCGAAAACATCCGCGTCCTGCACGGACGCAAAAACGCCGACGGGATCGCCGCGCTGATCGAGGAAACGAAGCCGGAGCTGCTGATCGACGCCACGCATCCGTACGCGGTCGAGGTCACCGAAACGCTGCGGAGCGTGTGCGCGCGGACGAACACGGAATACCTGCGCGTGCTGCGCGGCGCGGAAGCGGCGGACGGCTGCGTGTTCGTCGAAAACACCGAAGCGGCGGTCGCGTACCTGAACGGCACCGAGGGCAACGTGCTTCTGACCGTCGGCAGCAAGGAGCTTGCCGCCTATACCGCGGTCAAAGCGTTCGAAACGCGCCTTTACGCCCGCATCCTGCCGGTCAAGGCGTCTGCGGAAGCGGCGTTTGCGCTCGGCTTTTCGGGCAAACACCTGATCTGTATGCAGGGACCGTTTTCCGAGGAGCTCAACGCCGCGATGCTGAAAAGCATCGACGCAAAGTATCTCGTCACCAAGGAGACCGGCGCGAACGGCGGCTTTGCGGAAAAGATCGCCGCGGCGAAGGCGCTGTCCGTCACGCCGGTGGTGATCCGCCGTCCGGACGAGGCGCAGGGCGTTTCCGAAACGGAATGCCTCGCACGGCTGTCTGAACGGTTCGGGCTTTCCGTGCAAAAAGAAGTTTTCATCCTCGGCGTCGGCGCGGGCGTCGGGCAGCTGACCGAAGCGGCGAAGGACGCGATCCGAAACGCCGACCTTCTGATCGGCGCAAAGCGCGTGACCGACGCGCTCAAAGCGTACAAAAAACCGACGGAAAACGCCGTCGCGTCCGAACAGATCGAGCGGCTGATCCGCACAAGCCCCGCGCGGCGCATCGCCGTCGCGATGTCGGGCGACACCGGCTTTTACAGCGGAACGAAACCGCTGCTTTCGCGTATTGCCGATCTCAAACCGACGGTGCTTCCCGGGATCCCGTCGATCGTATCCTTTGCGGCGCGGCTCTCTGAATCGTGGGACGACGCGGCGCTTGCCTCCGCGCACGGCCGCGAGGCGAACGTCGTCGCGCTTGTCAAAACCAATCCGAAGCTCTTTCTTCTGACCGGCGGGGCGAACGGCGTCTCCGCGATCCTCAAAACGCTCGTCGAATTCGGACTTTCGGACGTGTCCGTCACGGTCGGGGAGAATCTTTCCTATCCGGACGAGCGCATCGTGACCGGCACGGCGGGCGCGCTTGCCGGACAAGCCTTCGCGCCGCTTGCGGTGCTTTTGATCGAACATCCGGAGGCGAAGAACGCCGTCGCGTCGCACGGCAGACCCGATGAAGATTTTCTGCGCGGCGAGGTGCCGATGACCAAGTCCGAAGTCCGCGCGGCGACGCTTTCGAAGCTGAAGCTCACGCGCGGCGCCCTCTGCTGGGACGTCGGGGCGGGGACCGGCTCGGTCTCGATCGAGATGGCGGAGATCGCCGACTGCGGACAGGTCTATGCGATCGAACGGAATCCGGACGCCTGCGCGCTGATCGAACAGAACAAGCGGCGTCTCGGCGTCGTGAACGTCACGGTCGTCGAAGGCTCCGCGCCCGAAGCGCTTTCTGACCTGCCCGCGCCGACGCATGTGTTCATCGGCGGCAGCGGCGGCAGTCTCAGGGCGATCCTCGAAACGGCGCTTTCGAAGAATCCGCGCGTGCGCATCGTGCTGAACACCGTCACCGCCGAGACCTTTGCGGAGGCGACTGCGGCGATCCGGGACCTGCGCCTTGCAAACGAGGAGATCGTCGAGCTCAACGTCTCCCGCGCGCGCAAGGTCGGCGGGTATCACCTGATGACGGCGCAGAATCCGGTGTACATCATCTCCTGCGAAGGAGGCGAAGCCGATGCGTAGCCCGCGGCTCGTGCTCGCAGCGCCCGCGTCGGGCAGCGGCAAAACGACGATCACCTGCGGCATCCTGAAGGCTTTGAAGGAGCGCGGCAGGCGCGTCGTCTCGTTCAAGTGCGGACCGGATTATATCGATCCGATGTTCCAGCGCGCGGCGCTCGGCGTGCCGTCGGGCACGCTCGATCTGTTCTTCTGCACGCCAGAACGGCTTCTCGGGCTCTACGGACGCAATGCGAAGGACGCCGACTGCGCCGTGATCGAGGGCGTGATGGGCTATTACGACGGGCTTTCGGCGGCGAGCGACGAGGCGAGCACCTATGCGGTCGCAAAGACGCTTCGTGCGCCGGTCGTGCTGATCCTGAACGCGCGCGGACAGAGCGTTTCCGCGCTCGCGTCGCTCAAGGGCTTTCTCGATTTCCGTCCCGACAGCGGCATCAAGGGCGTCGTCTTCAATCAGATGAGCGAGCCGGTGTTCCGCGCGCTCGCGCCGGCGGTGCGGGAGATGGGCGTCGTGCCGGTCGGATATCTGCCCAAAGCGGACGATCTCGTGATCGAAAGCCGCCATCTCGGGCTTGTCACGCCGGACGCGGTGCACGATCTCAACGACCGGCTGGACCGCCTTCATCAGCGTCTTACGGAAACGCTCGACTTCGACGCGCTGGAACGGCTGATGCAGGAAGCGCCGGCGCTCGATATCCCCGCGGAGCCTGCGGCGCCCGCGCTGTCGGAAACGCGCATTGCCGTCGCCTGCGACGAGGCGTTCTGCTTCCTCTATCGTGACAACCTCGCGCTGCTCAGGCGGTACGGCGCAAAGCTCCTGTTCTTCTCGCCGCTGCACGATCCCGCGATTCCGGACGGCGCGCAGGGGCTGATTCTGCCCGGCGGCTATCCGGAGCTGTTCTGTCGACAGCTTTCCGAAAACGCTTCGATGCGCGCGTCGGTAAGAGCGGCGATCGAAAACGGTATGCCGACGCTTGCGGAATGCGGCGGGTTTCTGTATCTGCACGAGACGCTTTCGGACATGGACGGCGCGGCGTATCCGATGTGCGGCGTGATCCGCGCGAAGGCGTACCGCACGCAGAAGCTCGCAAGATTCGGCTATATCACGCTGACCGCGAACACGGACGGCGCGTTCCTGAAAAAAGGCGAGCCGGTCAGGGCGCACGAGTTTCACTATTTTGAAAGCGCGGACTGCGGCGCGGACTGCACCGCGGCGAAGCCGAACGGCAGGGCGTGGACGTGTATGCACCAAAGCGGCAATCTGCTTGCGGGTTTTCCGCATCTTTTCTATGAATCGAACCCGAAGCCGGTCGAACGGTTTCTGCGCGCTTGCGCAAAGGAGGATTGAATGGCAAAGCCGATCATGATCCAGGGCACGATGTCCAACGCGGGCAAGAGCCTGATCGCCGCGGGACTCTGCCGCGTGTTTCATCAGGACGGATACCGTGTCGCGCCGTTCAAGGCGCAGAACATGGCGCTGAATTCGTTCATCACGAAGGAAGGGCTCGAAATGGGCCGCGCGCAGGTCGTGCAGGCGGAGGCGGCGGGCGTCGAGCCGTCGGTGCTGATGAACCCGATCCTTCTGAAGCCCACGAGCGACATGGGCTCGCAGGTCATCGTCAACGGCGCGGTCAGAGCCACGCTGTCCGCGCGCGACTACTTTGCCATGAAGAAAACGCTGCTGCCCGACGTCATGAAGGCGTACGATACGCTGTCCGCGCAGAACGACGTGATCGTGATCGAGGGTGCGGGCAGTCCCGCCGAGATCAATCTCAAGAATGCGGACGTGTTCGTGAACATGGGCATGGCAAAGGCGGCAAGATCGCCGGTGCTTCTGGTCGGCGACATCGACCGCGGCGGCGTGTTCGCGCAGCTGTACGGCACGGTCGCGCTTCTCGACCCAGACGAGCGCGCGCTCGTCAAGGGCGTGATCATCAACAAATTCCGCGGCGACGAGTCGATCCTGACCCCCGGCGTCAGACAGCTCGAGGACCTTCTGAACATTCCGGTCGTCGGCGTCGTGCCGTACGTGCATCTCGATATCGACGACGAGGACAGCCTTTCGGAACGCCTGGAAAACAAGGCCGCGGCGCTCGTCGATATCGCGGTCATCCGCCTGCCGCGTCTTTCGAATTTCACCGATTTCCGTGCCTTGGAGGCGATCGACGGCGTATCCGTGCGCTATGTGCAGAGCGTCAGGGAGCTCGGCACGCCGGACCTGATCGTTCTGCCCGGCACGAAGAACACGATGGCGGACCTGAAGTGGCTCCGTCAAAGCGGGCTTGAGGCGAAGATCCTGCGTTTTGCGGACGCCGGCGGCGCCGTGTTCGGCGTCTGCGGCGGGTATCAGATGCTCGGCAGAACGCTTTCCGATCCGCACGGCGTGGAGCACGGCGGCGTCCTGCGCGGCATGGGGCTTTTGCCGGTCGAAACCGTCTTTACCGAGCAAAAGACGCGCACCCGCGTCTCCGGCGCGTTCGGCAGACTTTCCGGCACGCTGTCCGCGCTGTCCGACCGGCCGTTCGAAGGGTATGAGATCCACATGGGCGAGACGGCGACCGACGCGCCGATCGTTTCGATCACCGATTCGCTCACGGGCGCGGCGCGGGACGACGGCGCGCAGTGCGGCAACGTGTACGGCTGCTACGTGCACGGCGTTTTCGACGGCGACGCGGTGGCGGGAACCGTCGTTCGGGCGCTTGCGGCGCAGAAGGGAATCGACCCAGCGACGCTCGGCACGGTATCGAACGCGGCGCACAAGCAGCGCCAGTACGATCTTTTGGCGGACACGATCCGCAAACACATGGACATGGAGGCGGTCCGCCGCATCCTGAAGGAGGGCGTATGACGGAGATCCAGAAGATCGCGCCGATGGACATCGAGCGCGAGAGCTTTCGCATCATCACCGAGGAGCTCGGCGACCGGAAACTCGATCCCGCGCTTGCGCCGATCGTCAAGCGCGTGATCCACACGACCGCGGATTTCGACTACGCGGACAACCTCGCGTTTTCGCCGGATGTGCTGCGGCACGCGCTGGACGCGCTGAAAGGCGGCGCGGCGATCGTCACCGACACGCAGATGGCGCTTGCGGGCATCAACAAGCGCGCGGCGGAAAAGCTCGGCTGCTCTGCGTTCTGCTTCATGTCGGACGAAGACGTCGCGCGGGAAGCGAAGGCGCAGGGCGTGACGCGCGCGCGGGTCAGCATGGACAAGGCGGCGCGCCTCGGCGAGAACGTGATCTTTGCGATCGGCAACGCGCCGACGGCGCTGATCCGGCTTCGCGAGCACATCGACGCGGGCTATCGGCCGAAGCTCATCATCGGCGTGCCGGTCGGGTTCGTCAACGTCGTCGCGTCGAAGGAGCTGATCCTCGAAACCGACGTGCCGCACATCGTCGCAAGGGGACGCAAGGGCGGCAGCAACGTCGCGGCGTGTATCGTCAACGCGCTTTTGTATCTGCTGGATGAAACGAGAGGAGGCAAAGTATGAACAGCGATTCCTTTATCAACAACACCGACTGCAAGTACTTCCCGTGCCACAAGACGGCGCATCCGGAGGACTTCAACTGCCTGTTCTGCTACTGTCCGCTGTACATGCTCGGCGAAAAATGCGGCGGCAACTTTACCTACACCGAAACGGGGATCAAAAACTGCACGGACTGCATGGTTCCGCATCGGCGGGACGCGGTGCAGTACATCCTAAAACGCTGGCCGGACATCGCCGCGGTCGCGTCCAAAAAGCCGGAATAGGCGGCGCTTGACTTGCGCCGTGCGCCGTGATAGAATACGGCAGCCGTGCGGCGATCGATTCGAACAACGGGAGGGGAACGATGGAAGAGAAGCAAAAGGTCACGTTTGAGGACCTCCTTGCTCGCGACGGGAGACTGATCTACAAGACCAAGGGCGTGAGCATGGAGCCGATGCTGCGCCAGAACCGGGACCTTGTGCAGATCGAACCGCCCGCGGGACGGCTCAGGCGGTTCGACGTCGCGCTGTACCGGCGCGGGGAGCGATACGTGCTGCATCGCGTCATCCGCGTCAAGGACGGATACTATCTTATCCGCGGCGACAACACCTTCGCTTTGGAGCGCGTGCCGGACGCCGCCGTGATCGGCGTGCTCAAGGGCTTTCAGCGAAAGGGCAAAATGCACACGGTCACGGAGCGCGGCTACCGCTGCTACGTTTCCGTCTGGAACGCGATCTATCCGCTGCGCGCGCTGTGGTCTTACGGCGTGCGGCTTCTGAAGCGCATCGCAAGAAAAACCGGCCTGACGCCGGTTCTCAAAAAACTGCTCAAACGCAAATAAACATACGCGGCCGGTTGAACGCCTTCAACCGGCCGTTTTTTTACCGGATCGCGATCGCTTCGATCTCGACCAGCGCGTCCTTCGGCAGACGGCGCACCTCGATCGCGGCGCGCGCGGGGCAGTTCTCGGTGCCGAACAGCTCCTGATAGACGGCGTTCATCGCGGCGAAGTCGTTCATGTCATAGAGAAAGACCGTCGTTTTGACGACGCGGTCGAGGTCCGTTCCGGCAGCAAGAAGGATCTCGCGCAGATTTCGGATCGACTGCCGCGTCTGCTCTGCGACGCCCTCGGGGAATCTGCCGGTTTCCGGATCGAGCGGAAGCTGACCGGAGACGAATACGAAACCGCCCGCCGCGATCCCCTGCGAGTAGGGACCGATCGCCGCCGGCGCTTTTTCGGTGTGAATGCTTTGCTTTTCCATGATTGCGCTCCTTTGCTGGTGGTTTCCCATAGTATAGCATCCTTCGGCGCGCAATGCAATCGTGCGTCTTTTTCGAAAAAGGGATAGCCAAGACCCGTATCGGCATGGTATACTGTATTATTCAGAATGACTGCAACAGGGGCGACTATGGAACAGAACAGATATTGCGCATTCATCAGCTACCGGCACCAGAGTCCGGATCAGGAGATCGCGAAAGCGCTGCACACCGCGATCGAGACGTACGGCATTCCGGCGTCGGTGAAAAAACAGGTCGGCAAAAAGCGCATGGGGCGCGTGTTCCGCGATCAGGAGGAGCTGCCGCTTTCTCCGAATTTGGGCGCGGACATCGAAAAAGCGCTGGATCAGAGCGAATGGCTGATCGCGATCTGCTCGCCGCGGTATCTCAAAAGCCGCTGGTGCCTCCGGGAGATCGAGTATTTCATCGAAAAGAAGGGGCGCGAACGGATCCTGACCGTGCTGGTCGAGGGCGAGCCGAACGAGAGCTTTCCCGACGCGATCTGTTATACGGAAGGCGCGGCGGGCGAACGGATCGACACGGAGCCTCTGGCGGCGGACGTGCGCGGCGCGACGCTTCCGGAACAGATCGGGAAGCTCAAAAGCGAAAAGCTCCGGCTGCTTGCGCCGATGCTCGGTCTGACGTACGACGATCTCAAGCGGCGCGCGCGGGCGCGGCGCATCCGGATCGCGGCGGCGGTCGCGTCGGCGGCGGTGTGCGTCGGCGTCGGGCTTTCGGCGTTTCTGATCACGAACCATATCCGCAGCGAAGCGCTGAAGCGGGAGGCGGAAGCGCAGGCGGCGCTTGCGCGGCAGCAGGCGGAGCTTGCGGCGCAGCAGCAGCTTCTGGCGCAGCGGGAGCATAAGGCGGCGGTCGAAAACAGCATCGACACGCTTTTGGAGCAGGCGGAAGCGGAGCGCGCGGCGGGCGAACGGCGCGGCGCGGCGATGCATCTTTTGGAGGCGCTGGCGCTGTCCGGGCAGATCGAAAACAGCAAGCGCGACGAGATCCTGTACGCCATGCGCAGAACGGTCTATACGGAGGCGTACGATCGCATCTCCTGCTTTGAGGACAGCGAATCGCGGCTCTCGGAGCTTTTGCCCGCGCCCGACGGACAGTCGGCGATCGGGATCCTCGGCAAGAAATCGATCGCGCTGATCGACTTTGAAACGAACGCGATCCGCTATACGGTGCCGTGCGGCGACGCGGCGGTCTCGGAGCTGTGCTTCTCGGCGGACGGCTCGCGCTTCGCGGCGATCTGCGAGGCGGGACGCAGCCTGCGCGTCTTTTCCGCGGCGGACGGGTCCGAGGTGTTCTCTTACCGCGGACAGTCCGGCGCCATGATGAACCTGTTCTTCTGGAAGGACGCCGACGTCGTGTTCGTGCAGGACGGCGACGCGTTCCTGCTCGTTTCGCGCGGGGGCGCAACGCTCTTTTACACGCTCGGCGAGCAGCAGGACGGCTATTCCTATACGGACAATTTCTATTCGCAGGTGATGAAAACAAGCGTCGAGAAGGAGATGTCCTCGCGCGCGAACGGCGAAATGAAGGTCTATCCCGCGCCCGACCGTTCCCGCATCCTGATCGCCGGACGCGACGGAACGACCGGCGCGATCGTGCTGAACGACAGCGGCGAGCGCATCTGCCTTTTGAAGGACATGCCCGGCACGCCTGCCGAGAAATACGGGATCTCGCCGGACGGGACCAAGGCGGCGTGCGTTTCGGAGATCGGATTCTTTGCGGCGTGGGATCTCAAGACCGGCAAATGCACGGTCGTGCAGGAGACCCGGCGCCAGAACAGCAGCAATTTCAGCGTGCCCGCGTTTTCGCCGGACGCAAGCGAGATCGCGTATATCAGCGACGATTCGCTGTGGGTTTTGTACATCGTCCCGCAGCCGGTTCTGGTCGAAAACTATCTCGACCGGACCGACGGATTCGTTCCGGAGGTCTGCTATTCGGCGGACGGGCGGCATCAGCTGCTGGCGAAGGAGCATCTGTATATCGTGGATGCCGTGGAAATGATGCCGGAATACTGCGAGGAGGGCAACCGCTACGAAGCGTTCGTACATGCCGAGGCGCTCGACCGCGTGATCTTCGCCGCGCGCGACAACGGCTCCGCATACTTCTACTGCCTGCCGGAGAGCGCGTCGATCCGCAAGGGCGCGTTCGACGGCGAACTGTGCGATCCCTACTATCCGAAGGACTGGCCGGGCGCGCACAGCAACGACTTCAAGGGCGTCTACGGCGAGCTGATCGGACAGCCGTTCCCGACCCGTTACTATTCGCGCGACGGCAGATACATCGCGCTGGCATACCGCGACGGCACGATCGAGCTGTTCGACGCGGACGGCGACGGCACGGTCCTCGATACGGTCACGCCGCTGAAAAATCAGGTGCGCGCGATCGGCATGACCGAAAACCGTCTGATCGCGGCGGACGAGACGGGACGCATCCTGTTCTACGACCTCGAGACGCTGTCGGTGATCCGCACGTACACCAATCTCTATCATTATTACAGCTTCGCGTTTTCGCCGGACGGGCAGTATGCGGCGGCGCTGCGCATGGGCGACGGGCAGATCGACGTCTACGACGCGATCCGCGCCGAGCTGCTCTTTACGATCCATACGGACGAGGGCGAGACGGCGGAGACGGTCGCGTTCTCGAAGGACGGGCGGTATCTGGTCGTGCGGACCGGCAAGTGCGACCGGATCGCCGATCTCTATCCCGACGAAGCGGACCTGATCGCGGAGGCGCAGCGCCTTGCGCGGCTGTATCAGGAGGATTGACCGGCGTATGAGACGAATGAAACGGCTGTTATTTCTGCTGCTGATCCTTGCGCTGCTTGCGTGCGACGGAAGACTGACCCCGCAGCCGAGCCCTGCGGCCGAGGCGACGCCGGCGCCGACCGCGACGCCGACGGAAACGCCCGTACCGACGGAAGCGCCGACGCCGACGGAAGCGCCGACGGAAACGCCCGCACCGACGGAAACCCCGACGCCCGCGCCGACGCCAACCCCGACGCCCGCGCCGACGCCGTTCGGCATTGTCTGGATCCCGGATACGCAGAAGCTGACGGCGACCTACAAGGAGGAGATCCTTGCGCAGCTGGACACGCTCGGCGAAGAAATCGCGGCGCGCATCGATTCGGAGCATCTGATCGCGGCGGTGCATACGGGCGACATCGTCGATTACCCGAACCGCACATGGCAGTGGGAGCATTTCGACCGCTGCCTGAATGCGTTTATCGACCGCATCCCGTTCTATCCGGTCTCCGGCAACCATGACATCGGCAAGTACGATTCCCTGACCGGCGGCGACGGATACGCCGGCTATCTCAAACAGCCGTTTCTGCAGCGTCTGCCGGAGGGACAGACCTTTGAGGGCGGCAAGATGTTCTACGCCGTGCTGAATGAGGGCGACGCGCCGATCCTCCTGCTCGGGCTCGGCTACGACATGGGACGCAACAACAGCGAGCTTGCGTGGATCGACGAGGTGCTGACCGCGTATGCGGACATGCCGTGCGTCATCATCACGCACGCCTATCAGGTCCGGCCGGGCACGATGCTCTACTACTGCAGCTACATGGAAAAGAAGATCGTGCAAAAGTACCCGAACATCCGCATGATCCTGTGCGGACACGCGCGCGGCTTCTTCCTGAACGCGGCGACCTATGACGACGATCGCGACGGCACGGCGGACCGCACGGTGCACGTGCTGATGCTCAACGACCAGGACGGCGATTTTCTCTATCGCATCCTGCGGTTCGATCCGGTCAAACGCACCGTCGAGGTGCGCACGTACAGGATCGGTTCCGACGAGAAGATTCCGGACAGCGCGAGCTACAGGCAGCCTGCGGACTTTACGATCGAGGATGCGTTTTGAGTATGAAGACCTTTCTTTTTGATCTGTACGGCACGCTTGCCGACGTCTGCACCGACGAAACGCTGCCCGCGCTGTGGGAGGACGCGGCGGCGGACGCGACCGCGCGCGGCGCGGCGTACACCGCCGAAACGTATCGCGAAGCGTATCTTGCGCTGTGCAGGGACGAGGTCGGAATACGCGCAAAAGAGCTGCCCGGCGTGCCGGAACGGTTCATCGAGCCGGAGCTTCTGAACGTCTTTTTGCGGCTGCTGCATACCGACGACCGAACGGCGGCGCGCAGGCATGCAAGGCGTTTTCGCGCGCGGTCGACGAAGTGGCTCCGACCGATGCCGCACGCGATCGAAACGCTGGACGCGCTGAGGGCGCGGGGCGCGCGCATCTACCTGCTGTCCAACGCGCAGTCGTGCTTCACAAACGACGAGCTGGATGCGCTGAAGCTGACCGACCGCTTCGACGGGATCCTGCTTTCGAGCGACGCGGGCATGAAAAAGCCGTATCGCGGACTCTTTGAGCTGCTACTCGAACGGTATGACGTCGACCCCGCAACGGCGCTGATGGTCGGCAACGACGCGATCGCCGACATGGGCGGCGCCGCCCGTGCGGGCGTCAGGGGCGCGTATATTCACACGTGGCAGTCGGGCGAGCGTCCGAAGACGCTGCCGCAGGGCTGCATTGAAATTTCGGATCTTTTGGAACTACTTTCGGAAAGCGAGGCGTAACGGAATGCGGAAATGGATCTGGATACTGGCACTGCTGCTGCTTTGCGGCTGCACGCAGACGACAACCGGAAAGGAGAAGGAAATGAAGCAATACCCGGTCAATGACATTACGGAAACCTTTGCCTGGATCGGCAAGACGGCGGAGGAGCTCGGCATCGACGAATCGTACTGCGACGGATACAGCATCCGCATCACCGGCGAGCTGTTCGGCCGCAAGGTGGACGCCACCGCGTACATGGGCACCGATTTCGATTCGCCCGCGCGCGAGATCCGCGTCAGGGAGATCGCGGTCTACGACAAGCTCGAATACCGCGAAACGGTGGAGGCGCATCTTGTCGAACGCTACGGCAAGGCGTATCGCGAGGGCATGGAGCCGTATGTGGCGTCGAACGGCGGCGCGACGTACTGGAGCCGCTACTGGACCGGCGAGGGCGTGATCACCGTCGCGAACGGACAGAACAACGACTGGTACGAGTTCTCGTATGCCGTGACGGAGATGCCGGAGGAGATCAAAAAGCAGATCGCGGGGCTGACGCCGAAGGAGCTGATGTACCGCACCGGCGTGCTGTTCGAGTTCCGGGACGGCGAGATCGAAGACCTCAAGATCCACGAAACGGAATACGAGGGCATGGAGGCGTGGCGCGTAACGTTTGTCAGGAACGGCGCGCGCGTGACGGCGATCATCGTGAACGACGGCGCGCCGCTGTTCGATGCGCTTCAAAACGACGGCAGCGACTGGACGCAGTCGAGCATCGAGGGCGTCATCGACAGCCTCCGCTGCGTCCTGCCCGACGGCACGGGACGCATCGCGGAAAAGAACCCGTTCAATGCGTTCTGGCTGATCGAAACCGATGCGCCGTCGACGCCCGAATCGCTGGAAGAACTCGAAACCTTCCTGTTGAGCCGCTGGCTGTTCAAGGAGTAAGGGATACAAATAAGGGGCTGTCCGGAAACGGGTTTCCGGACAGCCCTTTGTGTTTCGGATGCGTTTTGTTCAATCGACCGCGCCGAAGGCTTATTCGTCGCTGCGGTACGCCGAGACGACCTCGTCGTCCAGGACCACCGCAAGCAGCATTTCGCCCTTGCTCGCCTTCGGTTCGATGTGGATCTGTTCGGTGAAGATCGGCGTCTTCGTGCCGTGGCGCTGTTCGACCGTGAGCGTAAACGGCTGCTGCACCGTGCCGGCGTAGGCGATGCGGGAACCGTTGCTGCCGTTCTTGCGGAAGTCGAACGTCTTGACGCCCTTGCCGTTTCTGCCCTGCTGTTCGTAGTCAAAGAGGAAGCTGCGCTTGCCGAAGCCGCGGTCGGTGAGCACGATGAGCTCACCCTCGTCGCCGACCGGCATACATGCCATGACGCGGTCCTTCGGTTCGAGCTTGATGCCGATGACGCCCGCTGCCGCGCGGCCGGTCTCCGGCACGGAATCCGCGGCGAAGCGGATGCACATGCCGCGTTCGGTCACAAGCAGGATGTCCATCGTCGGCATCGGATACGCGCCCAAAAGCGCGTCCCTGTCCTTCAGATTCAGCGCCGCCGTGCGCTTGCCGCGCACGCGATAGTCCGCGGCCTTCGACCGCTTCACCATGCCGCCGGTCGTGCAGAACAGATAGCTGCCCACGTCGGAATCGGGGAACGCGCCGACGATCGTTTCGCCCTTTTCGAGCTCGACCATGCTGACGAGATTCGCCGCGCGCGCCGCGGGCTTCGTCTCGGGAATGTCGCCGACCCTGAGGTTCAGCATCGCGCCGCGGTTCGTGAACAGACGGATGCTTTCGTTGCTGTTGACTTCCAGGATGCGCTCCGGCTTGTCGGCACGGATCTGCGAAAGGTTGAACTGGCGCTTCAGGCACTTGCGGATCTTGAGGTCCGCGCAGACCGCAACGACCATCTCCTCGACCGCTTCCGGTTCGTTCGCCGGGGCTTCGATCTCGCCCTCCGCCGAGATGATCTGCGTCTTGCGCCTGCCGTCGAACAGCTTGCGTACGTCCAAAAGCTCCTTTTTGATGAGATGCACGAGCTTCGCGTCCGACGCAAGGATCGCTTCGAGCTCCGCGATCAGCCGCTTGACGTCCTTGTATTCCTTTTCGATCGAGAGAAGCTCGAGATTCGTGAGCTTCTGCAGCCGCAGATCGAGGATCGCCTGCGCCTGGATCTCGGTGAGGCTGAAGGTCTTCATCAGGCCTTCGCGCGCCTCCTTCGGCGACTTGCTTGCGCGGATCAGCTTGATGACGCGGTCGAGGTTGTTGACCGCGACCATCAGACCTTCCAAGATGTGGCAGCGCTTTTTTGCGATCTCCAGCTCGGTCTTCGTGCGGCGCGTCACGACGGAGCGCTGATGGCGCACGTAGTATTCGATGATCTGCTTGAGGTTCAGCTGCTGCGGCTTGCCGTCCGCAATCGCCACGTAGTTCGCGCCGAACGTGCACTGCAGGTCGGAGTATTTGAACAAAAGCTGCAGGATGCGCTCCGGATCGCCGTCCTTCTTGACCTCGATGACGGCGCGCGTGCCCATGCGGTCGCTTTCGTCGCGGATGTCGGAGATCGCGGCGAACATCGCCTTCTTCTCCTGCGTGATCTCGAGGATCTTCGAGAGGCACGCCGCCTTGTTGATCTGATACGGGAATTCGTCGATGACGATGCGCGTCTTGCCGTTCTTGACCTCCTCAAAGTGCGTGCGCGCGCGCATCGTGAGCTTGCCGCGTCCGGTCTCGTAGCTTTGCGCGATCTCGGAGGAATCCAGAAGGAACCCGCCGGTCGGGAAATCCGGCGCCGGCATGATCTTCAAAAGGTCCGGAATCTTGATGCGCGGATTGTCGAGCACCGCGATGACCGCGTCGATCGCCTCCACCGGATTGTGCGGCGGGATCGAGGTCGCGAGACCGACCGCAATGCCGTTCGCGCCGTTCACCAGCAGGTTCGGGAAGCGTCCGGGCAAAA
>JAEEGL011894097.1_pt1 | contig 25303 bp, 22 predicted proteins | sample 9134231 | NCBI WGS metagenome assembly JAEEGL01 (sample SAMN16246548, study PRJNA631951) | gut metagenome | biome: gut microbiome; feature: rumen; material: fiber-attached | host: Bos | place: Iran: Karaj | collected 2018-10
AGCGGGCAGCTGCACCTTGAACTCCTTGATGAAGGTAGCCACGTTCTTGTTCGAGATGACGGTACACTCGTACTCCTTGACGCCGAGGATGCTCTCGGGGACATGAATCTTCAGGTCGCCCTTCACCTTCGTCTGACAGCCAAGGCGCCAGTGGGCCTTGATCTCCTTGCGGGTGAAGTGAGGACGCTCCGAGTCGAGAATCTCGCCGCCACCCTCAAGCACCTGCACCTTGCACTGTCCGCAGCTGGCCTTTCCACCGCATGCCGACGGCAGGAAGATGCCGTTCTCGTTGAGTGTCTGCATGAGGTTGTTGCCCTGAGCGACGCTGATGGTGCGGTCGTCGTTAATTACAATATTCACATTGCCCGATGGCGAGAGATACTTCTTTGCTACGAGCAGGATTGCCACCAGGAGGAGTATGACGATGAGGAATACTCCGATGCTATATGCTATAAATTCTACCATATAAAGCTCACCCAAGCCCTCCCCAAGGGAGGGATGTTTGATGACATGCTGGGTGCTCCTTTTTATTAAGTGTTGTACATTTTATTAATTATCCTTTACCCACCACTTTTATCTATCCAGACATCCCTCCTTCTGGGAGGGCTTTGGGTGGGCTTACCCTTTAGATGTTTAGTCCTGAGAAACACATCATAGCCATGGCCATGAGTCCTACCACAATAAACGTGATGCCAAGGCCCTGCAAGGGACGGGGCACGTCACAGTACTGCATCTTCTCGCGGATAGCGCCAAGCGAGACGATGGCCAGTGTCCAGCCAATGCCGGAGCCGAAGCCATAGACGATGGCGTCCCAGATGCTCGTGATGGCCTGCGTGTTCTGCGGGTCGAGCAGGATGCGCTGCTGCATGAACAGCGAGGCACCCATGATGGCACAGTTCACGGCGATCAGCGGCAGGAAGATGCCCAGGGCGGCATAGAGCGACGGCGAGTAGCGTTCAACCACCATCTCGACCAGCTGCACCATACCTGCGATGACGCCAATGAAGAGGATAAAGCTAAGGTAGCTCAGGTCAACACCCTCGACGAGGCAGCCGGGGCCCAGCACCTTCGTTTGTAGCAGGTAGTTGACGGGGACGGTCACCGTGAGCACAAAGGTAACGGCGAGTCCTAATCCGAGCGATGTCTTCACCGTCTTCGACACGGCAAGGTAGGAGCACATGCCAAGGAAGAAGGCGAATATCATGTTGTCGACGAAAATCGACCTAAAGAATAAAGAAATTGAATGATCCATATTAAAGCCCACCCAAGCCCTCCCATAGGAGGGATGTTTAGTTACATATTGGGTGCTCCTTTTGTTTAATTTATAATATCTTTAATTTGTCACATCCCACCACTTTGTCTATTCAGACATCCCTCCCTTCGGGAGGGCTTGGGTGGGCTTTCACCTTACTTTTCCTTGTAGAAATAAGCGCGATGTACCCAAATCACAATACCCACGAGAATCAGCGCCATGGCGGGCATGGTCATCATGCCATTGTTGATGTAGCCGGCGTCGTAGGCACCCTGCGGGATGATCTGGAAACCTAACAGCGAGCCGCGACCGAAGAACTCACGAACGGCACCCACGATAACCAGTATCATGGCATAGCCAAGGCCGTTGCCAACACCGTCGAGGAACGAGGGCCACGGCTTGTTCTGCATGGCAAACGCCTCGAGGCGTCCCATGAGGATGCAGTTGGTGATGATAAGGCCGACATAAACCGACAGCTGCACGCTGACGTCGTAGACGTAAGCCTTCAGTATCTGGCTGACGATGGTCACCAGTGCTGCCACAACCACCAGTTGCACCACAATGCGGATGCGGTTGGGGATGGTGTTACGCAGCACGGAGATGATAACGTTGGCAAAGGCCGTAATCACCGTCACGGCGAGTCCCATGACGATGGCCGGCTTCAGCTGGCTGGTGACTGCCAGCGCAGAGCAGATTCCCAATACCTGAATCAGTATGGGGTGGTCGAGGTTCAACGGATTGGTGAGAGCCTCTCTATTTTGTTTACTGAATAATGCCATAGTAATTTACGATTTGCGAATTGACGATTTACTATTTATTCTTCGGTAGTTTCACTTGCTGAGGACTGCAGGAGTTTCACACCTTTTACAAGTCCCTCGCGGAGCATGTCGCTGACGCCATTGGAAGTAAGGGTGGCACCTGTCACGCAGTCAACTTCGGAAGCAGGGTTTTCAACCTTTTTCACGACGGCGATGGCAGCATTGCCACTCTCGTCGAGCACCTTCTTGCCCTGGAATTTCTCCTGCCATGCCTGTGAGTCCTTGATCTCAGCACCCAAGCCGGCGGTTTCACTCTCGTGGTTGAAGTAGGCGCCAAAAATGGTGTTCAGGTCATCGTTGACCGAAACGAAGCCGCTGATGCCGCCCCACAATCCAAAGCCCTTCAAGGGGAACACATACTTTGTCTGGCCGTCGACGTTGCATGCATAGTACTTGATGCCGTCTTTCTCAACTTCTGTCTTCACCACTTCGCTATACTTCTGCTCAGCCTCCTGGCCGTCAAGTCCGCGGATGTTCAGCGAGTAGAGAATCTGCTTCTTCACGTCAAGAGCCACATTGGCATCCTGCAAAGGCTTCAGAATCTGGAATACGAAAGCCAGCAGGAAGGCCACGACGACGACGAGAATGGCACTATATATAAATATGTACGCGTTGCTGTTTGTATTTAACTTTCCCATAATTCGTGAAATTCGTTAAATTCGTTGTCTTTTTTGACGCTTCGCAATGTTACGCTCCACAACGAAGTGGTCGATAGTCGGAGCAAACATGTTCATCAGCAGAATGGCGAGCATCATGCCCTCGGGATAGCCGGGGTTCATCACGCGGATGACGATGGCCATGGCACCGATGATGAAGCCATAGATCCACTTACCCGTCTCAGTGCGGCACGACGTCACAGGGTCGGTAGCCATGAAGACGGCACCAAAGGCGAAGCCGCCCAGCACAAGGTGCTCGTACCAGGGAATCATCGACTGCCCTGACTGTTCGAAGAGGCAAGCCGTCAGTGCGCCGCCCACGAAGACGCTCAGCATGGTCTTCCACGAGGCGATACCCGTTGTCAGCAGAATCAGGGCGCCAATGGCGATGGCGATGACACTTGTCTCGCCGATGCTGCCGGGGATGAAGCCCGTAATCATGTCGCAGAGCGAAGCCGTCACGTCAGTGCCCTGGCCTATCTGGCCAAGCGGCGTTGCCTGCGTGAACCCGTCGGGCAGCGTGTTGCCAAGCCCAAAGATGCTGTCCTGTGCAACCCACACCTGGTCACCGCTCATCTTCGTTGGATAGGCAAAGAAGAGGAAGGCGCGGCAGACAAGTGCCGGGTTAAAGATGTTCATGCCCGTTCCACCGAAAATCTCCTTACCGATGATGACGGCAAAGGCAACGGCGATGGCCAGTATCCACAGCGGACAGTTCACAGGAATAATCATCGGGATGAGGATGCCACTCACGAGGAAGCCCTCCTGAATCTCCTCGCCCTTCCACTGCGCCCAAGCGAACTCAATGCCAAGGCCAACGATGTAGCTGACCAGAATCTTGGGCAGCACGGCGAGGAAGCCAAAGAAGAACAGCTCCCAGAACGAGGCGTCGGCGAGCGTGCCAGCTGCCGCATAGTTCTGGTAGCCAATGTTGTACATACCAAACAGCAGGGCCGGTATCAGTGCGATGACCACCATGGACATGATGCGCTTCGAGTCGATGGCATCATGGATGTTCACGCCCGTCTTGGACGTCGTGTTTGGCACAAACAGGAATGTCTCAAAGCCGTCGAACAGACTACGGAAAGCATGCAGCTTGCCTTCTGGCTCGAAGTTCGGCTTGATTTTGTTCAGATAGTTTCTTAATGCTTTCATAGTCGTTTATGCGTTTTCTTTACGTAAGTTGTTCAGGCCTTCGCGGACGATGCGCTGAAGCTCAAGCTTCGACGAGCATACAAACTCCGCCAGGGCAAAGTCCTCAGGAGCCACCTCGTAGATACCCAGCTGCTCCATGCGGTCGATGTCGCCGGCAATGATGGCCTTGATAAGATATTCGGCGTAGATGTCCATTGGCAGCACGCGGTCGTACTCGCCACTCATGATCATGTGGCGCTCACCACCTTTCACACGGGCATCGAGCGCATATTTGCGCTTGTTGAAGAGCCATGAGAAGTAGCTACGGTTGACCGAGAACTGCTTCAGGCGTGGCATAATCCAGCCAGCCAGCTCGTCAACGTCGTCGCCCTCGGGGATAATGGTCACCTCACTGGTATGGGCGCCAAGATAGCCGTCCTTCGTTGTGGGACGTCCCGTCAGCACGTTGCCATTGATGATGCGCACGTGGTGATCTTGCTCATAGCTGTTGCTCACCAGCGTTGCCAACTCCTGGCCGACGCGCATTTCCACATGGGCGGGCTGCTTTACCTCGCTGCCGCAGAAAGCTACCAGACGACGCAGGTCAACACGTCCGCTGTTGAAGAGTCGCCCAATGAAGAGCACCGTCGTGGGGTCGCCAATCGTCCACACCACCTCGCCTTTGTTCACGGGATCTAAATGGTTCACCTGCACGCCCACGTTGCCGGCAGGACACGGGCCGTCGAACACCGTCACCTCAACGGCGTTGAGGTTTGAGAGCTGTGACTCGAGATTTGAGTTTGTACCGATGCCGACGTGTACCTTGGCGATGCGCGACAGGGCCACAAGGCCCGTCACGAAGTCTTGCTCCTGTCCCTTTACTTCCACTTCGAAGTCGCAGGCCAGCGGCATGTCACGCAGGGCCGACACAAAGATGGCCTTCGGCATTACCGAAGGATTTGTCGAGACAGCATACGGCAACTGGTTGATATAACCAAAGATACCAGCATCGAGTAGCGCACTGATGACAGCTGCGCCATCGAGCTTCGACGGGTCTTTACGACCGAAGTCCACATAGCTCTGCTGGCTGTCGGCCTCCACCTTGACGCAGAGCACTTTTCGTCGTTCACCTCGCTCCACAGCCGTCACTTTGCCGCTGACAGGCGAGGCAAACTTCACCTCGGGGAACGCCTTGTTCACGAACAAGGGCTCTCCAGCCTTGACCATGTCACCTTCATGCACAAGCACCTTCGGAGTGACGCCCTCGAAGTCGTCGGGAACCAGTGCATACTGCCCGTTCGACTTCAGTTCGATGCGGCGCTCTCCGGCCTTGCCTTGAAGCTGAATGTCCAAGCCTTTACGTAGCTTAATTACATTTGCCATTGCTTTGATGGTTTTATAAATAATGAATAAACAAATATGCCGCAAAGGTAATCATTTTTTTTCAAACAGCCACCGCTTTTGAGGAAAAAAGACGCTCACCACCGCAAATTAGGCCGAAAATTTGGTCGTCTCGAAATAAATGCGTACTTTTGCACTCTTAAAATGTCAATTGCAACGAGGTGAAACGACTAAAACACATCATCAGCTGGACCATTTGGGTGGTGCTTGCCATCCACGTGCTGGCGCTTGTGCTTATTCGTGTGCCGTCCGTCCAGAATTTCATGGCGCGACAGCTCTCCTCCGCCGTTGGCAGCAAACTGGGCACCGACGTCACCATCGGGCGCGTCGACCTGGGATTCTTCAATCGCATCATTATCGACGACATCGACGTGCTCGACCGTCTGAAGGCACATCTCCTGACAGCCGACCGTCTGACGGCACGCCTGCAACTGCTGCCACTGCTCGATGGGCGCGTCAGCATCTCCTCAGCACAGCTTTTTGGTGTCCATGCCCGTCTCTACCATCTTGACGACTCGTTGCGCACGCCCAATTACCAATTTGTGCTCGATGCTCTCAGCTCGCCCTCCGACAGCACGCAGCAGGGGGGCGTCGACCTCCGCATCAACTCGCTCATCATCCGCAACTCTAGTGTCAGCTACGACGATGTCGACGTCCATGGCATCAGTGCCCACATCGCTCTCAAGGTGCTACGCCCCGACTCGCTCAACATCAACGTCAAGCGACTCGCACTCAACGAACAGCATGGGTTGCAACTCGACCGTTTCGCTGCCCACTTGGAGGCTAACCGCCGACAGGCGCTGCTCACCGGCTTCACGCTTGCCCTGCCCCACTCTAACCTCGTTGCCGACACACTGCGTGCTTCGTACGACGATCCGTTTACTCTCGATGCACTCACCGTTGACGGTGCGCTCGACGGCACCACCATCGCGCCCCGCGACCTGACTTTTCTCATGCCGCGCCTGTCGCAGCTTACACAGGCATTCCGCCTCGATGCTGCCATTGAGGGGCGTGGACGAAACCTGAACGTGCCACGGCTCAGCATCCTCGCCGACGATGCCACGCTCCAGTTGCAGGGTCGTGCCGCCCTCGCTGGCATCGGACAGCGCCTGCGCTGGAAGGTCAGTATTGAGACACTCGACCTCGACAACGACCTGCTGCGCACGCTGACTGACCTTGCGGGTGAGCCCTCTGACGGTATCGCCGACCTGCTGGCCAGTGCGGGGAACCTCCATCTGACGGGCGATGCCGAGTGTCATGACGATGGCACTATTGCGGCGATGGCCGACCTGCAATGTGGCGTCGGCAACCTGTCGGCACGCCTGAGCGTCGACGACGACCGCCAGTTCATGGGGGCCTTGTCTACCGACAGCCTTGACCTGGGACGTCTGCTGAGCAACGACCGCCTTGGGCGCATCGCCACACAGCTCAGCCTCGGCGGTGACCGCCAGACACTCCATGCTGAAGGCACTGTTAGCCATTTCGACTTTGGTGGCTACCCTTACCAGAACCTGACGCTTGACGCCACCTACCAGCATGGCAGCACTACGGGTCGCCTCTTGGTCGACGACAGCAATCTGCAAGCCGAACTCGAAGGGACCTACGAGACGAGAAGTGCAACGGCAATGCCCAGTGCCACCAAGCACGTGCGCCTACTGGGGCGCATTGCCCACATCGCACCTCTGGCACTTAACCTCTCCGACCGCTGGGGCGATGCCACCTTCAGTGGCGACATCGATGCCGACATCGCGGGCAGTTCCCTAAACGACCTTGAGGGCACCATCGACATCGACGACTTTACGATGCGGCGCACAGCTACTGGCGATGTCCCCTCGTCCACCTTTGCCCTCGACAATCTGCATCTAAAGTCCGGCTACGACGACGGTCTCCACTACCTGCGCATGGATGGCGACTTCGGCGAGGCAACGCTCTTTGGACAGTTCGACTGGGCAACGCTGCCGCAGAGTTTCACCAACTTCATCGCGTCGAAGTTGCCAACACTGCCCGGACTTCCGCCTACAACCGTTGCAACCCTGAACAACTTCGAAGCCGACCTGCGCCTTAACGACAGCGAGTGGCTCCGGCAGCTCTTCGACGTGCCGCTGACCCTCCATCGTCCCCTCCACCTCAACGCCCTTGTCAACGATGAGACGCGGCAGATTGACTTGAATGGTCTCATGCCTGCCTTTACCTATGGCGACAGCCGCTATGCTGGCGGACAGATCGACCTGACCACCCTTGGCGACACCGCCCAGTGCAACATCCGGGTGGCCCGTGTCAACGACGACGGTCAGCGCCTTAACCTTCACTTGCAAGCCATGGCTGGCGACAACAATCTTGCGACGACGCTCGTGTGGGACAACCATGGCACGTCGCACGGACAGATGAACACCATCGCCCAGCTCTACCGCAACAGCCTCGGAAAGCCCGAAGCCCACGTACGCCTGCTGCCCTCTCACATCGTTATGAAGGAGGCCACCTGGGAGATGGAGCCCTCAGACATCCTCTATAGTGATGGGCTCGTCGTGGTCGACTTCTTCAATCTGCACCATGCCGACCAGCACCTCATCATCGATGGTGTGGCATCGCGTCAGGCGGGTGACACCCTCGTCGTCGATATGCATGGCCTCGACGTGGGCTACGTCCTCGACCTGGTCAACTTCCACGCCGTCGACTTCGACGGATTGGCCACTGGCCGTGCTTACGTTGTTCAGCCCCTGGGTGACAACTTCCAAGCATGGGCCGACCTTGACGTCAGCAATTTCAAGTTCATGCAGGGCGACATGGGCACGCTCCACGCCCAGGCGGCCTGGAACACCGACGACAAGCAAATCGACATTCACGCCATTGCCAATGCTGGTGCCGACAGTCGCACGCTCGTCGATGGCTATATCTCGCCTGCTCGCAGCGACATCCATCTCGACATCGAGGCACAGGACACGCCTGTCGACTTCATCCACGACGTCACGAAGAGCTTCATAGGCAGCATCGATGGCAAGGCGCGTGGTCATCTGCTCCTCTCAGGCCCCCTCGGTGGCATGAACCTCACGGGCAAGATGGCTGTCGAAGCGACCGCTTACGTCACACCCCTGAACACCACTTACACGCTCCATGGTGACACCATACGTTTCTTGCCCAACGAGATGGTCTTCGACAATTGGCATCTCTACGACCGCTACCAGCATGTAGGTCTGCTGACGGGAGGTGTCCATCACCTGACGTTGAAGGATTTTACCTTCGACTTCGATGTCGATGCCCGTAACCTGCTGGCCTACGACTTCCCCTCTTTCGACGGTGGCACCATCTGCGGCACCGTTTATGCTACTGGCCATGCTGACATCCACGGTCGTCCCAACGAGGTGACCATCAACTGCGATGTCACGCCGAACGCCAACTCTTTCTTCGCCTATAACGCCGCGAACCCCGACGCCATCTCCAACCAAGAGTTTATAACGTGGGGAAAATCAGCCCCCCTTTCGCCCCCCGAGGGGGGCACGATAGCTTCTGCCACCAAAACTATAGAAAGGCTACGGGTAGGCGAGCAAAGCTCGGGAATGGCCCCCTCGGGGGCCGTAGGGGGGGCTAGTCCTTCGGGGGATGAACCTTCCGACCTCTACATCAACTTCCGCATCAACGCCACCCCCGACGCCACCCTGCGCGTGCTGATGGACCAGCAGACTGGCGACTACATCAACCTCAACGGCACGGGCATTCTCCGCGCCCAGTTCTACAACAAAGGGCCGTTCCAGATGTTTGGCACCTACCAAGTGGAGCGCGGCACCTACGGCATCACCATCCAGCAAATCATCAAGAAGAACTTCACGTTCCAGGATGGTGGATCGATCGTCTTTGGTGGTGACCCCTACGATGCAAGCCTGAACCTGCTGGCCAAGTATACGGTGAACGGTGTGTCGCTCTCCGACCTGAACATCGGCAACTCGTTCACTAACAACACCGTCCGTGTCAACTGCCTGATGAACATCCAGGGAACGCCCGGTCAGCCTCGTGTCGACTTCGATCTTGAAATGCCCACTGTCAATGCTGAGGAGCAGCAGATGATACGGTCGGTCATCGCCAGTGAGCAGGAGCTCAACCAGCAGGTGGTCTACCTCCTTGGCATCGGGCGCTTCTACACACAGGGCGCCAACAATGCCGGACAGCAGCAGTATGGCCAGACGGAGCTTGCCATGCAGTCGTTCCTCTCGGGCACTGTCTCCACGCAAATCAACGAGCTCCTCTCGCAGGTCATCAAGTCGAACGACTGGAACTTCGGTGCCAACATCTCCACTGGAAACGAAGGGTGGCATAACGCCGAATACGAAGGACTTATCAGCGGACGCATGCTCAACAACCGTCTGCTCATCAACGGGCAGTTCGGCTACCGCGACAACGCCACACAAGCCAATCCCTCGTTCATCGGCGACTTCGACATACGCTACCTACTCACGCCGAACGGCAACCTTGCCCTTAAGGTCTACAACCAGACCAACGACCGCTACTTCACCCGCTCTTCGCTCAACACGCAGGGCATCGGACTCATCATGAAGCGCGACTTCAACGGCCTCGGCGATCTCTTCCATCGCCGTAAGCGCTAATAATAAGCAGCGAATGCCGAAGTGAACAGCATAAACGCTAATAATGGGCAGTGAATACCGAAAGCAATCAGTATTCCAAAAAACCTTTCACTTCTTACGTAAACATCTCATTGAAAGCCAGTTCCGGTGAATGGTACAATTCTGCCAGTGTAGGGGCAGGCCCATTCTTGCGTCCCTGCGGTAGCAAGCGAGCGAGCTCGAGCGCCCGAGTTGAGCTCGCCTACCCGTAGCCTTTGTGCCAGCCCGTTGGCCCGTCAGGGCCAGTGTGACTATACTTTTTCTCGTGAACGCTACCCGTTGCCAGCTTATTAACGATGCCTCTAAAGTACGGGCAATTCCGCCAGTGTAGGGGCAGGCCTTGTGCCAGCCCGATGGCCCGGCAGGGCCAGTGTAACCATAATTCTTCTCGTGAACACTACACGTTGCCAGCTTATTAACGATGCCTCTAAAGTACGGGCAATTCCGCCAGTGTAGGGGCAGGCCTTGTGCCAGCCCGATGGCCCGGCAGGGCCAGTGTAACCATAATTCTTCTCGCCAAAACTGACCTTGTGCCCCTACATTGGCCGACTGGCAACTTTTGGATGAGTAATTGTCAGGACTCATGATATCGAAATACTAATAAGAAAAGCCCCTTATTAACACCCCCAAAACACCCATTTCTAATTGTTTGAAATACAGAATAATATATTGCTGACCTTCGTCAGCAGATTTGCTGACGAACGTCAGCAGATTTGCCGACCATCGTCAGCAGATTTGCCGACCTTCGTCAGCAGAACTAATAATCGCTATTTGGAACCATTTATGTGTGTGACGAGTTGCCCTATTGCCCCCGATTCGCTGCCTATCCGCCAGTGTAGGGGCAGGCCCCGTGCCAGCCCGTTGGCTCGACAGAGCCAGTGTTCGCGAGAATGATTATAGTTACACTGGCCCTACGGGCCATCGGGCTGGCACAAAGGCTACGGGTAGGCGAGCCCTGCTCGGGAATGGGCCTGCCCCTACACTGGCGATGTCTTTTGCGGCTTGAGTCGTTCACAAGAGGCATCATCAGAACCCTTCACCATATCCTTTTGATACAAAGCCACATACACTAAAAATGAAGGGTTGAATCATATCGTCGAAAACATATAGAAATACTCTGGCTCGCGCATTGATGGGAGGGAAACAGGTCTATTCTACTCTACCTCCTCTACTCCTCTACTCCTTTACTCCTGAACAAATACCCTTCTTTACTCCTGAACGAACACCTCCTTTACTCCTAAACAAACACCTCTTCTACTCCTGCAAGCAAGAGGTATTCTACTTTACCTCCTTTACTCCTTTACTCCTGAGACATATTGTCATCATAACCAGCTTCATAGCCTTCTTCGTAGCCCTCCTGGTACTCTTTACGTTTCTTGCCCTTATATGGACAGCTATCATCAAACTGCCCACCATAGCCGTTACCACTTACAGCATCGTCTTCACCATCGTCATATCCAGTATCGTAACCTTCTTCGTAGTACCGGGATATCTTAACCTGTTCGACTGTTTTGGCAGGTTCTAATGGCTTTTCTGGCTCAATAGTCTGAGGCGTTTCTGTTGTAATGACTGGAGATGTTGGTGATGGGTAGGCTTCTTCATGGATTATTGGCGGGGGCGTATATTTCAGCAGTGTCCGTTCTTGCTGTGGAGCCTGTAGCTCTTCACGCTTTCTGCGGAAATTAGAAATCAGGACTAAGGCGATGATAAACAATGCGGCGAATATGGCAACAAATACGAAATGTCCCTTGTTGTCATTACTGCCATTGAAATGGTTAGACGATTCACCAGTATTCTTTTGGTAGTTCGAATCTTTCATTATTCTATCGTGTGAACTCATGATCAATAGTAGCGGTTCTTCTAATCAACGGTTATTGATGCATGCAAAGGTACAAACTTTTATTCATTCCACCAAATAATGGAACAACTAAAGCTGGAAAACTTGTTTTCACTCTGCTGAGTCGTGACATTATTCGAATACGAGTCAAATTATCCAATAGAAAATGTTTGGCAGAACCGTCACCAGTGACCAAATGGACTCTAAAATATCATTATAAAGGTAAAAAAACAATTAATTTTTCTCTCGTTTCATTTCCTTTTTGTAATTTTGCACTGTCTTCATGACCGCGCCCGCCAGCTGTGGGCCTACGGAAGTGTTGACCTATATCATAGAAAAAGGCGTTACTTGACGCTTTGTGTTTGACGAATCGGAATCTGGCAGTTCCAATCTAACAGTTAAAGACAAAGCAACAATGACGTCCATGTATGTGTATTATCCAAACACAACAAAACCATTGAAGCCATTGTTGGTTGTCAATGTGTGTGGATGTGTAGAAGATATACATATCGACGTGGGCTTCGGCGTTGCTCGTTCAGACTGTTAGGGCGATGCCAGAGCCTCGATTCGTGGGACGAGTGACTTGTTGACTCCCACGTCTTCATTTTTTATCATATAGTCAATTGCTTTTTAACATTCATGTGGGGAGACATTGAATAAAACGGTTAGTATGGAAGAATACTATAGTTTTGAGGAGGTAGGAAAAGACGCAACGTTAAAGGCCAATAAAGCGGAGCCTTCTTTCAACGCGCCTATAAGGGGGGCTTATCCCAGTCTTTATGATGAATTGATAGACAAATGTAATCCAACTCATTTCATGAGACCGTATGACCCTCAAAAGGTAGATATTGCTAATGAGATTTATTCCAAACTATTAAAAAACAGAGGTAATACAGATGTGTTATATTCATTGCGTTTACGTGCTATGGCGGACTTGGGTATAAAGCTATCGACGGAACACCTTTATTATGAATTGCTTTCCGTTTGTAACCCAGAGAACTTTGTTAATGAGTCGTATAACAAATCGTACCTTGAACTAGCTAATAAGATGTATCAAGCAGTCTTAAGAAATGCTGATGATAGAATTGCGTTGGAGAAGATCAAAAGACAAAGCAAGATTCTGTATACAATCGCAGAAGAAAAAGAGAAAGTATTGAGATTGGAAAAAGAGAAAGAAATTGAAGAACAAAAAGTGGTGGTTAAAATAGAACTAATTTGTGTTTTCTTTGCAATTGTCATATTTTTCTTAATAACGTTCTTTGCATAATGATTGCTAATATTTGGAATAGAATCATCGGCTGGTTTACAGACCGTGATGAAAGAAATAAGTTAGTTAGGAGTTTCAATGCTTCTTCGCGCGATGCTTTTGTACTAGGTGAAGTTCCCGCTATGCTTGAAGCCAGCATATCACGAGGGGACCCCTCGTACAAACACCCTTTCTCAAAATGGATGTATTCAGGTTTTCGTATCAAAGTGTTTACAGGGCGGTTACTGACAAAAAACGAAATGATGTTCATCGGAAGAACAATTTTGTCGAATGACCAACTGGTGCGACGGTTAGTCGTACTCGGTTGGGATACTTTAGAAATCTGTGGCAGTAATACAACATCTGGTTGCAAATGGAAGTTAGCAGATTATATGGACACTATCAATTTGTTGGATATTGATTATTAAAAATGAATCTATGATAATAAAGCACCTAATCAATTGGCTGAGGTCAGACAAACAAAAGGATTCTTTTAAACAAAAGGTGATAAAGGATACAAATAACGTTGATTTTACTAGTATAACACATGACTGGGAAAAAGCAAAAAGTTTATTTGATGTATTGAAAAAGAAATGCCATCCTGATTTGTATGTCGGTGAGCAAAATGAAACAGCAACAGAGATTTTCCAACTCTTACTTCAAAGCAAATATGATTATGAAGGATTGCTGAAAATAAAAGAAGAAGCTCAGACCAAACTTGGTATAGATATTTGACAAGGGTCTTAATCCCAACAGGAGCTTATTCGCGTATTATTGCATAATTGCCCCTTTGCTGGTTTAAACAAATTAGGTTTATTAAGGGTACAGAATCATGAGGACAAGTTTATGATTCTGTCCCTTAGAATATATTCAATTAGAGCAAGGACTAAGATTTGTCTTTCCATGTGACTAAGGTATTTTAATTATTAGTGTCCGGCAAATCTATGGAGACGGTTCTCATAATCATTTTCCCATTCTCAAGCATGTTGCGTGGAAAATTCAATTTAACTTGTGAGGATGGTTTTCCCACTCAACACCTGTTGCTTGCAAAGGTACGAACTTTTTTCATTCCACCATGCAATTTGCTGAAAAAAGAGCGGTGGCCCCAGTTACCCCTTACTCGACAATCTGACGATAATAGACCGCTCCCTGCTCGTTCTTCAAAGTACGGGTGTCGGAATCATACTCATAGCATTCCTCCTCCGAGTCCACTCCCTTGGCTTTCATACAGATGGTATTCCCTCTGATGGTATAGGTGTACTCCGTATAGTTCAGGCTTCCTATCATAACCCATGTGGCAGTACCATCCTCGTTCAGACAGATACGGCTCTCGCTGTTCATGTCCTCATCAAGGCTGTCATATATGCCCTCCATATTGGCATAGTTCAGCTCTGGCGCTTCCTCCTGAGGTTCTGCGAGATAGCTCCGCATACTTTCCAGCATGTCGGACTCAGCCTCTTTGCCGTCAGCATCGGTGTAGTACCTGATGATATTGTGTACGCGCCAGTCGCCATCCTCACGGCAGAACTCGAACTTCTGGTGAACGGTCTGAATGGAACTCCAGAGCACGAAATCTACCAAGGCGGTACCTTTTTCAACGTCCAGCTGCTGGAACTTCATGTCGCGCACCTCAAAATGGTCTGGATTGGTATCCTGCATCTGGGTCCAAAGATCTTCATTGAAAAAGCCGATTTCCGCCAGATGCGCGTCTTTTTCTTCAACCGCCTTCACAGTATCCCACCACGTATGACAACCAAAGCGATTGGTTTCTTCGCTCTGAGCTATGACGGCATACAGCTCATTGATACGGTCGGCAATCTCTTCTTTGGCCATTATCGCCGTTGAGTCGGCAGCGGCAGCGTCAATACTCTCTGCCTGAGTCTTCTTGCCTCCACAGGCTGCCACCATCATCGCAGCCATTGTAATAATAAACGTCTTCTTCATCTTACTTGATCATTGGGGACGGTTCTGGTGATCATTTCTCAGTTTCTGAACAACACCGGATGAGACGCCTGTGAGTCTTGCCATAGGGCTATGTTCTGAAATTCGCCCACAAAGGTACAAACTTTTATTCATTCCACCAAATAATTGAGCAGCGAATGCAGAAGAAAACTTGTTTTCGCTCTGCTGAGTCGCGACATTATTCGACTAAAAGTCAAATAATAGAGCAGCGAATGCAGAAGAAAACTTGTTTTCGCTCTGCTGAGTCGCGACATTATTCGACAACAAGTCAAATAATGGAGCAGCGAATGCAAAAGAAAACTTGTTTTCACTCTGCTGAGTCGCGACATTATTCGACTATAGGTCAAATTGTCTGTTGAAAAAAAGATCAGCGGAACCGTCCCCAGTGATTAAGTCTTTACTATTCAAATACTACATTATTCAAATTAGTAAATATGGTGCAAAGGTAAAATAAATCCCGAGAGCGATACCGTTTCGCCTCGGCGGGATTTAAGATTTTCTAAGGAGTTCCGCCGCTCTCCCCTCCCATGAAGGGGAGGGGCTGGGGGGGTATTTTCTTATTCGTCGTCGTCCCAGACGCTATTGCCGCGGCTCCAGGCGTTGTCCACCTCTTCGTCCTGCAGGTTCTTATTCATTTTGTTGTCATCAAGGCTGCCACAGATGATGTGCTGTTGCTGAATCATTTCCACGTTCATCACAGGCTTCATATATGTTTTCTTAGTCATAGCTGTGTCCTCCTCTCTTTACTTCTTAATATACTTCTTTCCGTTCACGATGTAAAGTCCCTTCTGCGTTGGCTGGCTTACGTGACGACCCTGCAGGTCAAAGCATTTTTCATTTATCATTTCTCCTTTATCATTTAGACGCGTAGCGTCGCTGATGCCTGTTTCCTCATTGAAGCTGAAGAACGGGCGGGCGCCGTCGCTGTCATCGTATATCAGGTAGGCCTTGTTGGCACCGATTTTCTTGTCGTCTTTCAGTTTGTAGAAACCTGCGCCCGTCGCGGCCTTATAGTTCAGCACGTAGGCGCCGCCAGGGTTATCCATGTCTTCCGTTGTGCCCTTCAGGCTGTTGCCATCATAGTAACCCATCAAAAGGGTCGGCTCCAGGGTGATGTTGGAATCACTGCTCTTCAGCACCACGCCCTCGCCGCTGTTCACGATACGGTCTTCGATTTCGGTCATCGTGATTGTTGTGCCTGTGAGGCTAACCATGAATACCTTTGTACCCTCTGGAGCCTGAAAGTTGTAGCCGCTTGCCTCGGCATAGAACGTAGCCCAGTATTCGCCTTCATCACCTTCCTTGGCTTCCACATTGTAGCAGAGCCCCGTACAGCCCGTGAACATGTCCGTTATGTTAGTGTTACTATCCGTTTGCCATTCTTCGAAGCTGAGGCTGGTCAGGGACGAGCAACCCTTAAACATGGAAGACATGTCGTAGACGTATGCCAGTGGCCAGTAGGCGAAGCTGAGGCTGGTCAGGGACGAGCAACCCTCAAACATGGAAGACAAGTCGGTAGGTGCGTACGGACCCATGAGCGAATTGATTTCTTCGATTTCCTGCAGCGCACTGAATCCTTTGAACAGATTATGGAAGTTTGTTGTGAATCCCGAGCAGCTTCCATCCACATAGATGTAGGTGACGCTACTCTTGAAATCGTCATCACCTGAAGTCCAATCGGAGCCGTCGAAATAAGGACAGCCTCCCGGAACGGGGCCGCACATCAGGCGTGCCGACGTGTTGTCATCGGGTTCAACCTCGAGGTAGAGATGGGGGGTGTCATCGGACGAGGTGAAGTTCAGGAAGACGGGGTTGAAATGATCATACCTGTACTCCATATGTTCTTCACCAGTGAGGATAGAAATTTCGTCACCTAAATAGGTGACTGTACAGGCTGTGTATTCTACCCCCATAGCGTGGTCGTACATCTGGAAGGTGATAGGTTCGCCTTCATAATTGTAATAGATGGGCATTCCATCCAATCCATCCAATAAAGGGTACGGGTCGCCCCATACCTCCACATTTTTGTTGTTCAGGAAATTGCCAGCACTTATACATTCTCCGCCTTCGTAGACGAAGGCTGCCACCTCCAAGAATTCCCAGCCCCCATATTCGGCAGTAATGGGAGTGCCGTCAATCATGATGGCGGCAATTAAGGGCTGATCATGTTCATAATTGTTGTCAAAAACTTGCCAGTACGGAGTCAGTTGGGCCCATGCGCCCGTCACTGCCGTCATGAGCAGCACGAGCAATGAAAGTAGTTTTCTTTTCATCATTTACTTTGTTTTTTTATTGTTTGATAATTAAGTTTGAAATATGCTTGCAGAAATCTTTGTCGCGGGGACAAAATACACTGCGGCCTCACTTGCACTGTTGCAAGAAAAGCCGTATCTTGACGCGGGCGGGCGCCTCTTCAATCGCGCGTACCTTAGAGAATAATAGTGAGTTAACGAATTATTTGACTTGGCCAAACAATTCGCGTTAAACATTATTATCATCTCCATCTTTATCATGCCCGAAATTTTTAAAAACGGCTGCAAAGGTACGAATAATACCGCTAATTATCAGCAACCGCCCTTATAAATCTACAAGATTTAACAGAAATGAGCATCAACTTTTAAACGGTTAGCACCAGTTTTCTTGTCAAAATAACACATCTTCACTGCAGATTTGATTGATCATTGGGGACGGTTCTGATAATTGGGGACGGTTCTGGTGATTATTGATTATTTCTCAGTTTCTGAAAAAATTCCGGATGAGACGCCTGTGAGTCTTGAGGGCGGTCCTATTAATCACGGTGCCATGGCATAATAAGTCTTCCTTCGCCCTCAAAATGAAGAGTATCAGTGAAGAGAGGCTGACCATTGCATATTATGAAAGATGATGGATAAAACACAATATGCAGACCTTTTCTGTCCTCATAATGGAAGGGTTGTTTTCTAACCCTAATGTTTAGTTCTTTTTCACCATTGATAATGAGTGGTTGGTGAATATCTTCAATTTCTATGGACTTCTCTTTTTCAATTATTGCAAAACTAACTGTAAAATCAGACGAGCCGCAATGAATTAACTTCAAAGAGTCCAAATGGACTTCATAGTTACCTTCAAAATGCACGTTTATATTATCAGATAATGCAGAGTAACTTGTTATCAACACACTTCCGCAATCATTTTCTAATAAATATTGTGGTTTCCCGTCAATAAGCATTTTATATGCCGGGTCGCATGAAACGAGCAATGACACAAGAAGAAAAACAACAACTGCTCTTTTATTCATAAAATACTTATTTAACTTAGGACACACTTTTCGGCCACAAAGGTACAAACTTTTTTTCATTCCACCAAATAATGGAGCAGCGAATGCAGAAAAAACTTGTTTTCACTCTGCTGAGTCGTGACATTATTCGACTATAGGTCAAATAATGGAGCAGCGAATGCAAAAGAAAAATTGTTTTCACTCTGCTGAGTCGTGACATTATTCGACTATAGGTCAAATTATCAGTTGAAAAAATGATCAGGGGAACTATCCCCGTGATTCCGTTTAACGATAATAATATTTTTCCACAAAAAGGTATAAAAAATTGGTTCAACATACACTATTTATGTTATATAGATTATAATCAATAGGTTAATTAGTGTAGGTTACTCTTTTGAACCTACACTAAACCTACACCTTTAATGTGCTCAAAAAATTCAGATAATTCATGACATTTTTGCAAGCAATCAATCATTTTTTTGTTAATAAACGCGTTTCAAAACTCCTTAAAGTGCTGATTATTTGAGAGAAAAAGTGAAATCAGGAAAAGGCAAAAGAATTTGTTTCTTTGGAATAAACAAGTTGTTTTTCAAGCAAAAACACTTTGTTTTTACGGCAAAAACAAGTTGTATTCTTTGTTTATACAACTCGTTTTCTTTTACAAACATAATAATTCTTGCTTTTTCGACGTTTCTTAGTCAGCCAATCCCAGTTCCCAAAAGCGGGTCTGAAAATGATTCTAGTGTAGGTTTAGTGTAGGTTCAAAAACATAACCTACATAATATAAACAATTGATATAAAGTTGATTAACTTAAATAGTGTAGGTTGAACGCACTTTTTACCATTTTTGATAGAAAAATGAATCAGTCGGAAACCGAGCTGAACATATTCTCACGCAGATGCGCAGCCAATGCCGTAGGCATTAGATTTCCATAGCCAGCCATTCCTATGGCTGGTATTTGCGGTTAACGGTGACATGAGCGTGCCTTTAGGTACGCAACAACAATGTGCTTTAGTCGCGTACCTAAAGGCACGTTTACCTCGCCCTGACTTTTGAGACCCTCATCCAGTCAATATCGAGCCAGCCACGAACGCCCTTGCCGGCAGGCTGGACGGCGACGAAGCCGAACTTGGCGCCAATCCACTGGCCCTCGCGCATGCGGAACTGCTCGCCGACGGCGGTGAACTTCTTGCCGTCGAGACTATAGGCGAAGTTCACCTTCGCTGGGTCACCACTGCCGGGACCACCACCAGGCGTCACTGTCAGGCGCAGGCAGATGTCCTCATAGATGGCGGGATCGTAGTCCACCTTATCGCGGCTCGTAGCCTTCAGCGTAGCCAGCGTCGTCACCACCTCCTTTTTACCCTTGTCGGCACCGTAGCAGGTGCGCTGTTGCAGCTCGAAGCCGTCGCCCGTGCGGCAGACGACGAGTGCTGAGTAGTCACGTCCCATCATGATGATGCCACCGCAGTCGCCGTCCTTCTTGGCCGACATGGTGACATGGGCAGTTGCCGTAAACGCCTCGGCAGGCGTCTTCTGCAGCAACAGATTAGGCGCCTCCCAAAGGCTCACAAACTGCTCGCTGAGCTTATGGCAATACATGCGGAAGAAGCCGTAGGGGGTAGGCTGTCCGAACTGCTGCTGGTAGTTGGCATGCCACTGCCACTGCAGGCCGAGGCGCGGCTCGTTGAACTCGTCACTCTCGACGGGGTTGGAGACTGAGGATTGAGAATTGAGAGTGGAGAATTGAGAATTGGTCTTCGGCTTTGTCCATGTCAGCACCGGCTCACCACAATAGCCCTTCTTCGGCACACGACCGATGACAGGCCATCCGTCGCGCCATGTGACAGGCTGCAGATGGACGACACGCCCATACTCATACTTGTCCTGAAAATGCAGGAACCAGTCCTCGCCCTGAGCAGTATGCACCCATCCACCCTGATGAGGGCCGTTGACGGTGGTGTTGCCCTGCGCCATGACAACCTTGGCCTCGTAAGGGCCATAGACATTGCGCGAACGCATGGCCAGCTGCCAGCCATCCTTCACACCACCGGCCGGACAGAGAATCCAGTACCAGCCATCGCGCTTGTAGAACTTAGGACCCTCGGCGGTATGGTGCTCGTTGTTGCCGTCGAACACGATGACGGGCTGGCTGATGGCACGCGTGCCATCGGCCGAGAGCTCACGCACACTGAGCACACTCTTGAACTCAGCGCGACTGCCTGCCCAACCGTTTACCAGATAGCAACGGCCATCGTCGTCCCAGAGAGGCGTGGTGTCGATCATGCCCTTACCAGCAATGACGCACACAGGGTCCTCCCAGCGTCCGGCGGGGTTCTGCGTACGCACCATGAACACGCCGTAGTCGGGGTCGCCCCAGTAGATGTAATACCAGCCGTTGTGGTAGCGGATGCTGGGTGCCCACACACCCTTGCCGTGGGCAGGCTTATCAAAGACCTCAGCAGGCTCTAGACGCTGCAGGGCATAACCAATGATGGTCCAGTTCACCAAGTCGTGGCTGTGCAGGATGGGCAGTCCCGGGATGCACTGGAACGAGGAGGCCGTCAGGTAGTAGTCCTCGCCGGAAGCGCCGACGCAGACGTCAGGGTCGCTATAATCGGCGTTGATGACAGGGTTGGTGTAGGTGCCGTCGCCATTGTCGGGCGACCACACCTCGGAGCGGTACTGTCCGAGGACAGTTGAACAATGAAAGATACAAGAAACGAGAAAGACGAAAGATGAAAGTTTGAGGTTGAGCGTTTGTTTTTTCATAACTGTTCGATTTTGAGGTAATAGTTGTTCTGAACAAAATGGATGCGCATGACACGGCGTATGTCGTCGTCAGTGGGAGCTAATGCCAAAGCAACATGCCCCATGGTTCGCCGAAGATTGATTTCCACGCAAGGATGGAGGTGAAAGGAGTAAAAAGGAGATAAAGGAGGTAAAGGAGAGACAATCATCATGTCAATGCCGAGGGGACCACAGTAAGAGCCAGCGAGAATACCAGGTAGACAGCGGCAAATCTCTGCTTGAACAGCATCGAGCAGGTCAGTTGACACATAGCGACTTAGCGATTGGCGCTTGGCTTGCTCGGTGGCAAGGAGATTACCCGTGTAAGCGCCATTGGCAGTGTGGAAGAGCGAGAGACCGCAGTAGCTGACGGTGCCATCGGCATTGCTGTAGAACTCCATGCCAAAGTCGCACACCTTGGGGTAGTAAGGCTCGGCCATGACACTGCCCTGCGTTGACAAAATGTTAGTGAGCCAGCCACGGAGCTGGACGGCATGGGGCGACTGCATGGTGGACGCGTCGACAAAACGGAGGCCACGGCCACTGCTGCTCCATGGGGCTTTCAGCACCAGGCGCGGGTAAAGGGTCAGCAGGTGCTCGACCGCACTGATGTCGTGACACTCGAAAGCCTCACCAACAGTGCCGGGCAGGCGCAGCAGCGGCAGCAGACGGGCCGCAGTGCGGCGGTGGGACAGCTCGCGGACGGCTGCCAGCTGTTCAGATGTTGGTAACAGGCAAGCGCCTACCCCACCCCTGCGCAGCTTCGCGCTGAGTGCTGTGTCCCACCCCCAAGGGTCGACGGCAGTGAGCGACGTCTCGCCTGATAAACCATCGCGTTTGCCAGCTGACACAAAACGAGGGGTTGCCACTGGCAGTGGGGGAATGTGATGACGCCTCACGGCGCGGGCTAACCGCTGATAGCACTTGAGGGCATGCTCGACGTCGTCGACCAGCACGAGGTCGTCCTCGGCAGCCCAGAGTGCAGGCAGGAAACCAAGGTCGTAGCGCAGCTGCCGCGCAGCATGTGGCGCCGTAAAGTTGGAAAGGCCTGATGCCAGCGCTATGTCGTGTTCGGGATTGAAGACGTGGAGAGTCATGGAAGTGATAAGTGAAAAGTGAAGAGTGATCAGAGCCGCTCGACGTCCTGCCGGACGTTATTACGAATCTTTGTAAGGTAGGCCTTCATGCCATCGTTGTCGCGACGGTCGATGATCTCGAGAAGTTCTTTCAGCTCGGTGCGAATCTGTGACACCTGGTCATGAGTATAAGGGTTGAAGAGTATCTCCTGCAGCAGGTAGTCGTCCTCACTGAGAACACCCTTGGCGATGCGTAGATGACGCTTGAAGGTGGTGCCCGGGGCATCCTGATGCTTCATGACGGCAGCGAAGACGAAGGTCGAGACGAAGGGGATGCTGAGTGAGTAAGCCACCGTCTTGTCGTGCTCCTCGAACGAGTATTCGTAGATGTTGAGCCCCAGCTTCTGGTAGATGTCCTTAAAGAACAGGCGTCCGATGAAGTCGCCCTCGGTGATGATGATGGCGTTCTCCTCGTGCAGCTGGTTCAGGTTGGCAAACGTGGGGCCGAACATGGGGTGACTACTGGCATAACGCATACCTGCCGACTCGTAGAACTCCTTCAGGTCGGTCTTCACTGAAGCGATGTCGCTGATGATGCACTCCTTGGGCAGATGCGGAATAACCTCCTTGAACACAGGAATGGTGTACTTCAGCGTGACGGCATTGATGAGCAATTCGGGTTTGAAAGCCTCTATCTCATCCATGGTCGTAAACCGCTGACAATTGTAAGTGAACCGCATACGGCGTGGATCACGCTCGTAGACGGCTACTTCATGCTCGAAACTAAGCAGGTCGATGAAGAAGCTTCCCATCTTGCCTGCACCTAATACTAGTATTTTCATAATAGACAAAGTCAATAACACCCAAGAACCCAAGAACCCCTCCCAAGAACCCACCCCCAAAAACCCACCCCCTACCCCTCCCCAAGGGAGGGGAGCTTGGTTAGTTATGCGGGTTAATTGTTCTTATATAATTAGTGTATATGTTTCATTTTAATGCAACCTCCAAATCTATTCAGACTCCCTATACCACCTCCAAATCTATTCAGACTCCCCTCCCTTGGGGAGGGGCTGGGGGTGGGTTCTTGGGGGTGGGTTCTTGGGGATGGGTTCTTGGGGGTTCTTGGGGGTGGGCTGTTGGGGTGTTTGGGCCTTTACTTATTGATTATCTCGATTTGCTGACGCACACTCTCTTCGTGAATCAGCTCGAAGACCTTGGCAACGAACTCGGGAGACATGTTGCAGAGGGCACCCTGTGCGCCACGCTTCGAGAGGATTTCGTTGTAGCGTGAGGTCTGCAGCACGGTCATGTTGTGCTCCTTCTTATATGTTCCAATCTCACGACAGACCCCCATGCGCTTGGTGAGCACGTCCATCATCTGGTTGTCGAGTTCGTCAATCTGCTTACGCAGCTGCTGGATGCCCTCGGTGGTGGTGTGCTCGTCGCGGATGACGAGCAGCGAGAGGATGTAATCGAGCACATCGGGGGTGACCTGCTGCTTAGCGTCGCTCCAGGCATTGTCGGGGTCACAGTGACTCTCGACGATGAGTCCACCGAAGCCCAGGTCCATGGCCTGCTGGCACAGCGGCGCAATGAGTTCACGGCGTCCACCGATGTGCGACGGGTCGCAAATGATGGGCAGCTCAGGGATGCGGCGGTGCAACTCTATGGGGATCTGCCACATGGGCAGGTTACGGTAAATCTTCTTGTCGTAGCTGGAGAAGCCGCGGTGGATAGCGCCAAGCCGACGGACGCCAGCTTGGTTCAGGCGCTCCATGGCACCTATCCACAGCTCGATGTCGGGATTGACGGGGTTCTTCACAAAGACGGGCACATCGACACCAGCTAGGGCATCGGCAAGGGCCTGCATAGCAAAGGGGTTGGCACTGGTACGGGCACCAATCCAAAGGATGTCGATGTCGTACTTCAGGGCGAGTTCCACATGTTCAGGCGTGGCCACCTCGGTGGCGACAAGCATCTTCGTCTCTTTCTTAACTTGCTGTAGCCACGGCAGCGCCTTCTCACCGTGTCCTTCGAAGCCGCCGGGCTTCGTACGGGGTTTCCATACACCTGCCCGGAAGTTGTGACAGCCTTTCATGGCAAGTTCACGGGCAGTAGTCATCACCTGCTCCTCGGTCTCGGCCGAGCAGGGGCCTGCAATCACAAACGGCCGTTCCTGGTCGCTGGGCAGTTTCAGGGGTTGTAAGTCTAATTCCATCTTTTTATTTTACTATTTGACGATTTCACTATTTCACGATTTATTCAAGTTTCGCATTTGCTATCCTACTTTACCTCCTCAACTCCTTACTCCTCAACTCCTTACTCAACTTGTGAAAGTTGAGCTATTTATACGTTTCAGCGCCTCGCTGATCTTTTCTTCTTTTGCACAAAGTGAGATGCGGATGTAACGCTCACCACGCGAACCGAAGATAAAGCCAGGCGTGATGAAGACACGGGCTTCATGCAGCACACGCTCGGTGAGCTCCTCAGCATCGGTGTAGTTGTCGGGAATGCGTCCCCAAAGGAACATGCCCACCTGAGCAGGATCAAACGAGCACCCTAAAGCCTGCATGATTTGCTCGGCATACTGGCGGCGACGACGGTAGGTGGCGATGTTGGCCTCACGATGCCACTCCTCGCTGTTGTCGTAGGCCTGAGCAGCCGCCAACTGAATGCCGCGGAACGTGCCAGAGTCGATGTTACTCTTCACCTTAAGTATCCAGGAGATAAACTCAGCATTCGTGGCACAAAGTCCCACACGCCAGCCAGGCATGTTGTGCGACTTCGACATGGAGTTGAACTCTATGCAGCACGCTTTGGCACCGGGCACTTGAAGCAACGAAATGGGATGCTCGTTAAGGATAAAGCTGTAGGGATTGTCGTTCACCACAACGATGTCGTGACGGCGGGCGAAGTCCACCAACTGCCGGTAAGTGTCCATGGAGGCAGGGGCGCCCGTAGGCATATTGGGATAGTTCGTCCACATCAGTTTAACGCCCGTCAAGTCCATCTGTTCAAGTTCCTCGAAGTTGGGCTGCCAGCCGTTATCTTCGCGCAGGTTGTAGTTCACAATCTTCGCACCCAGCAGCTTGCTCAGCGACGTGTAGGTGGGATAGCCCGGATTAGGCACTAGCACCGCGTCGCCGGGATTGACGAAAGCCAGCGTGACATGGAGGATGCCCTCCTTCGAACCAATGAGCGGCAGCACCTCACGGGCAGGGTCAAGCTCAACATCGTACCAACGCTTGTAGAATCGGGCCA
>JAEEGL016467313.1_pt1 | contig 25302 bp, 18 predicted proteins | sample 9134231 | NCBI WGS metagenome assembly JAEEGL01 (sample SAMN16246548, study PRJNA631951) | gut metagenome | biome: gut microbiome; feature: rumen; material: fiber-attached | host: Bos | place: Iran: Karaj | collected 2018-10
AAGACGCCTGTCCCGGAATCCACCGGGATATTGTATTTGCCCACAACCTCCCAGGTGATCTGGTAGTTGTTCTTTATCTGCATGACCTTGTCTCCCTCCCGGAAGATGCGCCCCGAATGCTCGTGCTCCTTTTTGGAAGAGTCCGGGGGATTTAAGTACTCCTGGAGAATGAGGTTGAGCTGTATTGCCCCCAAAGGTCCCTTTTTCATGGGCGTCAGCACCTGTATATCCATAGGCCCCGCGTCCACATAGGAGGGAAGCTTATCCCTTATTAGCTGGATCATGTGCTTATAGATGACCTGGGGATCGCTTCGCTCCAGGAAAAAGAAATCCCTGCTCTTATTGTCAATCACAGGCCTCTCGCCGTCATGGATCCTGTGGGCATTCATTACGATATCGCTCTCCTCAGCCTGTCTGAAGATCTTTTTAAGGAAGATGACAGGGAACTTGCCGCTCTCTATAAGGTCCCTTAAGACCTGCCCCGGTCCAACGCTTGGAAGCTGGGAGCTGTCACCTACAAGGATCAGGTGCGTCCCCGGAACCAGAGCCTTTAAAAGGGCGTAAAAGAGATGTATATCCACCATGGACATCTCATCTATGATAATTGCATCCGCCTCCAGAGGGTTGTCGCGGTTTTTCTCAAAGTGGACGCCGCTCCTTCCTTCACGGTCATCCTCCACCTGCCCTGAAACCTCCAAAAGCCTGTGGATGGTCCTGGCTTCATAGCCGGTGGCCTCTGTCATTCTCTTGGCAGCTCTCCCTGTTGGGGCTGCCAGCATTATATCAAGGCCCATTCGGGCGTAATAATTAATTATTGAATTGATGGTGGTGGTCTTACCGGTTCCCGGGCCTCCGGTGATGATAACAACACCCCCGGTGATACTGCGGACCACCGCCTCCAGCTGCAGCTCATCCAGCTCTATATTCCTGGCCTGTTCCATCTCAAGGATGGCGCTTCTGTAATGCTGAAGGTCCTCTTCGGTATTGGCTTCACTGATGGCAAGGCCCTCAAGCATGGCAGCGCACCCCTGCTCCTCATAGTAGTAATTGGCAGAGTAGACGTCACCGTCATTTTTGCAGATCACCTTTTTGTCCATGGCCAGGTTCGAGATCTGGGTCCTAACAGTCTCCCTGTCTATGGCATAGTCAGGCCTTGTCTCCAATACCCGGATGGTCTTGTCTATGAGCTCCTCCATGGGCAGATAGGTGTTGCCGTCAAGAGACGCCTGCAAAAGAGCATACAGTATCCCGCTCTTTATCCTGAAGTCGGAATCCACCTGTATACCCACCTTGCCCGCTATCTCATCCGCAGTCTTAAAGCCCACACCTGCGATGTCATCCGACAGCTTGTAGGGATTCTCCCTGATAACACGGTAAATGCCCTCGCCGTAGGTGGCGTAGATCTTGACCGCAAGATTGTCACTGATGCCGTACTGCTGCAGGAAGATCATGGCGTTTCTCATCTCCCGCTTGCCCGCCATCTGCATGGATATGTCCAGGGCCTTCTTTTCGCTGATGCCCTTGATCTCAATGAGAAGCTCAGGTTCCTCCTCAATGACTCTGAAGGTGTCATCCCCGAACCTGGCAACAATCTTCTCCGCCATCTTCTCTCCGATGCCGTGAATCGCCCCGGAAGCCAGATACCTTCTCATTGAGGCTGCATCATCAGGGACTGATATCTCATACCCCGTCACCTTGAACTGCCTTCCGTAGACCGGGTGATTGACGTACTCGCCCTCTGCCTCAATGGTGTCTCCCACATCCACGTCAGCAAACCTTCCGGTGCAGGTCGTCTCTCCCTCTGCTGTCACCAGGCTCAGCACGCCGTAGCCCGATTCGCTGCTCTTATATACAAAATGTTCAATAAAACCCTTTATTTTTTCCATAGCAATCAGTATATCATAATAGCCCCCAAAAGAGTCTGATGAGGGGCAAAAAATAACAGCCGCCCGGATGTGGACGGCTGCGCAAAACATTTCATTTATTTTTCTGTATCGAGTGTTCCCTCGGGAATGTCGTAGTTTCTTTTCATGTTCTCGTAGAGCATCTGGGCAAAGCCATTGCTCTGGGTGTCGGCAGATGTGGCACAGATGTCCTGCAGGGTCTGGTCCTTGAAGTAGTCCACCAGAGTAGATGTGGATCTGTCGCCGGACTCAGGCTTTAATGCATCCACGGACTTCTGCATCTCCTTGAACATCTGCTCAAGAAAATATGCTTCAAAGCTCTTGCAGGCCTCCCACAGTTCGTCATCCTTGGGCTGCCTGGCGGAAGCTGTGTTCTCAAGCTTTTTCTGCAGAGCCAGGGTGCTGGCATTCTTGCTCTCCTGCATGGCGTATTCAGTTAATGCGGAAGCGTTGATACCGCTGATATCATATCCTGCCATTACTTACATCCTTATCTCTTCAGGGAATTGGCCGTCTGCATCATCTCGTCTGTAGTCTGGATCGCCGTGGAATTCATCTCATATGCACGCTGTGCAACGATGAGGTTTACCATCTCTGTGGCAACATTGACGTTGGAGCCCTCAAGATAGCCCTGGACGATCTCGCTTCTCTTGATGTTGCCTCCCGCTGCCTGGGCCTCATTGATGGCAACTCCGCTGGCTGCCGTCTCCTGCCAGGCTGCACTTCCCACTCTCTCAAGGCCCTCGCGGTTATTGAACTGCCAGATGCCTATCTGAAGGTTGCCCACTGCGGTGGGAACGCCCTCTGCATTGGGGTAGTATATCCTTCCGTCGCCGCCGATGGTGATCCTGCTGGCCACGGCATTCTGAACCCGGATGGGATTGCCGTCAACGCCAAGCACAGGGTTGCCTTCTGCAGTGGTGAGCTCAAGCTCGGTTCCTCCCACCTGTGTGAGAGCCCAGGTAAAGTTACCGTTCCTGGTGTAGAGCTGGGTCGCTCCGTCTCCCGACATATAACTGAAGAATCCGTCGCCGCTTATGGCAAGGGCTGCGGGATTGTCACTGGTCTGGAAGGATCCCTGGGAAAAGAACTGATTGATGGTAGATGTGCGAACGCCGAGACCCACCTGTGAATTGGTGGGCTTGGGAGTGCCGTTGGCTGTGGTGGTTACTGTCTGTAACTCCTGATATAAAAGGGACTTGAACTGCGCACCCTGGGCCTTGTAGCCCGTTGTATTTACATTGGCCAGGTTGTTGGAAATGGTATCCACGTTAACCTGCTGCGCGTTCATTCCTGTAGCTGCTGACCATAAACTTCTGACCATGTGTCACCTCCGATTCACCAAAGGAGCGCCTCCGTGCTTTTGGTGAACTGCCGTCATCCGTGACTGTAGATTCATAATGTCTTCTGCTTATTTATCGTCATAAAGCCATTTTTAAATTATTAAAAAATTATAAAATCTATCCAAGACGCCCCAACTGGTTCACTGCAATATCCAGTGTGTCGTCTATGGTGGTGATCATTCTCTGGTTGGTGTCGTAATTTCTCTGAACGGCTATCATCTGTACCATCTCATCCACAACAGAGACGTTGGACTGCTCAAGGAAACCGGCATAGACCTGGCCTGTTGCCTCTGCCTCCTCAGCCTCGTCCGTGGGGATAAAGCCGTTCTCTCCAAAGTGCTCAAGGGTGTTGTAGGTGGTGCGCCCGTCGGGATAGGTGACCTTTGCAAAGTCATAGATGCCGACCCTGGCCACAACCTGTCCGTCCTGAACTATCTCACCATTGGTGCTGATCTGAACAGGAAGATTGGGATCCAGCTGTATGTGGGCGCCTGTGTCATCCAGAACAAAGTCGCCATCCTGGGTCACCAGCACTCCCTCTGAAGTCAGAGTAAAGTTACCGTCTCTGGTGTACAGGATCAGCTGCTCGAAGCCATTCTCCTTGACTTCATCAAGAGATAACATTCCTGCCTGGTAGGCTGCCATTACCCTCTCGTTGCGGAATCTGTTCAGCCGCCAGTCGTTGTCAAGGCCGATGATTCCGTTCTGGTTCTCTTCGCCCTCCTCAGCCTCTTCTTCCTCTTCCTCCTGCCTGATACCGTACTCGATTCCAAAGAAGCCGCTGCCTCCGATGGCAAGGTCAAAGGTGTTGCCGGTCTCCCTCATGGGGCCTTCGGACCAGTCAACATAACCCTCTCCTATCTTGACACCGGGATTAATAATGCCCAGTCCACGGGCAGTGAACGGGGCATCAGTATAGTCCTTGATTTTGAGCGCAAGCTGATCAGAAAAAGACTGCGAAGTTGCGCCTTCCTTTTTATAGCCGTTGGTATTGGCATTGGCCAGATTGTTGGTGAGCACGTCCATCCTGTGCTGCTCGTTGATCATCCCTGTGTAAGCAGTGTAAAGACCTTTTACCATACAAAGTACCTTCCGCCCATCCTGGCTTAACTGCCGCTCAGTCCATGAGCGGCGCAATAATAATGATCATCAGTCCTCGCGGTATCCGGCAATGAACTCAACATATCTTCCTGTCCCGATGGCAACCGCAGTCATGGGATCCTCTGCTGTCATGGTGTTGATGCCGGTCTTGGAATAGATAAGATCCTCAAGGCCGCGAAGAAGTGCTCCGCCACCTGTAAGAACTATTCCTCTGTCAGCGATATCTGCTGCCAGCTCTGGAGGAGTATTCTCAAGAACGCTGTGTATAGCCTCGATGATCTGGGCTGTGGGTTCTCTTAAAGCCTCCTCTGTCTCCTCTGATGAAACCTTGACCGTCTTGGGAAGACCTGTCACTAGGTTCCTTCCGCGGACATCGATAAAGTCGCTCTCAGCCCTTGGATAAGCTGAACCGATCTTGATCTTGATGTCCTCAGCGGTTCTGTCACCGATAAGGAGATTGTGCTTTTTACGCATGTAACGAACAATGGCTTCATCGAAGTCATCACCTGCCACCTTGACGGAGGTGCTGACAACAGTTCCTCCCAGGGAGATAACTGCTATATCCGATGTTCCGCCACCTATATCCACGATCATGTTGCCGCAGGGCTTGGTGATATCAATGCCTGCGCCGATGGCTGCTGCAATGGGCTCCTCGATGGTCTTGACATCTCTGGCGCCGCAGAGTCTTGTTGCATCCTCTACAGCCTTCTTCTCAACCTCTGTTGCTCCAGAGGGAACACATACTGCTATGAAGGGCTTTCTGTGGATCCTGCGTCCGATGGCCTTCTTGATGAAGTATCTCATCATCTGCTCAGTGATCTTGTAATTGGAAATAACGCCCTGACGAAGTGGTCTCACCGCAACAATATTGCCGGGTGTACGGCCAAGCATAAGCCTGGCATCCTCGCCGATGGCCTTGATCTCTTCTGTATCTCTGTCATAAGCCACAACTGATGGCTCTTTCAAAACAACTCCCTTGCCTTTTATATATACAAGGACAGACGCTGTACCTAAATCGATTCCTATATCTGCGTACTGCATATCTTAAATTACCCCTTTCAGGCATCATCAAATGCGCATAATTGCTGATGATAATACAATAAAGTCTATGATTTCATTTGACATTATAACTCAAAGCCGAAAGATTTAAAAGGGGATATCCGTCCTATTTGTATATCGGATATCCCCTCAGAATATTTAAGGTCTGGTATTATCTTTTGCCGCCCATTCCCATGAGAGATGCCATCGTGGCATATAAGAGCTCCGGCTCGATGGGCTTGACCAGATGGGCGTTCATGCCGGCGTCCTTACTGTCGAAGTAGTGCTCGTGCAGAGCGCTTACGGTCATGGCAACGATCGGTATCGTGTGGGCATTGGGAATGGTCTTGGTGCTGCGGATCTGCCTGGCGACATCCGGTCCCGAAATGTCCGGCATTATGATGTCCATTATGATCAGGTCGAAGCGCCCGTGCTCATTGCGAAATGTGTAGAGAGCCTCCGTGCCGTCACGCACCGTGACGAAATCCGCCTGCTTGTTCCGAAGGAGCTTCTCAATGACCTTGAGGTTGATGTTGTCGTCGTCCGCCACCAGTATGCGCTTTCCCACAAAGGAAAGAGAGTCGATATCGAACATTGCGGGGCTGTTGCCCTCAACCACGGGAAAAGGTATCACGATGGAGGCGCAGGTGCGGCCGTTCTCATGGTTAGTGGACACCTCCACCTCCGCGTTCATTGCATGGGTAAAATAGCGGATGATGAGCGCCGAGGTGTCTATGTAGTTCTCACCATGTTTGATGTTTTCCGCAAGGATATCAAAGGGCAGAGCCAGCCCGTCCACCTTGCTGCTGGTAAAGGATGCGTTCTCATAGCACATGGTGAGCCTAAGGGTGAGGGTGTCCTCACTCTCCGCCTCCTTGACTATGATAAATTCTATATTGTTATGCCCCGGCATCATGGTGACACACCTCTTGGACAGATTGCGGCAGACAAGCAAAAGTGTCGGACAGTCCGCCATTACCGCCGTGTTAAGGATGTCATTGTCCGGGATGTTGAAAGAGATCTCTGTGCGGACCAGGGATTTCTCAAGCTCAGCCTTCAATCTGTTGAGCATCTCTATGACATATATCTTCTCGGGATGGATATGGATATCCTCCATATATATCTGCCTGAGAGCCATATTATCCTCGATGGACTCATTCATCGTGCGCCCGGACCGCTCAATAACAGTCAGGTACTCGATGTACTGCTCCCTGGTGATATCCTCCTCTCTGGCCAGCCTGGCCAGTTCCATCATGGAGTAGAGCTGTCCCTTGGCAGCATTGCCAAGTCTTTCAAAAATCCTGTCAATCTGCTCCAGCCTGGTTTCCATTATCGCTATTTCGTCTTTGGTTTCGGACATGGAAATACCTCCTATTATGATATATTATAAGGTTTTGACTCTTACAGGAAAAGGGCTAAAATAGTAGTAATAGAATTTATTTCAGTTTTTATCCGGATCTTTGGTTTATTTAAGGGAGGATGAGTGTATGCACAACAATTCAGGTTCAGAAGTATTTCCGGTAAAGGTTACCCCTCACTGCGTTGTGGGAATAGGTGCTTCTGCGGGAGGACTGGAGGCGCTGCAGCAGTTTCTGACATTTTTACCCTCCAACACCGGAATGGCTTTTGTCATAATCCAGCATCTTGCCCCCAACCACAAGAGCATGCTTGCGGACATCCTGGGCAAGTACAGCGTTATGCCCGTGACCGAGATATCGGACGGCATGACTGTGGAGAGAAATCACATCTACATGATCCCTCCCAAGTACAACGTGGAGATAAACGATGGGCATCTTGATCTCAAGCTTCAGAATTCCCAGGAGATAAGCCACCCCATCGATGTATTTTTCCGCTCGCTTGCCAACGCATACAAGAGCAGAGCCGTGGCAGTTATCCTGTCAGGCACAGGGTCCGACGGCACCAACGGCATCCGGGCCATCAAGGAGCAGAACGGCCTTATAATCGTGCAGTCCCCGGAATCCGCCAAATTTGACGGAATGCCCCGCAACGCCATAGGCACAGGCTTTGTAGACCTTATCTTAAAGCCCGACTCCATCGCCAAGGAGCTGGAACACATCTCCAAATCCGTCATTGACGCAGAGACCCAGCTCGGGGTTACAGACGAGGATCTTCTGGCCAAGATATTTTCCATCCTTAAAAACGTCACCAACATCAACTACGCCTACTACAAGCAGACCACCATTCTCAGAAGGATAGAGAGAAGGCTGGTGGTGACACATAACAGGAACCTCAGGGAATATGTAAACTACCTCACCAACAACCACGATGAGGCCAAGCTCCTTGCTAAGGAGGTTCTGATCGGAGTCACAAGCTTTTTCAGGGACCCCGACTATTTTGATGTCCTTAAGGAGACCGTTATCAAAAAGCTTGTTGAGGCCCCCGACAGGGAGGACCAGATCAGGGTGTGGGTCGCAGGCTGCTCCACAGGTGAAGAGGCCTATTCCGTGGCAATACTCTTTGCGGAGGTCATGGAGGAGCTCTCCATACACAGGGATGTCAAGATCTTTGCCACTGACCTTGACAGCGACTCCATAGCCACCGCCGTAAGGGGTTCCTACGGAAACAACATCATAGAGGACGTGACCGTTTCCAGGCTGTCCAAGTATTTCACCAGGAAAGGGAACAAATATACCATCCATCACGACATCCGGAAGATGATAATCTTCGCCCAGCACAATGTGTTCCAGGATCCGCCCTTCGGGAAGCTGGATCTGATCTGCTGCAGAAATGTGCTCATTTATTTCCAGTCCGTTCTGCAGAGAAATCTTTTTGCCATCTTCCACATGGCTTTAAGAGACAAGGGCTATCTGTTCCTGGGCCGCTCAGAATCCGTTATCGATTACTCCGACGTGTTCCGGGCCATCTGCTCCAATGAAAAGATCTTCATGCACTATGCAGGCGGCAATGCTCCCGCCAGGGATCCGATTTCATATTCCATGCAGAACTATGACACGCCCATCGAGCCCATAAATATCCAGTCTTCAGATGAAGATGATCCGTCGAAATACAAGTCCCACGATCTGGACACCTCGGTGCTTGAGATACTGATGCCCGCCACGGTCCTTATCAACGAAAAGAACGAGCTGGTGCGCAGCTACGGCGACTGCTCAAAGCTCATATCCATCCCCGCAGGTCAGGTCACACTGGATATATTCCAGCTGATACGCACAGATCTCAAGATAGCTCTTTCCACTGCTCTCAAGGAATCCCGGATGAAAGAGGGAAGAGTTGCCTATACTGATGTACCTGCCTCGGTGGACGGACAGCCCGAGTATATCTCCATCGTGGCAAATCCCATAAATGACAGCCACGGCCAGAAGACGGACTTCACCTCGGTGTCCTTCATCAAGGCCTCAAGAGAAGTTCCTCTGGACATGCAGCAGTACAACATCGACATTGCAGCCTCCAAGAGGATATCTGACCTTGAGCACGAGCTTAAGATCACCAAAAATGATCTGCGTCAGACCGTGACCGAGCTGGAATCCACAAACGCCGAGCTCCAGGCCGCCAATGAGGAGCTGCTCACCGCCAACGAGGAGCTGCAGTCCAGCAACGAGGAGCTGCAGTCCGTAAACGAGGAGCTCTACACCGTGAACTCCGAGTACCAGAGCAAGGTCACAGAGCTGGCGGTGGCCAACAACGATATTTCCAACTTCCTCTCCACCACCCTTGTGGGCATCCTTATGGTGGACAAGGATCTTAACATACGCAAATACACGGAGTACATCTCCTCCGAGTTCAACGTCATCGAGCAGGATGTGGGCAGGTCCCTGCGCTATATAAGCTTTAACTTTGCCACCATCGACCTGTTGAAGCTCTGCAAGGATGTCCTTGCCACAAGGCGCACGGTTGAACAGAGATGCGCCTCCGTATCCGGCAAGACCTATCTCATCCGCATAGCGCCCTACCACGAGGTCGGCACGGACTCCAGCAACGAGCATGAATTTACCAGCATCCAGAAGGAGCTAAAGGGCCTTGTCATAACCTTTGTCGACACCACCAAGCAGGTGGACGACAAGGAGCAGATCGACGAGATGGCCAAGGCTCTGCGGGCCGCGGTCAGGGCGGGCAAGGAGAAGGACACCTTCCTCTCCCACATGTCCCACGACATGAGGACACCTATGACCGCCATATTCGGTCTGACCCAGCTTTCCCTGACGGAAAAGGACGTTCCCGCCCCTGTGCGCGACAATCTGGACAAGATCCTCACATCCAGCAGCTACCTGCTCTCCCTCATAGAGGAGATCCTGGAGACAAGCCGCATCAACGCAGGAAAGGTTGTCTCCGTAAGTTCGGCAGTCAGGGAGGAGGCCGTCATCAATTCCGTATCAACCATAATCGGAGAACAGGCCAGAGCCGCGAACCTCTCCTTTGACTTCAATGTACACGGCTCCAGGGACAAATATGTTCTGATGGATATGCAGCATGTTGAGAGAGCTCTTTTGAACATTCTCTCCAACAGCATTAAATTCACCCCCAAGGGCGGAAAGATCCTGTTCTTTACGGATATCTCCTATAAGCCGGACCACGTCATCCACACCTACACCATCAGGGACAACGGCATCGGCATAAGCAGCGAATTCCAGAAAAAGATGTTCCTTCCCTTCGAGCAGGAACAGGACGGCGATGACGTCAGACGAGAAGGCACAGGCCTGGGGCTCTACATCTGCAAGAACCTGATAGAGCTCATGGGCGGCACCATAGAGTGCAAGAGCACCCAGGGCGTGGGCACGGAATTCACCGTGATCATGGAATATCCCCTGGCCAACAAGGAGCAGATAGAGCTGCAGACCCACAAGTCAGAGACCTACGAGGATCAGGTCCTCTATGGAAAAAATGTCCTTCTTGCGGAGGACAACCCCATGAATGCGGAAGTTATTGTAAGACTTCTCAAGACCAAGGGAATACACTGCGAGACCGCCAGTGACGGCCAGGAAGCCCTGGATCTGTACAGATCCTACGGCCCTTACCATTTCCAGGCCATCCTCATGGATCTGATGATGCCTGTAAAGAGCGGTTTTGACGCCGCCAGAGAGCTGAGAACTCTAAATACTTCTGACTCTGCCACGATCCCCATCATCGCCCTGTCTGCGGATGTCACCAGCGACATCGGCCAGAGATGCAGCGATGCAGGCATCAACTATGTCGTATGCAAGCCCATAGACCAGAGCGTATTGTTCTCAAACCTGGCCGAAGGGTTCCAGCGGCAGGCAGAATCCGGAAACATGGAAGGTTAAGTCATGGAAGACTTTGAGTTATGGGTTGATTCGCTGATAAACTGGGGCGCTGACCCCAACGCAGCAATAAAGAGACTTCTCGGAGATGAGGAGCTGTTCGTGAGCCTGTTTGCGGCGCTTATGGAAAGCAGCGACTGGGACAGGCTCAGGGCCCTCATCGATTCCGGAGAGCATAAAGAGGCCTTTGTCCTTGCCCACAGGCTGAAGGGATCCGCCGCGGATCTCTCCCTGGGGCCGCTCTACGACAGACTGAGCGTTGTTACGGACGACCTTCGGGGCGATGAGATATCCCCCGACCTTGCCAGGGACGCCGGGCTCCTGTTTGAAGCCAAGGCTTCGCTGGAAGAGTTTTTGCCGGGGTGAGTTGAAGGGAGTCACGGGGACGGTTCCAATGTCATTTAGATAAGAAAATGCAGTAAATTCGAAATAGGCACGCTACGTTCTTCAGATTATACAGTAGCGTGGACATCTACGTGACACAGCTTTATCTTTAGACTGTTATCACGTAATTTCGCAATGATTTTCTGGCATTCTACGTGATACACCCCCGTTAACAAGCCTCTCCTCACGTATTTTTTCCAAATATCTGTTTATTTTTACGTGTTCTACTACTAATAAAGAGCAGCATCTCACGTAGACGCTATAATATCATGCTTGTTGCTCTGTCACATCTTTTTCTTATCTAAATGACATTGGGACGGTTCTTTTGACTTCTTTGAGGCAGCGGAATAGCTGACAGCGAATAGAGTCAAAGTCTCACTTGTTTTTTCTTGAAAGTTTTTTGGTATACTCAAATAAATGTTCTTTATCTGTATCAGATAAAGAATGATATGTTTCGATGATATATGAAAGTCTGTTATCAGAACAGCTGATAATAAGTTCATTTGGTGATTTGTCGTTTAGCTTTCCGGTAAGATATTCTATTGAAGTTCCTAGTGTGAGGGCCATGTTTTTAATGACAGAGTACGATGGTGCAGTTTCGCCGCTTTCATATCTCAAATAAGCACTTTGCGCAAGACCCATTTCCTCAGCAGCATAGTTCTTGCTCCAGCCCTTTAATTCACGTAATTCTTTTAATCTTTCGATATTTAACTTAGGTTTTCTCAAGTTTATTACACCTCGCAAAATTGATGACAGTAATCTATGTCCATTATAATCTCCTGACACATGAAAATGAAACAGAATACTGCATATCTATAACATGTGCCTATGACATCATATCTTCGACCCGGAAGTATTAAGTTTATAGTAATTTGAAATGCCATCAATGTTTCCAAATTTGAGTCCAACGACCTGTTTTATTATCTACTTCAAATTTGATTTTATCACCCTTCCGGGCCAATAGATATTCTTTAAGCGCTTCCAAAGCCTCTTCTTCTGTCTTAAATAACATATCATCAAACGTTTTATCTGTAACGCTTTGAATGAGTGGGTTCGTTATGTTAGAGTCGTCAGCAGCCTCTGAACAATAAAAATATGTAATATCACTATCTGATATTTCAATTGTACTTATAGTACATAAGCACAGCCTCCTGGGAATAATTGGAAAATACGAATAAAATCTATCTCCAACTCTACATTTCGTCCTGTATGAATAACAACGAACTGTCTCACAATGATATGGTACCATTATCGTCCTCCTTCCTGCATTTCTGATCCTTAAATCATATACTCAAGATATATGCCTATGTTATATGCTATATAATTTATTTTTTTCTGTCAATATTTTACAATCATGTTGTTTTTTCAAAGATTTATGAGGGGGCATATGAAATCATTATTCAACAAAAAACAATTAAAAGAAAAAGAGAAGAAAAGTGGTGGAGCAGATGAGGAAGTGTGGGCATATGCTTTGCTAGGGTGTCACGAGTTCCCATCTGATACACTCGCCTGGCAGAGTACATGTGCAATCTTGTACATCACCTTTCAATGCAAATATGTGATCAAATTGTTAAACGCAAAATGACACTGGATTTTAGCTGAGCTGTATGATAAGATACCTCTCGTACCCATTCTGGGTCATACTGTTGCATTCGCAGCAGGACCAGCGCAGTCGCTGGGAATTACCACTATTTTATTTTTGCTTGCAAGGAGGACAACAATTGAAAGACAACGAAACAACAGACCAGACTGATAACAGCGTGGAATTGGCGGAGTACGAATCAGCCACTGGTCCTATCGAGTTTGGGATGACGGTGGACTACATGTTCAGAGTGGTGCTGCAGAAAAGCAAACCTGCGAGGATAGGGCTCATCAGCAGTGCACTGCGAATCAAAAGGAAGGATATCAAGGATGTGACAATTCGCAACCCCATAGATCCCGGGGAAGATGTCTCTGACAAAGAAATCAGGATGGATGTCAGAGTATTGCTGAACAACAATACCACGATAGATCTTGAGATGCAGATAAAGAATGAGGGAGACTGGCCTGATAGGTCAGTAGTGTATCTGTGCAGGGAGTTTGATTCAATCTCTGTAGGGGAGGAATATGATAACGTAAAGAGTGTATATCAGATAGGATTTCTTGATTTTACGCCCTTTAAGGAACATCCCGAATTTGTAGGAAGATATCAGCTTAGAAATGAAAAAGACAATCACCTCTATACTGGCAAGCTCAACCTCTACGTGATATCATTAAATCAGATAGAGATGGCAACAGAAGAGGACAAGGCCTATGGTATCGATAAGTGGGCCTTACTATTCAAAGCAAAAACATGGGAGGAACTGAAGATGATAGCACAGAATGATAAATCCATGACTTCGGCGGCTGAATCCATATTTCTCTCCAACAAAGACTACAATATCCGCAAGGTCATACTTGAGAGGCAGGAGCATGAACGATATGTGGAGAATCTCAAGAAAAAGAATGCTGCGCTGACTAGTGAGAACGCAACACTTACTACTGAGATCGCAACACTTACTACTGAGAACGAAGCCCTTACCCAAGAGCTTGAAAGGCTCCGCGACCTTCTTAGAGGCAACGGAATAGCTGACAGCGAATAGAGTCAATGGGGACGTTATGAGTCAGTGGGGACGTCCTCATTGACTCTTTGATTACTATCCATCATCTTTTGTGCCATATGAGTCATTTTGTGTAAATGGTACCCCGGATTTTGGACTGATTTTTGGGTTCCTAATTACATGCAAAAATCAATATGGCACAAAAATCTTGGAAAATGCTCAGTCTTCGCTCTTTTCCGATGATTTTTTGTGCCATTAAGCTCATATCTTGTAATTGGGGGCCCGAATTTCGGCAAAAAGAGATCTGTCCTGTGCAGGCTGGAGTTAAAAGAACCGTCCCTCTGACTTTACCAATAATCAACTCTACAGGCGCCGGAAACCCAATCGCTTCCGGCGCCTGTCTAATATTTTGGGGCTAGAGAAGTCAAAAGAACCGTCCCTTTGACTCCCTCTAAATGACATTGGTAACGTCCCCATTGACTCTTCATTGACTCGCGGGAAAACGTAAATAGTATTGCGATAAAATGTGGCATAATATTTTAAATTGAGGTATTATTAATAATAGCTATTAATATAAATTGGAGGGCAGCTATGGACTACAGTAGACTCTTAAGTGATGTACAGGAGCTTTTCGACCAGAACTACAAGTATGCAGAGTGGAACGTTGTCAGTGAGGACATACTCAGGGATGATGATACTCCCGGTGAGATCCTGGATAAGCTCTATGAACTGGACAAGACCAATCTGGCGGTCCTTAGAGGAATAGCCACACACCCCAATGCATCCGTAGCGATTCTTGAACAGCTGTCCAAGGATCTCAATGATGCTGTCCGCTGGGGCGTTGCAGAGAATGCCAATACTCCCGTGATCATCTTGGAGCGCCTTGCCCATGATGAGAGCGATGTTATCAGGTACAGAGTTGCCAAGAACAGGAACACTCCGGCAGAAGCCATTGCTAAGCTTGCCGGGGATCCAAGCGCTGTGGTAAGGAGCGGAGTAGCAGGCAATCCCAATACTCCCGCGGCCACACTGGATAAACTGTCAGATGACAAGGACGACGACGTGAGACTTTCTGTAGCCGGGAACCCCGGTGCCTCCGCAGCAGTTCTTGAGAAGCTGGCAAAAGACAACGATGAGGACGTCAGAGCTGCCGTAGCCGCCAACAAGGGAACCTCCGAGGGTGCCTTCGCAGTGCTTGCCCGCGACAGGTCTGCGGTTGTTCGCCAGAAGGTTGCCAGCAACCAGAATGCTCCTTTAAATGTATTAAACGCACTGCTTAATGACGAAGATACCAGCGTAAGGGGAGCTGTGGCCCAGAACCCCAGGACCTCCTTAGAACTCCTTGAAAGACTCTCCAAGGATGTGAAGCAGTCCATACGTTCCGCTGTTGCAGGCAACGACAATGCCTCCGAGGAGATGTTCAGGTATCTCGCACAGGATGACGACGGATACGTAAGGAAGATTGTGGCCCGTAACGCCAAAGCACCTCAGACAGTTCTCACAAAGCTTGCCAAGGATGACGACTGGAGAGTGTGCGAGGGTGTCGCCATGAACACCAGCGCGCCCCAGAATGTTCTGGAATACCTAGCCGGCTACAATGACACATATATAAGGAAGGCAGTGGCCAGCAACCCCAGCGCCCCCAGTTCAGCCCTTCTTAAACTTGCCATGGATGAAGAGTGGCTTGTTAGAGAAAACGTTGCCAAGAACCCCAGTACTCCTGTGGAAGCACTGATGAATCTCAAGAACGATTCCGACTGGCGCGTTGGCAAGCTTATCACCAAGAACCCCGGTATCTCTGATGAGGCTCTGGAGAAGCTTACAACTGATTCCAAGATCAGGATCAAATATAAGGCATATATTGCTCTTATAAAAAGAGCTTCCAAGGCATGATGGCGGAGAAGCAGGAACCCGGTAGATTAAAGCTTTTTATGGAAAAGAAAAATCTATACCGGTTCATCTATCCAATATTTTCTTTTCTAATTCCAGCTGTAATTATTCTAGGGGCGTTAGCCGGTCTTAAGGTGACGCCCTTTGGTGATAATTCTCTAGTTATTTCTGATGGCAATGGTCTATACATTAATTACATGGGATATGTAAGCAGAGCCATAAGAGGCCAGGATGGAATTCTTTATTCCTTTACCAAAGGTCTTGGCGGCAATATGGCTGGATCCTGGGGGTGGTTTTTGTTAAATCCCACATTTGCATTGTTTGCATTTGCAGATGTGACAAACTATATGCAGGTCTATACCCTTGTTTCGGTGCTTAATTTTTGTCTCTGCGGGCTGACTATGTATATCTGTCTTAAGGACATATACGGGCACAGGCTCAGCAACCTTATTTTCTCAACGGCCTATGCCATGAATGGATTTCTTGTGGCCAATGTGTTCCAACTCAATTTCTTTGTGGTGATCCCCGTCCTTCCTTTAATGGTTATGGGACTGAGACGAGTCTTGAAGGGCGGGAGCCCTGTGGTTTACACACTTTCGATTGCATATGCACTCTTAACAAATTTCTATTTTGGATTCATGGTATGTGTAGCTTCCTTCCTTATCTTTGTGGTGTGCTTTATTGCAGAAAGGAATCAGATTGAAAATAAAAGCTCTGTGGTGATAAGGTATGCCATATCTTCGGTTCTGGGAGGAGGATTATCAGCAGTTGTATGGCTCCCGGCACTCTTGTCGCTTAGAGGTGGAAGGCTTGACCAGTCCGTTGCAAATGTTATCTCCTTTAAAGAGAATATGCCTTTTCTTGATATGTTCTCAAAGCTTTTTATAGGTGCAAACTCAACATCTGAGCTATCAAACGGTCTGCCAAATATTTTTGTGGGCATATTGCCTGTGTTTTTAGTAATTATGTTTTTTATGAATAAGAAGATACCCGCAAGGAAAAAGATTGCGGCAGCAACGCTTCTTATTTTCTATCTTGTATCCTTTTATATTGTGGTATTTAACATGGCAATGCACGGCGGAACTGTGACAAACTGGTTCAATTACAGGGATTCCTTTATTTTCTGCTTCCTTATGATCTTCATAGCAGCTGAGGAGTGGCAGTATTTTACAGAAGAACCGGGAGATAACATAAAAAAAGCACTTGTGGTATTTGTTGTAGCTTCACTTATAGTATTTAACAAGAAGTATGACTATGTTAGTGGAGGCATGGTGCTCCTTGATCTGTGTATCCTTGCGCTTATGCTTGGGGCTTATACCATGCACAAGAAGGACCCTGTTAAGAACCCTATGCGTGCCCTTACCATGGTGGTTCTTGTGATGACGAGCCTTGATCTGTATCTGAATTACTATTTCTCAGTAAAAAACATAATGGAATGGCAGCGCATAGAATCTGAGTATCAGCAGGTAACATTTCCTGTAAGTGCTCTTGTTGACGCTATTAAAGCGAGCGATAAAGACTTTTATCGAATGGAAGTAGGGGAACAACGATCTGAAACTACAGGTAATGATCCTATGCTCTACGGATACTATGGCGTTGGACACGGCGGCTCTGATGACAGGGATTTTGTAAGACTTGCCTTGAGTGAACTTGGTGTTCACAGACTCGATATGCGCAACAGTTATGGCAGAGGGGTGACCTCTGCCACGGATTCACTGCTTGGAATCAGATATGTGATCTCCAAAGAAGATCTTGAGACCTGGAAAGGCTATGAGAAGCGAGCAGGACTTAGTGAATACAGTATATATGAAAACAACAATGCGCTTCCTGTCGCTATGGTAGTAGATGAGAAGACTGAAGAGGTACCTCTTGATATTGAGGATATCTTTAATAACCTCAATTTGACCTGGTCAGCAATGACAGGATGCCCGGATAAGATATTCATTGAGGAAGAGGATGCTGAGTTTTCCAGTCACAATATTACGGACCCTCTCACCCTCACAGGGGAAAAAGCTGCTGAAATTGTTTCATCCAGAGATGCCGGGGAAAAGACAGATGAGGGTGAAGACTCTACTGATGCGGATTCTGATAGTCAGGCTTCGGCATCCTCACAATCCATTCCAGATGAGAATTGGAGTACTCTTCAGGAGGAACCTGAAAACATCAATTATATCAAGTTTTCATTTACTGCAGACAGGGACGGAGCTGTATACACCTACAACAGATCGGGTATGACTGAGGATAATGGTTCTTATCCACATGCACTCAATTATGAGGGATGCTTTCATAAAGGGGATACGGTTACAGGCTTCATCCATTTTGAAGGTGCTGCTGTGAACAGGTTTCTTTTAGAAGAAGTGGCAGGACGCTTTAAGGCTGTATATATGGATGAAAGCACTCTTTCTGCAATGAGTAGGACCATCCTTGAGAGGCCTTCATCTGTGACAAAAATCTCCGACACCCACCTTATGGGAACATTTACGGCACAAGAGGGACAGAAGCTGATGTTTACGATTCCCTATGATGAAGGGTGGACTCTGTATATAGATGGAGAGAAGAGAAATCTTGATAAAGTTCTGGATGTTTTTATGGCGGCAGACGCCGGTCCGGGTGAGCACACCTATGAAATGAAGTTTGTGCCGATTGGACTTAAGGCAGGGGGAATTGTTACGGGGGTGAGTTTGCTGCTTTCTTTTATTTTACTTATGATACAGTTTTTGCCAATAAAAAGACTGCTGTAAAGGTGGAATATTTTTACAATTATTTCATAGATACCAAAATTTGAAGGTAGTAGTATTAAATTGCATCCAAGGGGTGTAATTGGTTTCCTTACCAATCGAAATGGGAACTTTATCAGATGGGAACCCCACCATACAAAACAATCGGGGACTTTATCGGATGGGAGCCCTACCATACAAAATAAAGGGGAACTTTAATAGGCGGGAACCCTACCGGCAAAAAAGGATGACACAGGCTGCATCGTTGAGATGCAGCCCGTTTTTTATTTTAAGGAGCATTATAAAAGCGTTGTATTTTTACTATAGAGCTAATAAGGTATTTGATTTGGTCGTGAATACTCTGGAGAAAAACCGCAATCTTACACGAAGATGCTCAAAGTTTGTGGAATTAGAACAGATTCTTGGTAAGCTTATAACAAAGATATAAGGGGAGATTTGATTCGCCTGGTAATACTCTTTACAAGTATATCTATATCGGCTGATCTAAGACTGAAAATTATTAAGAGGCGATAAAATTAATTATTTATAAATTAATAAAAAATTTCTAAAATTCCGTATTATTTTTCTTGAAGCAGAGTGCTTTGAGAGTTACAATCATACTGAAAAGAGGCCAAGGAAATAAATCCGAGGCACAGTAAATGGTGCTCCCAAAAATAGAGGGGGAGTCCAGAAAAAATCTATTAAATGAAGGGAGATCAAACCAATGGACAAGATTAAAGAAAGAAAAGGCTTCACACTTGCAGAGCTGCTTATTGTAGTAGCTATCATCGCTGTTCTGGTAGCAGTTGCTATTCCTGTATTTACAGCTCAGCTTAATAAGTCAAAACTTGCAACTGCAACTGCAAATGCAAGATCAGCATATGCTGAATATGTGGCTGATTGCTTAACTGAAGCTGAAACACCTACTGTGTCAGGATTGAATGCAGAATTTACTTCTGATAAGCTTGCAGTTTCGGGTGCTTCAGCTGTAGCATCAGGAGGTACTGTTACAGTAACTATTTCTGGTGTAAGTGGTAATCAGACATTTACTATCGATTCTGATATTAAATAACTAGTTGTATAAAAGTTATTATTATCAGTCGAAGATGTATCACATAAAAACATATTGTCACATCTCCTTCTTGTCAATATTGATGGGGAGGAGATGTGTGACAATACCAATATAAGACCTTAGCGTTATTGACGGGATTCCAATTGGAAATCGAATGGCGCTGAGGATATTTTGTCTATAAGGGATTGTAAAATTGTACATTCTGATATTACAATAATAAGTAAGATCAGAAGTCTTTTTGGCGGACGCTGACCAAAATATCATATTTTTTACCCGTATTTCACAACTATCAAACCGGCGAAGGGAGACAACATGGCAAAAAGGAGAATTGGGGAGCTGCTGATCGAACGGGGACTTATCACTGATAACGAACTGGATTTTGCACTGGACATGCAGAAACTCACCCATGAGAAGCTTGGAGAAGTCCTTATCAGCAACAAAATTGTCACACCCGAGAATATAGCTCAGGCTTTGGCTACACAGCTTGATGTTGACTATGTGGACCTTAATAAGAGGAATATCCCGGGTGAACTTACCCGAATAGTCAGGAGGAACACTGCCAAGCAGAACCATCTGGTTCCTGTACAGAAACAGGGGGATACTCTGTTTGTGGCAATGGAGGATCCTCTCAATTACTTTGCCATGGACGAGGTGAGAAAAGCTACTAACCTCAGGGTTGTACCTCTTATTGCAACCAAGGCAGCTGTTGAGCATGCCATTAATACACTGTATGGTAATGAGACCGCAAACAAGGCCATTGCCGACTTTAAAAAGGAGCAAGGTGCAGAGGAAGATACTGCCGATGCTGCGCTTTCTAACTTTGACTTCATCATTTCATCAAACGCAGTTACGGGAGATGCGGAGAGTGCTCCCACAATCCGTTTGGTAAATTCTATTATAGAGCGTGCTGTTCAGGAGCACGCATCAGATATCCATTTAGAGCCCAGAGAGAATGACATGGACGTGCGAATGCGAATCGACGGCATCATGAGAGATATCCTTACAGTTCCCAAGAATATCACAGCTTCAGTAATCGCCAGAGTCAAGACAATGTCCGGAATGGATGTGGCGGAAAAAAGGGTACCTCAGGATGGGAGATTTGCTGTAAGTGTCCTAAATAAAAGTATAGACATGCGTGTGTCAACTCTGCCCATTGCTTGGGGAGAGAAGATTGTGTGCCGTCTTCTTGATAAGTCCAACACCAACATTGATAAAGAGATGCTGGGTCTTCGCCCGGATGACATGGAGAAGTATGAGAAGCTGATCCACTACAAGAACGGAGTAATGCTTCTGGTAGGCCCTACCGGATCAGGTAAAACCACAACCATGTACGCCATGCTTAATGAGCTTAATACAAGGGATGTAAACCTTGTTACACTTGAGGATCCTATCGAGTATAACCTTGATGGTCTCAATCAGGTTCAGATAAATCCCAAGACTAACATGACCTTTGCATCAGGCCTCAGAGCAATCCTTCGTCAGGACCCTGATATCGTATCTGTAGGTGAGATCCGTGACGGTGAGACTGCTGAGATCTGTATGAGAGCAGCCCTTACCGGACGTTTCGTTATCAGTACCATCCATACCAACGATGCGGTTGGTGCCATAGACCGTCTGGTAGATATCGGTGTTGAGCCGTACCTTGTATCAGCAACGCTCAGGGGCGTTATATCCCAGAGACTTATCAGGCGTATCTGTCCTTACTGCGGAGAGGAGTATGAACCTCAGAGAGATGAGGTGGAGAAATTGAACCTCAAGATGAAGCCCGGAATGAAGTTCAGACATGGCAGAGGCTGCCAGCACTGCTATAACACCGGATATTCAGGCCGTATTGCTGTATTTGAGATCATGATGATTACTCCTGAGATAAGAGATCTGATTTATACAAGAGCCGGAAGAAAGGCAATAGAGGAAGAACTCCATAAGCCTGAAAATGATTTCGTATCTCTTAAGGATGCCGGAGCGCGGCTTGTTCTTGAAGGTGTGACTACAGCTTATGAAGTAATGAGAATTACCAACGAGAGCGACTGATGAACAGAATCGGGGTATGGCATGACTAGTATAGAAGAGCTGGTAGTGAGAGCAAAAGAAGAAGGTGCATCCGACATTCATATTATCTGTGGACTTCCGCCTAAATATAGGAAAAGCGGAGATCTGGAGAATATGGAGGATTCACCTGTAACTGAGGAGGACTGCCTCAATATTGCAAGGAAGCTTAGCAAGACGGACAAATACTTTGATGAGCTTATGACCACAGGAGAACTGGATGCTGCGGATACCTTTGCAGGGAACCGTTGCCGTATCCATCTCTTTAAGCAGCAGGGAGTGCCAAGTCTGGCTCTTCGTATTCTGTCAGAGCATATTCCGCAGCTTGAGACACTGGGACTTCCCCCGGCAGTACTGGAGCTTCCCAAGCTCCACAAGGGTATAGTTCTTGTGACCGGTGAAACCGGATCCGGTAAATCAACCACTCTGGCAGCAATACTGGACAACATCAACCACAACTATAAGCGTCACATTGTCACTTTGGAAGATCCTATTGAGTATATGTACACTCCTGATCTGTGCGCTATCAACCAGCGTGAAGTGGGCAAGGACACCCAGAGCTTTGCCATGGGACTAAGGGCATCTCTTCGTGAGGACCCCAACGTTATCCTCATCGGTGAGATGCGTGACAGAGATACTATTGAGACAGCTATAACTGCTGCTGAGACAGGACATCTGGTGTTTGGTACTCTGCATACAGGCTCTGCAGCGGATTCTGTAGACCGTATGGTTCAGGTCTTTCCTGAGGCTGCCCAGCAACAGATAAGATTGCAGCTTTCCATGGTTCTGCAGGCAGTTCTTACCCAGCAGCTGATACAGAAAAAGGGCGGTGGAAGGGCCCTTGCGGCAGAATATATGATCGTTACTGATGCCATCAGGAACCTTATCCGAACAGGCAACACGCCTCAGATAGCCAATGCAGTGGCCACCAGTGCAGAGATAGGCGGTCAGACTATGGACCAGGCCCTTGTGATGCTGGTGAGAAAAGGACTTATAACAAGAGATAATGCACTTCACTATGCTGTAAATAAAGACTATGTAACCAGAAACATGATGTAAACGGGGGAAACATAAGTGAATAGTTACAAGTACACAGCTTTATCAGCTACTGGCGAGAAGGTCTCAGGTATGATTGAGGCTGTCAACCAAATAGATGCAACCACCAGGATCAGACAGCAGTACGATATGGTCCTCAGCATAAAAGAATTTAGTTCCTCAGGGGTTCCGAGCTTTCTCAACATGGAGATAGGAAGCAGCAAACTCAACAGCAAGGAATTTACTCTTATGTGCAGCCAGCTTGCTACGGTATTATCCGCAGGAATACCTATTTCCAGAGCCATTAGGCTTATAGGCGATAAGGTATCCGACAAAACCCTGAAGAAGATTTTGAAGGCTGCAGGAGAGGATGTAGAAGCAGGAAGGTCTGTCTCGGCTTCTTTTGAGGAACACGGTGGCAAGATTTTTCCGCTTACCTTTATAGAGACTATAAGAGCAGGAGAGGCTGCAGGAGATCTGGCGGGATCCTTTGACTCCATGGCAAGGCACTTTGACAAACAGTCCAAGATGGGAGCAAAGGTTAGATCGGCCATGGGCTATCCGTTGTTTGTAATGGCTGTTGCGGTAGTTGTTGTAATGGTACTTATGGTGAAGGTGGTTCCCACATTTACGGCCATTTTTACGGATCTTGGAGCGGAGCTTCCACTGCCCACAAGGATATTGATAGGGATTTCTGATTTTTTCAGAGAATCCATTCTTTATATGGTGATAGGAATAGCAGTGTTTGCGGTGTTGTTCATTCTGTATAAACGAACCCCTGCAGGAGCAAAGAGTCTAGCTAAGTTGCAACTTAAACTCCCAGTTCTTGGTAAAATAGCAGAGCTTAATGCAGCAAGCCTTTTTGCCAATACCATGGCAACCATGATAGGTTCGGGACTCCCAATAACTAAGGCTGTTCACATTACCAGTCAGGTAATGCCGAATCTTCTTTATAAAGAAGGGATTAGTGGAATGGTCAACAGAATAGAGGAAGGACGTACTGTTGTGGATTCAATGAGAGAAATCAAACTCATGCCTGATATCCTGACAGATATGGTGGGCGTGGGTGAAGAAACCGGTGAGATGAAGCATACTTTAGATGTCACTGCAGAGTTTTATGATAACGAATTGGAACAGGCTGTTCAGGGCGCCATTGCTATGTTAGAACCGGCACTTCTTATATTCATTGGATTCGTTGCAGGATTTATTGTTATAGCTATATATATGGCAATGTTCAGTATGTACGGTGCGATGTGATCTTTGTATAAGTACTGTGAAAAATGATGGGGGTAATATCAATTGCTGATCTACTTCGGAGTATGTACGGCAATTCTTGGATTGATATTTGGATCCTTTCTCAACTGCACTGCCATGCGCATTGTGAGAGGAGAGGATTTTGTAAAGGGCAGAAGCCACTGCATGAGCTGCGGGCATGAACTGTCAGCTTCGGACCTGGTTCCTGTGTTCAGCTACCTTTTCCATAAGGGCAGGTGCAGGTACTGCGGAGCTAAGGTATCCATAAGGTATCCTATTACGGAGCTTACCTTTATGATATTGAGCCTTGGGCTGTATGTAGCAGTTCTGGGATTTGGCATAGGAGCCGGCACGGAAGGTGAGGCTATTGGAACCGGTATTTTCTACGGAACCGGCTTTACAGCTGCAAGGATACTTACTTTTTTTGAATATCTGTTTTTGACGGGCTGCCTGTTTGTGGCATCCATATCAGATCTGGAGTCCTTTGAGATACCTGATGGGACATTAATTGCCGCAGCTGTAAGCTGGATCGTATTTACGGTTATAGAACTTGTCACAGGCGTCCATGATATAAAGTGGGCTATTCATCACATTTTAGCGGGGCTGCTGATTGGCGGAGCGATGCTTCTTATCAGCATTATTATGGACAAGGTCCTTAAGAGGGACAGCATGGGCGGCGGTGATATCAAGTTCTATACACTATTGGGGCTGTATCTTGGATATGCCGGCAGTTATGAACTTGTTCTTCTGTCCTGTATACTGGGGCTTGTGTTTGCGGGGGTACGTAAGTCCCTCGATAAAGGGGCTTCGAAGGAATTTCCCTTCGGGCCTGCAATAGCCGTTTCCGGCTATTTACTACTGATATTTGGTGAGACCATCACCAGCTGGTACCTTGGTTTATTCATGTAACGACAACAAAAAAGTATATCGCAAGGGGAAAACTAATGGCAAAAAATGACGGAATACTCGGAATCGACGTAAGACACGGCAAGCTTTCACTCTCCATCATTAAAGGAGGCAAGATCCACAAGAGTGTATGGACAGATATCCCCGGCAACATCGTAGATGACAATAAGGTGCTGTCTGAGAACCTGTTTGCAGAGTTCCTCAAGGAAAAGATGAAGGAAAACGGAATTAAGGCCAAGAAGGCTGCTGTTGTTATGGCCGATTCTGACCTTGTAATAAGAAGCTTTGAAATGCCTGATATGGAGGATGAGCAGCTTAAGCTCAATGTCCCCTTTGAATTTACTGATTACATATCCGGAGATATGAAGGAATATATCTTCGATTTTGTCAGAAGAGAAAATGAGCAGCAGAAGGCCATGGGAAAGGTGAGTCTCATTGCCTATGCAGTTCCGGTGGAATATATCAGGAAAGTGGCTAATACTATGAGGCTCGCAGGACTCCGACTTGAGCGGGCTGTGCCGGAGACTCTTGTATATGAGACTCTTATTCAGGGCCTTAAGGACCCGGAGGATGCTGCCAAGGAAAGGTGCTTCCTTGATATAGGCAGCAACCATATGATCATGCGTATGTTCCGTGACGGAGCCTACAGGCTCAGTCACTATATAGATATAGGCGAAAATAAAATTATACAATCTATAGCGGATGACCTAAATGTTGACGTCAATTTAGCCGAAACATATTTAAGAAATAACTACCAGGATTGTCAGAGCTGCAGAGG
>JAEEGL012289125.1_pt1 | contig 25301 bp, 32 predicted proteins | sample 9134231 | NCBI WGS metagenome assembly JAEEGL01 (sample SAMN16246548, study PRJNA631951) | gut metagenome | biome: gut microbiome; feature: rumen; material: fiber-attached | host: Bos | place: Iran: Karaj | collected 2018-10
AATATCAGAAGATGACGATGAAGAAGAGTCTGATTATGATATTGAAGTTGAAGAAACTGATATTAACGATTTATAATTAAATTAAGCATTATAGGTTAATCCTATAGTGCTTTTTTTATTTATAGGGGTGAAGTTAATGTTATATAGAAGTTTTCATTTTGATAATAGTAGTAGCACATATGATTATGTATTAGAGTTTTTAGATATAACTGACGCTGTTAATCAGACGAATTTATGCGATTTATTTAAGCTAATAACAACAAAATATTATCATACTAATTTAAGTATTTCATTAAGCTTAAATATGTCAGAGAGTACAGTAAAAAGATATATCAAAAAGATAGAACTTATTGTTAATTCTATCAATGAAAGAATAAGTCAAAAGAATAAATTTAATATGTAGCTATAATATCTAATTTTTGTTTGTTTTTTTTATAGCTATCTTGTATAATATTTATGTTGTAAATTATTTGAATTGGAGATGGTACTTTGAGTACATTAGTAGTAGTTGGAAGCCAATGGGGCGACGAAGGAAAGGGAAAAGTTACAGACTATCTTGCTCAAGAAGCAGATGTAGTTGTAAGAAGTCAAGGTGGTAACAATGCTGGTCATACTATCACATTTGGCGGCGAAAAATTCGCTTTAAGAAGCATTCCATCTGGAATCTTCAATCCAAAAATTAAAAACGTAATGGCAAATGGAATGGTTATTAATCCTAAGCAAATGCTTGAAGAATTAAGAGGCTTAGAGGCAAGAGGAATAAAGGATTATCAATTATTCGTTTCAAATAGAGCACATATAGTACTTCCATATCATGAAATGCTCGATGGTGCATATGAAGCATTCAAGGGTGATAAGAAAATTGGTACTACTAAGCGTGGTATAGGTCCTGCATATGAGGATAAGGCATCAAGAATCGGTATTAGAATTGCTGATTTAGTTGATCCTGAATTATTTAAAGCAACATTATCTCAAACATTAACAATCAAGAATATGGAGCTTAAGATGCTAGGTCTTCCTGAGCTTGATTTTGACACTGTTTATAATGAATATGTTGAATATGGAAAACAAATTAAGAAGTTTGTTACTGATACATCTTTATTATTAGAAGAAGAAATCGAAAAGGGATCTAAGATTTTATTTGAAGGTGCACAAGGTGTAATGCTTTGTATCGATCATGGTACATATCCATATGTTACATCATCATCACCTACAGGAGCTTCAGTACCTCTAAATGCTGGTATCGCTCCAAGATATATCAATAATGTTTTAGGTATTTGTAAGGCATATACTACAAGAGTTGGTGAAGGTCCATTCCCAACTGAGCTTGATGGTGATTTAGCTCACTATATTAGAGAGCGTGGTCATGAATATGGTACAGTTACTAAGCGTCCAAGAAGAGTTGGATATTTAGACTGTGTTGCCTTAAATTATGCAAGAAGAGTATCTGGTATTAATTATTTAGCATTAATGCTATTTGATGTATTATCAGGTCTTGATGAGATAAAGATTTGTTATGCATATGAGCTAGATGGAAAGAAGATTAATACAGTTCCAGCAACTCTATCTGAGCTTGAAAGAGTTAAGCCTTTATATGTAACTATGAAGGGCTGGAAGGAAGACATCACAAATGTTAAGTCATTTGATGAGTTACCTTTAAATGCTCAATTATATTTAAGAAAGATTGAAGAATTAACTAAGACAGAAATAGTTTTATTCTCTGTTGGTCCAGATAGACTTCAAACAATTAAGCTTAAGGATATATTTTAGTGGAAAGCATATTAATATCTAGCTGTTTACTTGGTAATAATACTAAATATAATGGAAAGAATAACTATAATCCTAAAGTTTTAAAGCTAAAGGAAAAATATAATTTAATACCTATATGTCCTGAAGTGTTAGGAGGACTCTTAATTCCAAGAGAGCCTAGTGAAATAATTGGCTATAAGGTCATTAATAAAATAGGTTTAGATGTTACTAAAAACTTTAATGAGGGTGCGAGATTATCATTAATAGAGGCTGAAAAGCATAATATAAAATATGCCATATTAAAGGATGGAAGCCCATCATGTGGAGTAAATTATATTTATGATGGAACATTTAGTGGAACTAAAATTAATGGTATGGGTATTACAGCGAAATTGTTATCTTTAAATAACATTACATTATTATCAGAAAAAGATATTGAAAAATTATTATAGTACTAAGCACGGTAAGTCTATCGTGCTTTTTGTTACATAAAAGGTCATTTATTATTTGAGATTATAACTATTAATTGTTATAATCTAGATACTAGAGGTTTAATATGAGTAGAATTTTTTTAGTTGGCGATTCAACAGTGGCGAAATTTAATGATGTTAGCTTTTTCTATCCAAGATATGGATATGGAGAGCTTTTGTCTCAATACTTTGATGTTGAGATTTTTAACTACGCCTTATCAGGAAGAAGCTCTAAGAGTTATTTACTTGAAGAAAACTATAGTATAGTATTTGATAATCTAAAAGAAGGTGACTTTTTATTCATTGGCTTTGGTCATAATGATGAAAAGGATGACGATAAGATTAGATTTACAAGAGGAGATTTAGGTGTTGAGGATAAAGGATCATTTAAAAATATCCTTTATTACGAATATGCACTTAAGGCAATAAAAAAAGGAGTGACTCCAGTTTTATTAACTCCTGTTGTAAGACTTGATAAGTCTAACGAATATTTAGGTAATTTCATTCATATAACACCATTTGGTGATTATAGGAAGGCTATTTTAGATTTAGGAAAAGAAAAGAATATTTTCACAATAGATTTAACAACTAAAACACGTGATTTATTAATGAGCTTAGGCTATAAGAACTCACTTAAGGAACATGCCTTAACTCAAGGAATGATGAAAGATGGAATATTAACATATAATCCTAATAGTGTTGATAATTCTCATATGTCATATTTAGGTGCATATCACGTTGCTTATTTTATCGCAAATGCTATAAATGAATCTAATTTAGAATTAAAGAAATATATTAAAACATTAGAATATCCTAGTGATGATGCATTAAAGATTAACCCATCATATCAATATAAGGAATATATAACACCTGATTTTAGTAATTATAAGGATAGTGAATTCTTTAATTCTCATGATGAATTTTATGGTACAGCATTTGGTATGCTTGATGTAGTACCTGATAAGGATTCAGGCTATGTTGCAAAATATGAGAATAATAAGTATATTGTTGGTTGCTATAAGGCTAATGGTAAGCTTAATTCTACATCAGATGGCCTATGCCATATGATAAAGAAAGTAGATAAGACTAAGAATTTTATTTTTAGTGCTCATGTTGTTATAAAAGAGACTTTATCACTTAAGCAATCAGCTATTGGCTTAATGCTAAGAGGAGATGCTTACTTACCTCAAGAGACTAAGAGTGAAGGAAGAATAAATAATTATATAGCATCAGCGTTACTTACAACTGACGCGTTAACTTACGCAATAGTATCAAGAATAATGACAACTGAAATAGTAAAGGAGCCTAATGTTATTGATGGCTTTTATAAGAAGGGCGATATTCTTGATTTAAAAATCGAAAGATTAGGTCAGGTTGTGTTTGTCGATGTTACTTATAATGGAATTACATTTAAAAAGACATTTACTGATTTTGATTATGCATCAATTGATAAGGACTATATCTATGTTTCTATGTTCGCAACTAAAGGAACAGTAGGAGAATTTAGTGATGTAAATTTCAAAATAACAGGAGATGCTAAGGAGGCATAATATGAAAACTATTAAAGAAGGCTATTTCGAAGGCGAAAGAGCTTTATATAATATTTCTGATACGGAAATAATTAATTCTACATTCGATAATGGTGAATCACCACTAAAGGAATGTAAGAATATTAAAATAAAGGATTCATCATTTAAATATAAATATCCACTTTGGTATTGTAATGGTGTTGAATGTGATAATGTTACATTTATTGAAATGTCTAGAAGTGGTATTTGGTACACAAAGGATATTACAATTAAGAATTCTTTAATTGCATCTCTAAAGCAATTTAGAAGATCAGAAAATATCACACTTGATAATGTATCTATTCCAAATGCTCAAGAGACATTATGGAATTGTAAGAATATTAAAATGAATAATATTTCATCAAGTGGTGATTATTTCGGAATGAATTCAGAGGGTATTTATGTTAATAACTGGAATCATTCAGGTAATTATTTATTTGATGGTGCGAAGAATATTGAGATACATAATGCTAAATTAGATTCAAAGGATTCATTTTGGAATACTGAGGATGTAGTTGTATATGATTCAACTATTATTGGTGAGTATTTAGGATGGAATAGTAAGAATTTAACATTTATAAACTGTGTTATCGATTCTAAGCAAGGAATGTGCTATATAGATAATATTAAGCTTGTTAATTGTAAGCTTTTAAATACTAATTTAGCCTTTGAGCGTGTTAATAATGTTGATGCGGATATTCATTCTAAAATTGATAGTATAAAGAATCCTTATTCAGGTATTATTTATGCAAGAAAGATAGATGAAATAATCTTAGATGAGGATATAGTTGATAAGAATAAGACTAAAATTATAGTAGAGGAAAAGTAATGTATAATTTTTCTAAATTAGCAGAAAGAAAAAATACAACTTCATATAAATGGGATAATACTAAATCACAACTTCCTATGAATATAGCTGATATGGATTTTATGTGTGCACCTGAAATAATTGATTCATTAAGAAAAAGAGTAGAAATAGGTGCCTATGGTTATTCAATTATTCCAGATGAGCTATTTGAAGCATATAAGGATTATGAATATAGAAATCATAATATCAAATATGATACTAAGGATATGATATTCTCACTTGGTGTAGTTCCATCTATTTCAACAATAGTAAGAGCATTAACTAATCCAAGAGAAAGAATAATTATTCTAACTCCAAATTATAATATATTCTTTAATTCAATTTATAATAACGGAAGATTAATTGTTGAGTGTCCCTTAGAGTATAAGGATAGTAAATATAGTATTAACTTTAGGCTACTTGAAGAAGAATTAAAGAATACTGAATCTTCTATGATGATTATTTCTAATCCTCATAATCCAGTTGGACTAATTTATTCAAAAGAGGATTTAGAAAAGATAGTAGAGTTATGTAATAAATATGAAATTATTTTAGTTTCAGATGAAATACATAAGGATATAGTAAGATCTGGATTCAAATACAATCCAATATTCTCTATAAAAAATACAGAAGATAATGTAATTGCCCTCATGTCTATGACTAAGGTATGTAATATGGCAGGTGTATCATCATCTATTGTTATAGCAAAGAATAGAAGACTAAAAAATAGAGTTGAACGTGCACTTAATACAGATGAAGTCGCAGAACCACATTTCTTTAGTATCGCACCAACTATCGCAGCTTTAACTAAATGCGATAATTGGATTAAGGAAATGAACGAATACGTTGATGAAAATTTTAGAATCTATAAGGAATATATAGAAGCTAATATAAAAGATATTAAATTAATCGATTCAAAGGCTACATATTTAGCGTGGATTGATGTATCTAAAATTACTTTAGATTCTAAGGGCTTATGTGATCATATATTAGAAAAAACTGGACTATTAATTAATCCAGGTGAGGAATATGGAAAAACTGGCGAGGGATTTATTCGTATTAATCTTGCGACAAGTCATGAGAATGTTAAGCTTTCATTAAAGCTTCTAAAAGAAGGAATTGAATCATTTAATAAATAACGGAGATAATCCGTTATTTTTTTTGCCATAGAAAAAAACTATGGCAAACTACTAATTTTATGTATATTACTTATGGCAAGAAGGTAGTATAATATCTATAATAGGGTAGTTTCTACCATATAATTAAGGACTTGGGTGATATTTATGAGAATTGATGAAATATTAAATAAAAAAAGAACATTATCATTCGAAACATTCCCTCCTAAAAAGGGTTTAGATGATATTGATAAGCTAAAGGCTACATTAGATGAGCTAGCTAAGCTTAATCCTGATTTTATTTCTGTAACTTACGGTGCAGGAGGTACTAATTCAAAGGGTAATGTTGAAATAGCATCATATATTAAGAATCATTTAAATATTGAATCAATTGCTCATTTAACTGGTGGTCCTTCATCTTATGAGGATATAGATAGAGTATGTGCTGAATTAAAGAAGAATAACATTGAAAATATTCTAGCTTTAAGAGGCGATAAGCCAATTGATTATGAGAGTGAATATTGTAAATATTTTAAGCACGCAACAGACTTGATGGAATATTTATCTAAATATGATTTTACATTAGGTGGTGCATGCTATCCTGAGGGTCATATTGAAAGTGATTCTTTAAAGGATGATTTAGTTCATATGAAGGAAAAAGAAGAAAAAGGTGCTAAATTCTTTATCACTCAAATATTTTATGATAATGAATATTATTATCGTTTAGTATCAGAGGCAAGAAAAATAGGAATTAAGTCACCTATTATTCCAGGTATTATGCCACTTACCTCACCTAAGAGTATTCAAAGAGTAAAGCAAATGTGTGGTTCAACAATACCACTTAATTATAAGAATATGTTAGAGTTCTATATGGATAATCCTAAAGTATTTAAGGAATTAGGATATAACTATTCTGTATATCAAATTATGGACTTACTTGCGAAGGGTGCTCCTGGTATTCATTTATATGTAATGAATAATGTTGAAACTGCTAAAGAGGTGACAGGAAGACTTGAAAACGTCATTAAGGAATATTTCTAAATTTGATAATATGGTTTATTCGTATTTAGGATATAAAAAAATAGAACGTGATCCTGAAATTGATAAGCTAATTGATGAAGTATTAGAGGAAATAGAAAAAATTAATCAATTTAATTATATTTACGCATCATTTGATTACAGATTAGATTTTTTAAATAATAATCAAGCCTATCAAAAATATTTAGATGGTAGTGATAGCTATATGCTAGTATTAACTACTCTAGGTAAAAAAATTGATGATAGATGTAAGTATTATTCTCTTATAGATATGAAAAAATGCTTAGTATTTGATGCGGTATCAAGTGCTTATTTAGAATATAAGGCTGATGAATTTGAGGCTGATAATTTTAAATTCGAGCATTCATATAGATTCTGTCCTGGCTATCAAGGTACTAAGACAGATGATATAAGAGAAATATTTAAGTATTTAGATAATAAGAAGCTTGGTGTAAGCTTACTTGAATCTAACTTAATGGTTCCACTTAAAACCATGTGTGGAATTATCGCAATCGGAGTTAAGAAAAATAAGGAATGCGGTAATTGCACAGTCAAGGAAAAGTGCGAGCTAAGGAAGGAGGGAAAGGTATGTTACAAGAATTAGGAAAAAAGATATTAATTTTTGATGGTGGTATGGGAAGTGAAATAGAAAAGAAGAATCTATCTTCATTTATACCAGAGGAATTAAATATAACACATGAAAGTGATATTAAAGACATTCATAAGTCATATACTAATTCAGATTTTATAACTACTAATACCTTCGGATTAAATAGAATTAAATATCATGGTACATATGATATTAAAGTGTTAGCTACTAAGGCTATAGAAAATGCACGAACAACAGGTAAGCTCGTATTTTTTGATATAGGACCAACTGGAAAGATGCTTTTTCCACTTGGTGATTTATCATTTGATGATGCGTATAATGCATTTAAAGAGATTGTTGAATATTCTAAGGATTTAGTTGATGGATATATATTAGAAACATTCTCTGATCTTTACGAGGTTAAGGCAGCTATTTTGGCAGTTAAGGAAAATTCAAATAAGCCACTATTTGCAACAATGACATTTGATAAAACAGGAAGAACCCTAACTGGTTCAACTCCAGAAATTGTTGCGAACACATTAGAAAACCTAGGCTGTGATGCAATAGGTATTAACTGTGGCTTAGGACCAAAAGAATTATATCCAATAGTTGAAAGATTTGTTAAATCATCACATATACCCGTTATCATTCAACCAAATAGAGGACTTCCTACTTTAAAGAATGGTAAGACTATTTATGATTTAGAGTTTGATGAATTTGATTTATATACTAAAAAGTTCGTTGATTTAGGTGTATCTATTATTGGTGGATGCTGTGGTACTAACCCTGAGTTTATAAATGGTATTTCTAAATATAAGGGATTAGATGTTAAAAAGAATAATAATGAAAGAAAAACAAGAATTAATTCATCTTCAGTATTAGTTGATATTGAAAATGTAAAGATCTGTGGTGAAAGATTAAATCCAACAGGAAAGAAAAAGCTAAAGGAAGCTTTAGTCAATGAAAACTATGAATATTTAGTAACTGAGGCTATTAAGCAAGCTGAGGCTGGTGCGGATTTGCTAGATTTAAATGTAGGTGTTCCTAAAATTGATGAAGCAAATGTTATGGTTAACGCAATAAGAAGAATCCAAGAATATTGTGATCTACCACTTCAACTTGATTCATCAAATAAGGATGCCCTTGAAATGGGATGTAGATATTATAATGGTATTCCACTTATTAACTCTGTTAATGGTGAAGAGGCTGTTATGGAAAGAGTATTCCCAATAGTTAAAAAGTATGGTGCTGTTGTATTAGGACTTGCACTTGATGAAAAGGGAGTACCTAAGACTGCCGAGGAGCGATTTGAAATTGCAAAAAGAATTATTGCTAAGGCAGCAGAATACGGAATTCCAAAAGAAAGAATCATTATTGATACACTTGTATTAACTGCAAGTGCAGAACAAGATTTAGTAAAAGAAACATTAAAGGGACTAACTCTTGTTAGATCATTAGGTGTTCATACAGCACTTGGTGTATCAAATGTCTCATTTGGTCTTCCTTATAGAGGACTATTAAATAGAAACTTCCTAGCTATGGCTATGTATGCTGGATTAAATATGCCAATATTAAATCCACTTGATATTGATATGAAGGGCGCTATCGATTCTTATAATGTATTAATGGGAATTGATAAGGGCTCTGAAAAGTATATAGAAAAATATCAAGATGTAGAGGTATCTTCAAGTATTACTAAGGTTGGAGCTACTCAAACTGCAACAAATCAGGTATTAGATTTATATAACGCAGTTAAAAAGGGTTTAAAGCCTGAGATAAAGAAATTAACATTAGAGGAGCTTGAGAAGAATCCTCCACTATATGTTATTAACGAAATATTAATTAAGGCACTTGCTGATGTAGGTACATTATATGATAAGGGTAAATTATTCTTACCACAATTAATATCATCTGCAGAAGCTGCCAAGGAGGCTTTTGAGGTAATTAGTCAAAAGTTCCCTAAGTCAGATAGTAAAAAGGCAACCGTTGTTATGGCAACAGTAAAGGGAGATGTTCATGACATTGGTAAGAATATCTGTAAGGTTGTATGTGAATCCTATGGATATGAGGTAATTGATTTAGGTAAAGATACCCCAATTGAAAAGGTAGTTGAGGCCGATAATTTATATCATCCATTTGCAATCGGTCTATCTGCACTTATGACAACAACAGTTATCTCAATGGAGGATACAATAAAAGCATTAAGAAAGAACAATACTAAGGCTCATATATTAGTTGGTGGTGCAGTTGTAACAGAAGAAATTGCAAAATCAATTGACGCTGACTATTACACAAAGGATGCTTTAGGTTTAGTAAATTGTTTAGAGGGATTATTAGAAAATGAAAAGAAAAATTAATTTAGGATTATTAGGTTTAGGATTAGTAGTATTAACAGCTTGTAATGGAAATAGTGCAAATACTAGCACTCAAGCTTCAACAGGTGCAGAATCTTCACAAGCTTCTACAAGTAGTAGTGCATCAAGTCAAACAAACAAATTAAATGTTACTCTTAAGGATGAAATATTTACAAACACAAATGAAACATTATCATATGTTGGAAATAACGCTAAGGCTTGTTTAGAGTCATTAGGCTTTGAACTTGTGTTAAAGGATGGCAAATATCAAATTGCTGATACAGAATATACATATAAGGATAAGAATTATACTTTAAATATTTATAATTCAAATAATCAAAAGCTTACTTCAGTAGATGATATCGTAATTAATGGTGAAACAAGTATTACTGTTAAGTATGAAGAAAGTAACACATTAGATAGTGTTGATAAACTAGTTGATAAGGCATTATATGGTTATATTAAGGATGTACTTACTCCAGCATTAAAGCTTAATACTGTAACATATACAGCTAACCACTGGGAATTCATGTTAATTAATTTATTAAAGAATACAGGATATGATAGTGATTTAACTACAATTAGCTATCATAGTGATTTTTTAGCATCACTTAATAATGTAGCATTTGATACATTTGATGATGTATATGATGAATACGGTTCAACATATGAGGCTAACTTTGGTAAGTATTATTATGCTTGTAAGGCAATAGGAGAGGCTATTCCAAGTGCTTATAAGGTAGCTTATCAAGAATACTTAAATAATTTACCTACAGATTATGCATTCTATGGTGAATATAAGTATCCATTCTCATTATCACCAGCTAAGGCTTTAAATATGACAAGTGCTAATTTAACAAGTGTGCTTTCAACAACTTACAAGGCTGATGCATCATCAGGCTATGATGGTCTTGTTTGGGAAGAAGCAGCTCTTGGCTTATATGATGACACTAAGATTAACTTATCTGATTTCCCAATTGCAGTTCAATATGATTATGACTGGATAAATTACACATCATCAGATACTAAAAATGGTACATCAACAGCTTTATTATTATTACCATTCGCAGCTAAGGGTGTTAACCCAAGATCAAGCCAATATGAAAATCAAGCTGGTAAGGATTTAGTTGAATTATTATTTGAAAATTTCTACGATTCTAATTTAAATCTAATAAAGGTATATGAGGCAGATACTACAACAAACTTCTCAACAGCACAAATTTACGCTGCACTTGCTTCATATAAGGCATTAAGAGATAGTGGAACAAAGCAAAATATCTTCGCATAAGTCTTTAATATTAAAAATTGTTATCTCTTTAGTATTAGTAGCTATAACAACAACTACAGTATTATTATTTGTATTTTTAAATAGAGGTAATAATGATTATAAGAATGTAGAAATAAAAATAGTTGATATAGATAATAATGTTGTATCTGATGATACATTTCAAACTAATCATGAATTCTTAGCTGAATTAATTATAGAGAAGTATGAGGTAAGAACATCTGATTCAACCTATGGTAAAATCCTATATGATATTTCAACAATAAAAACAGATTTCACTACAACATATATCGCAATATATGTGGATGACAAATATGCAACCTCAGGTATTTCAAGTATTGTATTATACGATAATATGAGAGTTACATTTATTGAGACTAGAGTAAGGAGATGAAATAGTGACCGTTAAAAGATTATGCTATATAGTAATGCTTACAGCTATACTTTTTGTTCAAGAAGAAGCATTAACATTTATTCCAAATGTTCAATTAACCTTCTTTTTGATAGTTGTCTATGGAGCTACTATAGGTATAGTTGATGGATCACTTGTAGTAATCGTACATGTATTACTCGATAATTTAATAATGGGGTCATTTACATTTTATGTTATTGCCCCAATGCTGATAGGATATGAAATAGCTTTAATATTAGGGTATCTATTAAGAAATAAAAGTGAATTTTATTTGGCTTTAGGTGCTGGTATAGCTGGATTTATATATTCAATGATCTTCTGGGGATCAACAGTCATTTTCTTTAAGGTTGACCCAGTTGTATATATAATTCAGGATATTCCATTTGAGCTTGTGTTAATTACTTGTAATGTAATAACAGTGTTATTCCTATATAAGCCAATAAAGAAATTAATACTAGAGCATTATCCTAAAAAGAAGCTTATAGAGTTATATTAATTACTAAACGAATGTGATAAAAATCATGTTCGTTTTTTTTATAAAAAAATTTAAAAAAATTAGCACTCAGGTATTGACAGTGCTAATATGATGATATATACTATAGGTGTAATTGGCACTCAACCACATAGAGTGCTAACAAATTCAAAACAAAAAAGGAAGGTAATTGAAATGAGAAATGAATTATATGATTTTGCGAATCAAGTAAGTAATATGTTTTATAGAGATGGAGGATATAAATCATTCCCTATCGATGTAGTAGAGGAGGAAGGCAAGTTTATAGTATACGCTGAAATCCCAGGCGTTAAGAAGGAGGATATCACTGTATCATTTGAGGATTCTACCTTAACAATCGCTGCTAAAAGAGAAAAGGGCGATAATAAGAAGTATTTAATCCATGAAAGAAATGCTATGAAGTACGAACGTAGTATTTACTTCAATGATATATTAGAGGATACAATTAACGCTAAATATGAAGATGGTATCTTAGCAGTTACAATTAATCTAAAGAAGCCTGAAGAAAAACCAAAGACAAAGATTGTTATTGAATAAGGAGGAGATATTATGTACGGACTAAATAAAAATGAAGGAAGCTTATACGATTTATTCCAAGGAGCTTTTAATGATGTATTTGCTAAGGAGATGAAAACTAATATTGTAGAGGATGATGAATCCTATACTTTAGAGGTTGAGGTTCCTGGTATTACAAAGGATATGATTGAAATTAGCTATCAAGATGATTATCTAACTATTAAGGCAGGTAAGAATCAAGATAACAAGGATAATAAAAATTATCTAAGACGTGAAAGGGTATCTATGGAAATGACTAGATCATTTTATCTAGAAGGTGTAGATGAAAATGATATTAAAGCCAAAATGGAAAACGGAATCTTGTTTATTAATTTAAAGAAATTGAAAAAACAAGAGGATGTTAAAAAGACTATAATGATTGAGTAAATAATTAGATGAATAAGTACTACTAAATGTATTTATTCATCTTTTTATTTTATTAAAAATAAAGTTTAACATTTTAAAATCTTTATGTTAAAATATCTAGGGAAATAATAAGAAAGGTAAGTATATTTATATACTTGGTGATATTTATGAGCCTATTAAGCGAAAGAAGTTTATCTAAAGAAGATAAGAGTAATATAATCACTTTAGGTGCGATAGCTAAGGAAGAAAAGCTAAAGGATAAATCTGTAGTTAACGCAACTATTGGTATGCTTTATGATGAGGATGGTAAATTATTTACATTTAAATCAGTAGATAAGGCACTTAATTTATTAACAGGTGATGAAAAATATGCTTATGCATCTACACCTGGATCTCCAAAATTCCATGAAGCATTAAAGAAGTGGGTATTTAGAGATGACTATGAATTATTCAAGGATAACTCATGTGTTATGGCAACACCTGGTGGATCTGGTGCACTTTCTAATACATTTGCAAATTACGCTAATGTTAATGATAAGATTTTACTTCCAAATTATATGTGGGGTAATTATAAGCAAGTAGCTTATGAAAATAATCAATCATTTGCAACATATAACTTATTCGATAAGAATGGTAATTTCGATATCGAAGATTTAAGAAATAAGATGATTGAATTAAAGAAGATTCAAAAAAGAGTATTAGTAGTAGTAAATGACCCATGTCAAAATCCAACAGGATATATTATGAAGGATTCTGAATGGGATAAGCTAATTGATGTAATAAATGAATTATCAGCTGATGGAACACCAATAATCCTACTTCATGATATGGCATATTTAGATTATGACCATAGAGGATTTATAGCAACAAGAAATAATATTAAGAAGTATTTAAAGCTTAATAAGAGCGCACTTGTTGTTATGGCATTCTCTGGAAGTAAGACATTCGCACTTTATGGTGTAAGAGTTGGTGCTCAAATTGCAGTATCAAAGGATAAGGAAGTATTAAATGACTTCTCAAGAGCTAACAAGTTCTCATCAAGAAGTAAGTGGAGTAATACAACAAACCTAGGTATGTCTTTAATTACTAAGATAATTGAGGATAAGGAATTAAAGCTTGAATTCGAGCGTGAGCTTGAGGAATCAAGAAAGACTTTAGCTCTAAGAGCTAAGACATTTTTAGATGAAGCAAAGAAAGTTAACTTAACTACTTTACCATTTGAATGTGGATTCTTCATTACAATTCCTGCAAATAACCCTGAGGCTGCATATGAATATCTTGTTAAAAAGAAGATACATATTATTCCTATGGGTAATGTTTTAAGAGTAACAATCTCTGCAATTTCAGTTAATGAATGTAAGATGTTACCAAAATTAATCAAGGAAGCAATTGATAGTACAAATAAATAATTCAAATCTGAGGACTAATTTTTAGTCCTTTTTGTTCTGGTGATACATATGTTTTTAGACTATTTTTCAAAACGAGAAGACATTAAAAGGTTAATAAAGAATAACGTTAAAATCGGTGGCACATCTGATGGTTTTAATGAGTTATTAATTGCTTCTGACTTTTATTCTAATGATAAAAGTATTTTTGTCGTTTTACCGACTTTATTTGAAGCACAAAAATACTATGATTCATTATGTGGAATAATAAATGAAGATGATGTACTATTTTTCCCACAGGATGAATTATTGTCTGTTGAAATGATTAGCCAATCAGGTGACTTCCTATATGAAAGAATAGAGACAATATTTTCATTAATATCAGATGGTAAAAAAATAGTTATTACTAATATTCATGGTGCGATTAAATACGAAATGAATATTAATACTTGGCGTGATTCTATATTTAAAATAGAGCATGATAAAACATATGATATTAATAAGATGATGAAAACACTAGTTAAATCAGGCTATGAAAAAGTATTTACTGTATCAAAGACTGGTGAGTTTTCAAAAAGAGGTTCAATATTAGATATATTCCCGCTTGGATATCAAAACCCAATAAGAATTGATTTCTTTGGTGATGATATTGATACAATAAAGGAATTTAATATTGAAACACAAAGATCACTTGATGCTATCGATAATGTAATAGTTATTCCAGTATCGGAATTACTATATGATGATAGTGATATTGATATGGTAAAAAGAAAGCTTTATAGCTCACTTGATAATTATGAATTATCTCAAATAGAAGATGATATGTATAAGAATGATATGATGAATATTACACTTCATAAATCACTTGATAGCATATCAGGTAAATATATGAGTCTATTTGATGATTCGAAGACTACTATATTTGATTTTAAGGAAAATAAGAAAATATATATTATAGATCCTCAAAAGAGTATTGAATATTATGAAAGATTAAAAATGGATCTATTTGATTATAGTGGAAGAATTGGTGGTAATTCATTAGAGTCCCTTGATCTATTTAAAAGTGCTCATGATGTAATTAAGCTTGGTAATGTCTTAATCGAAGGCTTAAGAGATATGGGTGGATATGATATTAATATTCACGCTAAGGATATTATTCCTTATAAGGCTAATACTAAGGCTATCGTTCAAGATATTAAGGATTATAGTATTAAAAAGAAGGTAATACTTTCTATTACTAATGAAACTAGAATCAAAAATATTAAGGAATTACTATACGAAAATAATGTTAATCTAGCATCTATTAGAGATTATGATAAGCTAGAGACTCATGTTGTATATTTAGAAAAATCAAAACTTCCTTCATTTGATTTAGAAAATAGTGATTTAGTTATCTTAAATGAGGAAACTATTTTTGAATATGATTATAAGAAGCGTGCTAAATATAAATCTATTTATAAGAATGCTCAAAAGATTAGTAATTATGATGAGCTTGAAATAGGAGATTATATTGTTCATTACGATTATGGTATTGGTGTATATGAGGGTATAAAGACACTTGATTTATCAGGTATTAAAAGAGATGTACTTTCTATTACCTATGGTGGAAATACTGGACTTTATATTCCTTTAGAGCAAATATCATCAATAATGAAATATGCATCTAAGGATGTAGAGGGTATTGAAATAAATACTATTGGTGATGGAAGCTGGGCAAGAGCCAAGGCTAGAGTTAGAAAAAGAGTTCATGATATTTCTGAAAAGCTTATTAAATTATACTCAGAAAGAACAAAGCAAAATGGCTTTGAATTCCCAGCTGATTCAGAGGAACAAAAGCAATTTGAAAGTGAATTTGAATTTGATTTAACTCCTGACCAAGAGCGAGCTATAAATGATATTAAGCGCGATATGGAATCTAAAAAGCCAATGGATAGATTAATCTGTGGTGATGTTGGTTATGGTAAAACAGAAGTTGCCCTAAGAGCTGCTTTTAAGGCTATATTTGGTGGTAAGCAGGTTGCGGTACTAGCACCAACTACAATACTTGCACGTCAGCACTATCATACATTTAAAAGTAGAATGGATAAGTATGGTGTAAGAGTTGAATTATTATCTAGATTCGTTCCTAAGAAAAAACAGGACGATATTATTCTTGATTTAATGGAAGGCTCTGTTGATTTAGTTGTTGGTACTCATAGATTATTATCAAATGAGGTAGCCTATAAGGACTTAGGACTATTAATTGTTGATGAGGAACAAAGATTTGGAGTATCTCATAAGGAAAAGATAAAGGAATTAAAGGTTAATATCGATTGTATTACCCTATCTGCAACCCCTATTCCAAGAACACTTCAAATGTCTATGATGGGAATAAAGGACTTATCAATGATTGAAACTCCTCCTAAAAATAGATATCCTATTCAAACATATGTTCTAGAAAGAAATGATAAGATTATTTCTGATGCGATAAAAAGAGAAATAATAAGAGGTGGACAGGTATTTTATCTATATAACTTTGTAGATACTATATTTGATGAGGAAGCACATATAAAATCACTTGTTCCCGATGCAAGAATTTGTGTTGCACATGGAAGACTTACTAAAGATCAAATAGAAAATGTAATCCAAAAGTTTATTGATAAGGAATATGATGTATTAATTTGTACAACTATTATTGAAACAGGTATTGATATGCCTGATACTAATACATTAATTATTCATGATGCCGATAGACTTGGTTTATCTCAAATGTATCAAATAAGAGGAAGAGTCGGAAGAAGTAATAAGATAGCTTATGCTTATTTAATGTATGAGCCAAGAAAGATATTAACTCCACAAGCTGAAAAAAGATTAAAGACTATTAAGGAATTTAATGAGCTTGGCTCTGGCTTTAAGATTGCAATGCGTGATTTATCTATTAGAGGATCAGGAGATTTACTAGGTGAGGAGCAATCTGGCTTCGTTGAATCTGTAGGTATTGATATGTATCTAAAGATATTAGATGAGGAAATCAATAAAAAGGATGAGAAGCCAAAGGAATTAATAAATTACGCTCCAATAGTAAATAGAGTTGTCTCAACTGATTATATTCCTAATGATGATGTAAGAATTAGTATTCATAAGAAAATAGATAATCTAAAGTCTTATGATGAGATAAAGGAATTAATTGGTGAGCTTGAGGATAGATTCGGACCAGTATCTAAAGAATTATATCTATTCATGCTTGAAAGATTTATGAGATTTAAAGCAAATGAAATAGGTATTATTAAAATCGAGAATAGAAATAATGAAATTAAATTCTTTATGAGTAAGGATGAATCTAAACAACAAGATGGTATATTCTTATTTGAGAATATTAGAAATTATAAGAATTTAAGAATAACATCCCAAGAAGGAAGAATTATATTTATTATATATAATATTAATAAGGATAATATGGAAGACATATTTAATAATATAATTCAGTTCTTTGAGTCTATTAAGAAACATAATAGCTTAATGATTGATAATAATAATTAAATGATTTATAATTATGTAAATAAGGAGATGTTATAATGGCAACAAAAACAGTAGCAACTAAGGCTAAGAAGAAGGATACTGAAAAGCCAGTATCAAAAGCACCAAACACAAAATCAGCCACTCAAAAGAAGGTTGTAACGCCAAAACCTCAAGCTTCAAGTGCTAAAACTGCATATCATGTTTCTAAAAGAGATAATGATGGTAGAGAGTGGAAGGTATTTATTCAAGGCTCTGATAAGGTAATCAAATTATTTAAGACTCAAAAGGAAGCTCTTGATTATGCTCAATCAATTGCCAAGAATAAAAACGACGGATCATATGTAATGCTACATGGTCTAGATGGTAAGATTAGAAAATATTAATAATATAAATTAGCTTATTCATTTGAGTAAGCTTTTTTATTTATTTAAAATTGCAAAAGAAATGGCAAAGTATATATTATTTTAATTAGGTGTAGGCTTAAAAACCTACACTTATTTTTATCTAAAATTAGCTTAAAAAATTATTTAAAAAAATTCTTGCATGTAGGAAATGATTCGTGTATAATGTAAAAGGCTCTATATCGAGCAGGAATTGGCTGTGAAGTGGAAGGTTGCCGACACACCGAAGAGCGTTGTCATTAACAGCGTGTTGGGTTTTTCCATGGAGCAAGTCTATACGACGATTATAGGCGAAAGGAGTTATTTAAAATGGCAAAAGAAAAAATCAAAATTCGTTTAAAGTCTTATGATCACAAGTTATTAGATCAATCTGCAAAGAAGATCGTTGATAGCGTAAAGAAGACTGGTTCAGAGGTAAATGGTCCTATTCCACTACCTACAGAAAAGGAAGTATTCACAATTCTTCGTTCACCTCACGTTAACAAGGATTCACGTGAACAATTCGAAAGAAGAACTCATAAGAGATTAATCGAGATTGTGGCTCCAACACCACAAACAATTGATGCTTTAATGCACATTGATCTACCTTCAGGTGTAGATATCGTATTAAAGAAGTAATTAAAAAAATAATTTAGGAAAAGAGGAAAATTTCAATGGCTAAGGGAATCTTAGGTAGAAAATTGGGCATGACTCAAATTTTCGATGCAGCTGGAAATTTAATTCCAGTTACTATCGTTGACTGTTCACAAAACGTAGTATTACAACAAAAGACAGTTGAGAACGATGGTTATGTTGCTGTTCAAGTTGGTGTATGCGATAAGAAAGTTATCTTATCAAATAAGCCTGAACAGGGTCACGTTGCTAAGGCTAACACTGCTCCTAAGCGCTTCATAAGAGAATTCCGTTTCTCAGAGGCACAAGGAAATGATTTAGTATCTTACAATGTAGGCCAAGAAGTTAAAGTAGATATTTTTGCTGCAGGAGACGTTATCGATGTAACTGGTACATCAAAAGGTAAGGGCTTCGCAGGTACAATCAAGCGTTATAATCACGCAAGATTAAGAATGTCTCATGGTGTTTCTGCTTGTCACCGTGAAGTAGGTTCAATGGGTGCAATTAAGGGTAACCTTAAGGGTAAGAAGCTTCCAGGACATATGGGTAATGTAACAGTTACTCTTCAAAACCTTACAATCGCTAAGGTTGATAGCGAAAGAGAATTAATCCTAGTTCGTGGTAATGTACCAGGACCTAAAAAGGGATTTGTAGTAATTAAGACTGCTGTTAAGGCAGCTAAGTAAGAGAAAGGAGATTTATTATGCCAAAAATCGCATTATTAAATCAATCTGGAGAAAAGATTAAAGATTTAGAGTTAAATGAATCTATTTTCGGAATTGAACAAATTAATCAACAAGTTGTATATGATGTTGTTAATGCTCAAAGAGCTGCTATGAGACAAGGTACACATGATGTAAAGAATCGTAGTGAAGTTCGCGGTGGTGGACGTAAGCCTTGGAGACAAAAGGGAACAGGACGTGCTCGTCAAGGTTCTATCCGTGCTCCTCAATGGGTTGGTGGTGGAACAGTATTCGGACCAACTCCTAGAAGTTATGCATTTAAGCTTAATAAGAAAGTTAAGCAACTTGGTTTAAAGAACACTTTATCTTATAAGGTAAAGGAAAACACATTATTTGCTGTAGACTCAATTAAATTTGATGAAGCAAAGACAAAGAACTTTATTAAATTCTTATCTGATATTAAGGTAGAAGGTAAAACAGCAGTTGTTTTATCACCTGAAGAATTAGATTGTAATAAAGATGCAAAAGCAACAAACATTTACTTATCTGGTAGAAATATCGATACTGTAATTGTTAAACCAGCCAATGATGCTAGCGTTTATGAACTATTATGTTACAAGAACCTAGTATTAACTGAAGCTGCAATCCAATATTATGAGGAGGCACTTAAGTAATGACAAAGGCATTTGATATTATCCAAGGTCCAATCATCACTGAAAAGACTATGGGTTTAAAGGAAAACTTCAACAAGTACACATTCAAGGTTGCAAAGAGTGCAAACAAGATTGAAATCAAGAATGCAGTTGAAGAAATTTTCAAGGTTAAAGTATTATCTGTTAATACAATCAATGTATTACCAAAGCACAAGAGAGTTGGCCAACATGAAGGTTTCAAGCCAGCTTATAAGAAGGCAATCGTTAAGTTAGCTGACGGCGACAAGATCGATGCTTTCGAAATATAATAGGAGGAATTATTAACTATGGCAGTTAGAAAATATAAGCCAACGTCTAATGGTAGACGTAACATGTCAGTTTTAACATTCGAAGAAATTACAACTGACACTCCTGAAAAATCATTATTAGCACCAAAGAATTCAAAGGGTGGACGTAATAATACAGGAAAGATTACAGTTCGTCATCAAGGTGGCGGCGTTAAGCAAAAGTATCGTATTATTGACTTTAAGAGAAACAAGGACAATATTCCTGCAACTGTAAAGACAATCGAATACGATCCAAATAGAAGTGCAAACATTGCATTATTATTCTATGTAGATGGTGAAAAGAGATATATCTTAGCTCCTAAGGGATTACAAGTTGGTCAAACTGTAGTTTCTGGTGCTAACGCAGATATCAAGGTTGGTAACGCATTACCAATCAACAATATTCCAGTTGGTAGTTTAATTCATAATATTGAACTTCATCCTGGTAAGGGTGGACAATTAGCACGTAGTGCTGGTGTTTCTGCTCAAATCTTAGGACGTGAAGAAGGATATGTATTAATCCGTTTAGGTTCTGGTGAAGTTAGAAAGGTTTTAGCTACTTGTAAGGCTACAATCGGTGAGGTTGGTAATGAATCTCACGAATTAGTAAGAATCGGTAAAGCTGGTCGTGCTCGTCACATGGGTTTAAGACCAGAAGTACGTGGTTCAGTTATGAACCCTAATGATCACCCTCATGGAGGTGGTGAAGGTAAGTGTCCAGTTGGACGTCCTTCTCCTATGACACCTTGGGGTAAGCCAGCATTAGGTTTAAAGACTCGTAAACATAAGAAAGCTTCTAGCAAACTAATAGTTCGTAGAAGAAATGATAAATAATAAGGAGGAACAAGATGGCTCGTTCAATTAAAAAAGGCCCATTTGCTGATGAACACTTATTAAAGAAAGTTGAAAAGCAAAATGAAGCCGGTGATAAAAAGGTAATTCAAACTTGGTCACGTAGATCAACTATATTCCCTAGTTTCGTAGGTTTAACTATCGCAGTATACAATGGTCGTGAGCATGTTCCAGTATATGTTACAGAGGATATGGTAGGTCATAAGTTAGGTGAATTTGCTCCTACAAGAACTTACCGTGGTCATGATGCAGACGATAAAAAAGCAAAATCAAATTAATAAGGAGATAAAATAATGGAAGCAAAAGCAATTGCAAATACTGTTAGAGTAACTCCACGTAAAGCTCGTCTTGTTGTAGACCTAATCCGTAATAAGGATGTAGCTGAAGCAAAGGCTATTTTAAAGCTTACTAACAAGCAAGCAACTGAAGTTGTTTTAAAAGTATTAAATTCTGCTATAGCAAATGCAGAACACAATTACAATATGGATACTAATAACTTATATGTTAAAGAAGCATATGTTACAGATGGTATCAGAATGAAGAGAATGTTACCTCGTGCTAAGGGCCGTGGTGATGTAATTATCAAAAGAACTTGCAACGTTACATTAGTAGTTGCAGAGAAAGAAAATGCGTAGGAGGTTAAACACATGGGTCAAAAAGTTAGTCCAGTAGGATTACGTGTTGGTATCAACCGTGATTGGGATGCTGCATGGTATGCAGATAGAACAAAAGTTGCTGATTTATTACATGAAGATCTTAAGATTCGTGAGTACCTTAATAAGGAGTACGCAAAAGCTTCTATTTCACGCGTTATTATTGAGCGTGTTAAGGGTCCAAACAATAAGGATCGTGTAAAAATCACATTACATACTAGCAAGCCTGGTATCGTAATTGGTAAGGAAGCTGAAACAAAGAATAAAGTTGTTAAAGAATTAGCATATATTACTAAGAAAGATATTATTTTAAATATCGTTGAAATCAAGAAGCCTGAACTTGATGCTACATTAGTTGCTAAGTCAATCGCTGAGCAATTAGAAGCAAGAGCATCATTCCGTAGAGTTCAAAAGGTTGCTATTCAAAGAGCAATGAAGGCTGGAGCTAAGGGTGCTAAGACATTAATTTCTGGTCGTTTAGGCGGCGCTGAAATGGCTCGTAGTGAAGGATATAATGAAGGACAAGTTCCTCTTCAAACATTACGTGCTGATGTTGATTATGCAGTAGCTGAAGCTCATACAACATACGGAAAGTTAGGTATCAAGGTTTGGATTTATAAGGGTGAATTATTCGACATTCAACCTAGAACAGTTGAAGAAAGACGTCCTAATAAGCCAAGACCAAGAAAAGAAAAAGACGACTCTAAGGGAGGTAAATAATTATGTTAATGCCTAAAAGAGTAAAATACCGTCGTCCTCATAGAGTTTATTTCCATGGTAAGGCAAAGGCCGGTACTGAACTTGCATTCGGTGATTATGGTCTAGTTGCAACTGAAGGTTGTTGGTTAACAAACAACCAACTTGAAGCTGCACGTATCGCTATTACACGTAAGATGAACCGTCAAGGACAAGTATGGATTAAAGTATTCCCACATTTAAGTAAGACAAAGAAGCCATTAGCTGTACGTATGGGTTCTGGTAAGGGTTCTCCTGAATGCTGGGTTGCAGTAGTTAAACAAAATGTTATATTATTCGAAGTTGCAGGTGTATCTGATGATATCGCTCGTGAAGCTTTACGTTTAGCATCTCATAAGTTACCTTGCTCAACTAAGATTATTGTAAAGTAGGTGGCAGAATGAAAGACACAATGACAAAGATTCGCGCTTTATCAGCTGAAGAAATCAATAAGAAGATCGCTGAATTAAAGGAAGAATTATTCAATTTAAAGTTTCAAGCTGCTCTAGGTAATATCGAAAAGCCTGCTCGTATGAGTGAAATCAAAAGAACAATTGCTAGAATGAAGACAGTTTTAACTGAAAAAGAAAATGCTAGCAAGGCTTCAGAATAGGAGGAGACAACATGGAACGCAATAGTCGTAAGTTTTTTCAAGGAACAGTAGTTTCTGACAAAATGGATAAAACAATCGTGGTATCTGTAGATACATTCGGAACACACAAGATTTATAAGAAGCGTGTTAAGAAGTCAACTAAATTCCACGTACATGATGAAAACAATACTGCTAAGGTTGGCGATGTTGTTAACTTCATGGAAGTTAGACCTCTATCTAAAACTAAGCATTATGTATTAGTTGAGATAGTAAAGGCAAAAGAATCACTATAATACGGTCTAAAAAGGAGGTACTATCATGGTTCAACAAGAAACAAGAGTAGCAGTTGCTGATAATAGCGGTGCTCGTGAATTATTAATTATTAAAATTTTAGGTGGAGCATTACATAGATACGCTTATGTTGGTGATATCGTTGTATGTTCTGTTAAGGAAGCTTCTCCAAACGGACAAGTTAAGAAGGGTGACGTTGTAAAGGCAGTTATCGTTCGTACTAAGGCTGGTTTACGTAGAGCTGATGGTTCATACATTAAGTTCGATGAGAATGCAGCAGTATTAATCCGTGAAGATAAGACTCCACGTGGAACTCGTATTTTCGGGCCAGTAGCTAGAGAGTTACGTGATAAGGATTTCATGAAAATTGTATCTTTAGCACCCGAAGTACTATAAGGAGGTAAATTATGAATATTAAAACTGGAGACACAGTAGTTGTAATCGCAGGTAAGAATAAATTTACCGTAGATAAAAAGGGAAATAAGGTGCCAACAACTGGTAAGGTATTAAGAGTTTATCCTAAGACTAACAAAGTAGTAGTTGAAGGTGTAAACAAGGTAAAGAAGCACCAAAAGCCTAGTCAATCTAACCAAGAGGGCGGAATTGTTGAAATGGAAGCTCCAATTGATGCATCAAATGTAATGTTATTAGATCCAAAGACTAATAAGCCTACAAGAGTATCAATTAAGGTTGATGAAAAAAATAATAAGATCAGAGTTTCTAAAAAATCTGGTTATGAGTTTAAATAGTCTTAGAGAGGAGGTAAACTTTCGTGAATCGTTTACAAGATAAATATCAAACTTCTGTTAAGGCAGAATTAACGAACAAGTTCAATTATAAATCTTCTATGCAAATCCCAAAGCTAGAGAAGATCGTTATTAATATGGGTGTTGGTGACGCTGTTGCTAACTCTAAAGTATTAGATGACGCTTTAGAAGAATTAACACAAATCGCAGGTCAAAAGCCAGTTGTAACTAAGGCAAAGAAGTCTATCGCTAACTTCAAGTTACGTGAAGGTATGCCAATTGGTTGCAAGGTAACTTTAAGAGGTGAAAAGATGTATGAATTCTTCGATAAGCTAGTTTCAATCGCACTTCCACGTGTACGTGACTTCCATGGTGTTAATGCTAATGCATTCGATGGTCGTGGAAATTATACATTAGGTGTTAAAGAACAATTAATTTTCCCTGAAATTAACTTTGATAAGATTAAGAAGATTCGTGGTATGGATATTGTTATCGTTACTACAGCAAATACAGATGAGGAAGGTCGTACTCTACTTGCATTAATGGGTATGCCTTTCAGAAAGTAAGAGGATAAATTATGGCAAAAACATCAATGGTTGTTAAAAATCATAGAAAACCAAAATATAGTGCTCGTGAATATACTCGTTGTGAGCGTTGTGGTAGACCACATGCTGTAATTAGTAAGTTCAAGTTATGCCGTATATGTTTCCGTGAATTAGCATATAAAGGTCAAATTCCAGGCGTTAAAAAGTCAAGCTGGTAATATTAAAGGAGGAATCAGGTTATGATGACAGATCCAATTGCTGATGTGTTAACTCGTATCAGAAACGCAAATCAAATGCGTAAAGAGACAGTTGTAATCCCTAGCTCAAAAGTTAAGAGTGCTATTCTTGAAGTTTTAAAGAATGAAGGATACATCGCAAATTACACTGTTTCAGCAGATGTTAAAAGTGAAACAACAATTACATTAAAGTATGACGAAAATAACCAAAGAGTAATTAAGGGTTTAAAGAGA
>JAEEGL017255918.1_pt1 | contig 25301 bp, 17 predicted proteins | sample 9134231 | NCBI WGS metagenome assembly JAEEGL01 (sample SAMN16246548, study PRJNA631951) | gut metagenome | biome: gut microbiome; feature: rumen; material: fiber-attached | host: Bos | place: Iran: Karaj | collected 2018-10
AAGAATCAACAGGAGATAAAAAAATGAAGCCTAAGGCTGTAATATGGGATATGGACGGAACTATACTCAATACATTGGATGACTTATATATATCCACCAATGCATCGCTAAAGTATTTTAATATCCCTGAAATTTCATATGATGAAACCAGAAGATTTTTGGGAAATGGCTTAAAAGTACTTATGAAGAATGCTGTTAAGGGGAAAGTAAATACTGATTCGAATGAGTTTGAGAGACTGTTAGAGTACTTTAAGGGTTACTATAATGCACATTCAGATGATAATACCCGTCCCTATGATGGTGTAATTACTGTTATGAAGAAACTAAAGGAAGCAGGTATAAAGCAGGCTGTAGTTTCTAATAAGATTGATGAAGCGGTTAAAAGTTTAAGTGAAAAGTATTTTCCAAATCTCATAGATATAGCTATAGGTGAAAGCGAAGGTATTAATAGAAAACCCGCTCCCGACAGTGTTTATGAAGCTTGTAGAAATCTAGGAGTATCTGTAAAAGAGGCAGTTTACATAGGTGATTCCGATGTAGATTATAAAACCGCAAAAAATTCAGGGATGGATCTTATATCTGTTCTATGGGGATTCAGAACAAAAGAGGAGCTTGCTGATTGCGATATAGTGCACTTTGCAGAAAAGCCGGAAGATATAATTACATTATTAGACATATAGAAAAAGTAAAAAACCGATGCTGTCCGTTATATGGGACTACATCGGTTTTTATATCTCCAAGTCGCCGAAAGTAAGATGTCAGCAGATCTGACCGACGACTCACTAATCACATATGTTTTAGTTATCGGAGAAAAATGTAGGTTTCTTCTCGATTTCAAATGAAATGGTGATATCCTCAGTTCTATCGGAAGAAACAGTAAGTGTACCACTTCCGGCATTTCCCTTGGTTCTTATATAGGTTCCACCCATTCCTCCTCTCAAAGAGGTTACAGCAGGTCCTATAAGTTCTATATCGCCTTCTGTTTTAAATGAAACCGGTTCATTGAAGAAAGGAAGTACATTGTTGTTCTCATCTACAGAACAGATACGAACCAATGAAACATCATAGGATTTTCCATCTACAAGATTCTCATGACTTACATCAAGTGAAAGTTTAATATCATTAACAGCACTCTTTATAAGAGTTTTTACAACCTTACCATTCTTTATAGCCTCAAACTTAAATACAGTTGAAGCTTTACCCCACTCACAGATGTACTCGTCTATAAGGATAGGAGCGAGCTTCATATGTGAGAAGAGTGCAGGGTCTCTTGTATACTCTTTTTCAAATACGAAATCAGGTGCACCGGATTCCTTTTTGTACATACGAACACTGTCAGCGTTTGTAAATATATATATATCGCCTACATAACTTGCAGGATGTTCTCCTATATCAAAGGAAGAGCTTACCGCAAGTACAGGGTGTGAAGTCTGCTGGCTTTCATAAACATATGCTGCAAGCTTATGATTTCTAAACATATCAAGGACACCATGATAGCAGATTCTATCGCCCGAACCGAAGTCCTTATGAGTATTGTAATCAAACATACACCATGCAAATGAACCGCAAATATCCTTGTAAGAAGAAACACTGTCAAGAACTCTTACATGTCTGAGTGCTTGCTCTAAACGATGTTCTTCTGAGTCATAAGCCTTGGTAGGGTACATATGACCACAGTACTCAGAGATGAGATAAGGCTTTTCGGTATCAGATGTTACATCTGACTTTGGGGAGCATCCGGCTTCTTTTCCATCATGAAGGAAATCATTATAAGTATAAACATCTTCAAACAGATTTGAATGCTTTATGCATCTGACACCGCCGGTAGGGCGAGATACATCTAAATCGTGAGCAACCTGATTTGTTTTTATATATAGTTCATCATCATCAGGAGATTCATTTATTCTTACACCCCAAAGTATGATGGAAGGATGGTTTCTATACTGATAAACCATATCCGATACATTTTTTATAGCTGTTTTCTTCCAATTCTCGTCGCCTATATGCTGCCAACCGGGGATTTCTGTAAATACCAAAAGTCCGATTTCATCGCAGCGATCAATAAATCCGGGATCCTGAGGATAGTGAGAGGTTCTGACTGCATTAGCGCCCAACTCATACTTAAGGATGTCTGCATCAAGTCTTTGCTGTGATTCAGGCATGGCATAGCCTACGTATGGGTAAGACTGATGGCGGTTTAAGCCTCTTATCTTAAGCTTTCTTCCGTTAAGATAATATCCGTCTTCTTTAAACTCAGACTTTCTAAATCCTGCAGTGTCTATACGTCTGTCAATAACAGCTTCGTCCTTTAAAAGTTCGGTAACAACCACATAAAGCTTAGGTGTACACACATCCCAAAGGAGAACCTTGTCCAATTCAGTAGTAAAAGCAAATACAAATGTATCACTGTCCTTCGGTGAGATGGTAGTACGTGAGTAAGCTACTTCATTAAGATCATCAATATCTTCGATATCCTCGATGTTCTCACTTTCAGCCAGTCTTTGACGATATTCCGGTGTGTTAAAGCCAGGCTCAAAGGCCAGAACTCTCTGACGTACTTCATATTCGCAACCGTCATCATCCAGATTTGCAAGGGTAATGGTGTTTTCCAGAGTTCCCTCGTAGATAAGTTCAGGAAGCTTTTCTCTCATCTTTCTTGAATCGTGAATAAGACCCGGAAGAACTGCATCCTTAGCAATCTCAGCTCTCTGATATATATCTTCGATATACTCAGAATCCTTTACTACAATGCTTACATCGCGATATATACCGCCATAGGTCATGTAATCAATAACATATCCAAAAGGAGGTTGATTTAAGCTTTCACGACTGTCAACCTTTATACAAAGAATATTATCTTCATTTTTTTTAAGGTGAGAAGTTAACTCAACTTTATAAGAAGTATAACCACAATCATGATTCATAATCATTTTTCCGTTTATGTATACCTCAGAGTAGTGAGCGGCAGCGCCTATATTTAAGAAAACATGTTTACCTTCCCACTCATCCATGAATCTGACTTTGCGTCTGTAGCCTGAAACCATCTGATAGACGTTTTCGTCAAAATAATTAAACGGTGTTTCGCATACTGTGTGAGGAAGACGAATCTTTTCACCTTTATAATCATAATCTGCTTTAAGCATATCTTCGGTAAAAGTGGATTCAAATTCCCAATCATCATTTAACCAATAAGTTTTATTCATCTTGTCTGATAACCCCCTTATTAACGTTATTATATATTCTCCGGATTGGTATGATTTTGCTTTACGATTCCTCTTGGAAGAGCATCCTTACTGTTTTTCCAAGGAGCATCTTCATTACGATAATCAAACTTATCTATAAACCAGGATATATCTTCGTTTACACGATCCATGTTAGAAAAGTAAACTTCGTTCAATGTGTCGGCAAAGTCTGTGTAAGCCTTACCGCCAAGCCTTTTACGACCTTCTTCGTACAAAAGTCCGTAATGGCAAGTACAAAAACCCTTGCAATTCTTGAATTTATTAACAAATTCGCCATCCTTTTTCCACATGTAAAATATGGTATCGATGTACCTGTCAAACATATCCTTTATACGATTGCATACATAACAAGAGCGCTCTAATTCATCTATGTAGGCAGCTACAGGAGATTTATCGGTTTTTGAACCGAAAAGCTTCTTTCCTGTAGTTCCTTCCTTCGCAAGAGCCTTTAAATCTCTTATAACTCTATCGTTATGAGTGTTCATCATAAGTGCAAGTCCAAGACGATTTTTGGCATGATACATGCTTGTAATGTGTTTTGCGCAAAAACCTGTTTTATCGGTTTCCATGCGTATATCATCTTCCATGTAGGAAGGTCCCATAACGAACTCTAAAGCATTTTTTTCAAGTTCAGAGTACATCTGACAGACCGGGCACTCGCTGTCCTTGTCAAATGCGTCATTAACCGGAATTGTATATATCTGTTCTTTCATAAATAAAACCTTTCTATGATTCTTTTTTTGAACGATTTTTCTTCATGAATTTTTTTATACCTTCAAAGGTTTCTTTATGAAGAATATGCTCGATCCTACAGGCATCTTCCTCAGCTATCTGTGTGTCTACATCCGCAACTGTCATAAGAAATTCGGTAAGAGTAGTGTGACGCTCATAGACGCTGTTTGCCTTTTCAAGACCTGCTTCAGTTAGCACAAGTTCTCCATCATCTTCTTTTCTTAAGTAACCACCTGTTTGCAATATGGATATGGCCCTGCTGACAGAAGGTCTGGAAAATCCAAGTTCTCTGGCAACATCGATAGAGCGGACATAACCCTTTTTGTTTTTTATCATGAGTATAGTTTCAAGATAATCTTCCCCGGATTCGTGCATATAAACCTCCAAAAAATAATATATTCAGTTAAGTATTTCATTACTTGCAATACCTGAATTCTACGAATAATCAATAGTAAAACATCAGCGATTAGTATAGCATATACATTATAAGATGTCACGAAAAAAATGATGTAATAATTAGTGATTTTCGGCTATTTTGGTTAGGTTGACAATAGGAGATTATAATAGTAAAATAAAAAAGCTCTTCGAGGCAGGGTGTGATTCCCGACCGGCGGTAAAGCCCGCAAGCCGACACATATCTGAAGTAAACAGATGTGGAGGTTGATAACGGTGAGATATATTCGATTCCGTAGCCGACAGTATAGTCTGGATGAAAGAAGACATTTTTATTTAATTACTATGTTTATTTATATTATGAGTAGTATAATCTGATTAATAGAAATGTTTTAAAGCCCGGAGAATTTCGGGCTTTTTTTTCGCAGAGTCGTCGAAAGGAAGACCCTACTCGATTTTTACTGATTATACCAAGAGATTAAGAGATAATGAAAGGAGAGTCATGTTTACCGGAATCATAGAAGAGGTTGGAAGTATACTCCGCATGGATAGGAGCGGGTTAAATACCAATCTTTGCATAAAGGCGTCGAAGGTATTAGAAGGAACAAAGATTGGTGACAGTATAGCTGTAAATGGGGTTTGTCTCACTGTAACAGCTATGACAGATAATAGTTTCAATGCATTTGCAATGGCAGAAACCATGAGAAGAACTGCGTTTTCATCCTTTAAGATTGGTTTCAAAGTAAATCTCGAAAGAGCCATGGCTATGAATGATAGATTTGGAGGGCATATAGTATCCGGCCATATAGATGGCACGGGAGTTATAAAGGAGTACAGAAAAGAAGGGAACTCCACCTGGGTGGAAATAACCGCCGAAGCACCGATTATGAGATACGTAGTAGAAAAAGGCTCTATAGCAATTGACGGCATAAGTCTTACAGTTGCGCGTGTTACAAAAGATAGCTTTAGCGTATCTGTTATACCCCATACCGGTACAGAAACAACATTGCTCCAAAAAAGACCGGGAGATAAGGTGAATTTGGAGAATGATATAATTGCCAAATACATTGAAAAGCTTGTAGTGCCCTATAAAAATGGGGAAGCAATAGAGTCCAATAATAAAGAAGAGGGACTTACGCTTAAAAAACTAATGGAAAATGGGTTTTAGCTATAAAATATAAAATAATTAATCATCAAGAATCTTTTGTTTTACAGAAGGATTGTAAAGAACGGAGGCTACCATGTCAGATTTTAAATTTAACACAATAGAAGAGGTTGTAGAAGACTTGAAGGCAGGAAAGATAGTTGTTATGGTCGATGATGAGGACCGTGAAAACGAAGGTGATGTAATATGTGCAGCAGAGTTTGCCACAACAGAAAATGTAAACTTTATGGCAAGCTACGCTAAAGGACTTATATGTATGCCTATGTCAGAGGAGTATACTAAAAAACTGGGGCTAAGGCAGATGTGTGAGGTGAATACAGATAATCACAGCACTGCATTTACCATATCTATCGATCACGTTGATACTACAACAGGAATCTCTGCTAAGGAGCGCTCATACACTGCACTTAAGTGTGTTGAGGAAGGTGTATGTCAGAGTGACTTCAGGATGCCGGGCCACATGTTCCCTCTTCAGGCAAAGAAGGAAGGAGTTTTCGTACGAAGAGGTCATACTGAGGCCACGGTAGATCTTTTAAATATTGCAGGTTTAAAAAGTGTTGGTCTTTGCTGTGAAATCATGAAAGATGATGGGGAAATGGCAAGACTACCTGAACTAATAGAATTTGCAAAAAAGCATGATTTGAAGTTTGGTTGTATAAAGGACTTGGTTGAATACAGAAAAAGACATGAGATACTTGTTTCTTGTGTTGCAAAGGCCAAGATGCCGACTAGGTACGGAGAGTTTACTATTCATGGTTATGTTAACAAGTTAAACGGAGAACACCATATAGCTCTAACTATGGGAGATGTAGCTGATGGAGAACCTGTTTTAGGAAGAGTTCACTCAGAGTGTCTTACAGGAGATGTACTGGGATCCCTTCGTTGTGACTGTGGACAGCAGTTTGATGCTGCTATGAAGATGATAGCGGCCGAGGGAAGAGGAGTAATGCTTTACATGAGACAGGAGGGCAGAGGTATAGGACTTATCAATAAGATTCGTGCCTATGAGCTTCAGGATCAGGGATATGACACAGTGGATGCTAACCTTAAGCTTGGATTCCCGGAGGACCTAAGAGATTATACAACAGGAACCCAGATACTTGTTGACCTTGGTATACATAAGCTAAGACTTATGACCAATAACCCGGCCAAGATATATGGTCTTAACGGCTTTAATCTTGAAATAGTTGAGAGAGTACCAATAGAGATGGCACCGGGTGAGTATGACGAATTTTATCTTAAGACAAAAAAGGAGAGAATGGGACATATATTTAACAATACATTGTTTACAAATAAGTGATTTTATCGTATTCTATATATTGTTGTATTTTTATGTTCCTGAAGAATATAATATAATAAATCAAATAAAGATATATTAAGAAAAGAGGTATTTGATATGGCAAATCCAATCGTTACATTTGAAACAAACAGAGGAGTTATAAAGGCAGAGCTTTACCCTGATATCGCTCCTAATACAGTTAATAATTTTGTATCTCTTATAAATAAGGGTTTCTATGACGGTGTTATCTTCCATAGAGTTATACAGGGTTTCATGATTCAGGGAGGAGATCCTGACGGAGTAGGAACAGGTGGACCTGGATATCATATTAAGGGGGAATTTAGCTCAAATGGTTTTAAGAATGATCTAAAGCATACAGCAGGTGTCCTTTCTATGGCACGTGCCATGGCTCCTGATTCAGCAGGATCACAGTTTTTTATCATGCATCAGGATTCACCTCATTTGGATGGACAGTATGCTTCCTTTGGTAAGGTTACAGAGGGAATGGAAGTAGTAAATGATATTGCCGGAGTTCAAACAGATTTTAGAGATGCTCCGCTTAATCCGGTTGTTATGGATAAAGTTACGGTTGATACTTTCGGTGTTGATTATCCGGAGCCTGAGAAGGTTTGATTTAACTCAGTCGGAGAAATCCCCCACCTCTAAGCGTAGCATAGGTGGGGGTTATAACAAGCTTCACTCAGTCGGGGTTCAAGCTCCGACTGCAAGACTCGCAAGCGAGTCTTGACCACAAAGCTTTTTTAAGAATTGTGAGGAAAATGCCCATGGAAATCGATGAAAAGATAAGATTATTTAAAGAGTGGGTAGGTGAGTCTTCAAATATTGTATTTTTTGGTGGAGCGGGAGTTTCCACCGAAAGCGGTATACCTGATTTTAGAAGCGTAGATGGCTTGTACAATCAGAAGTATGATTATCCGCCGGAAACCATTCTGTCACATACATTCTTTATGAGAAATACAGAAGAATTCTATAAGTTTTACAGAGATAAGCTTATAATACATGATGTAAAACCAAACATTACTCATGAGAAACTTGCTATGCTAGAGAAGTGTGGTAAGCTGCAGGCTGTAGTTACACAGAATATTGACGGACTTCATCAGGATGCAGGAAGTGAAAAGGTTTACGAGCTTCATGGCACCATAAGAAGAAATTATTGTATGAATTGTGGAAAAGAGTATGGTATAGATGTTATTGAGAATTCCAAAGGAGTGCCAAGGTGTACTTGTAAAGGCATCATAAAGCCTGATGTTGTGCTCTATGAAGAAGGACTGGATGCGGATGTTATGGATGGTGCTATAAGGAGTATCTCATCGGCTGACATGCTAATAGTCGGAGGAACAAGCCTTGCGGTTTACCCTGCTGCAGGTCTTTTACGATACTATAAAGGAAACAGACTGGTACTTATCAATAAATCACAAACTGCCATGGATAGCATGGCTAATCTCGTGCTTAATTGCGGACTCGGCGAAGTCTTTTCTCAGCTCAACTGAGATTTAAACTGCTAAAATACAGTTTTTTGCTTAATTAAATTATTTGAACTTGTAGAATAATAATCGAAAAAGTTGGAGGATTATCAATGAAGGTTACATTTTTAGGTGCAGGAAGCTGGGGAACAGCCCTTGCCATCATGCTTGCTAAAGAGAAACATGATGTTATTATGTGGTCTGCGGTACAGTCTGAAATTGATATGCTTAATACTTATCGTGAGCATAAGGATAGATTGCCGGGAGCTCATCTTCCGGACTCTATAGAGATAACAGGTGATATAGAGTACGCTTTGAGTGAGCCTGATCTCGTAGTATTTGCTGTTGCATCTCCTTTTGTCAGAAGCACTGCTTCTAAGGCTTCACCGTACATAAAGGATGGTCAGATTATAGTAAATGTAGCGAAAGGTATAGAGGATGACACACTTCTTACTCTTGTAGATATTATAAAAGAGGAAATCAACCAGGCAAAGGTTGCGGTGCTTTCCGGACCAAGCCACGCTGAAGAAGTTTCAATCGGTATGCCTACTACAGTTGTAGTCGGAGCTCATGAGAAGGAAACGGCTGAGTTCATACAGGATATATTTATGAATGAATCCTTCAGAGTATATACAAGTCCTGATGTGACCGGCATAGAGCTGGGTGGAGCTATAAAGAATGTTATTGCTCTTGCCGCAGGTATGATAGACGGACTTGGATATCAGGATAATACAAAGGCTGCCCTTATAACCCGAGGTATGAGTGAGATAAGCAGACTTGGAATTGCCATGGGTGGAAAGCTTGAAACATTCTGTGGTCTTTCGGGAATAGGCGATTTAATCGTTACATGTACAAGTACACACAGCAGAAATCATAATGCAGGCTACCTGATTGGAAAGGGTAAGACTTTAAAGGAAACCATGGAAGAGATTAATCAGGTTGTTGAAGGTGTAAATACAGCTAAAGCAGCTAAGGCTCTGGCTGATAAGCACAACGTTAATATGCCTATAGTAGAGGAAATATGCGAAGTTCTTTTTGCTGATAAGAATGCTAAAGAAGCCTTAAACGATGTATTTACCCGTGATAGAAAGGAAGAATATCCGGATCTTTTGTGGGAAGACTAATGATGATGAATGTTCATAAAGTTTTATTTTTATAGTTTTTAAATCTGAAGTTTTCCTTAAACATGGTAATTATAGGTATTTAACCTATTTACAATTGTAAATAATAAGTTTATAATTAACTAATAACTATTTACTTATATTTTACAAATAAATAATAAGGAGGCAATTATATGAAGAAAGGAAAATTTAACAGGAAAAGCGCATTAAAGCGCGTTGCCTGTATGGCACTTTCACTTTGTATGGTCGTCACCGGAGTTAGTATTCCGGTAGATGGGGATAGTGAGATGGCCAGCGCAAAAACAGTTGAAAAGAAAACTGTTGTTAATGATGCGTACTCATATGGTGGTGACAGTTATACTTATTCATCCTCACCTATAACACAGGATTCGCAGGGAAAGGATGTTTATGTTCGTTTCAGAAGCAGGTACAATGTTTACATTGGAAAGCCTGTTACACTTAGCACAGCACTTGTAGACAGTGAAGATTTCTATGGTCAGAATATAGTGAATGTTGAAGGACTTACATATTCATGGGCGTACTTAGACTCAGATTATAATGAGGTTGATCTTAACAGTGACGCAGCAAGCCTTCAGCTTACTCCAACCAATGAAATGTTTACGAATGATGATGAAATCGATGTTGTTTGTACAGTTGACAACGGAACAGATCAATTTAAGGCTTATATGACATTGGGATTAAATAGTCCTATAAATGTTGATACACGTTATGTTACGTCAACAATCAGACTTAACGCAGGTGAGACCGGTATACTCTATGCACCAACAAAGGTTGATGCAGGTTTCACACTTTCTTATGAGTGGAAGAATTCCAAGGGTGATGTAGTAGGTAATGGAGCTACACTTAATGTTGCTGCACCGGCTGCAAACGTACAGTCAGAAACATATGATCTTACTGTTAAGGCTACATACGCAGGATCACAGGAAAGCTATGAAGCTCATTACTTTTATAATGTTAACCTCAATGTATATCAGATTGAGTACGCTAAGGACAATGCAGGAGCAAAGAGAGGAGAGAATGTTACATTTAATCCTTTCAAGTTAACATATGATGCTAATGCATACGATCTTACAGGTAAGTGGTACTTTGATGATGAAGAATTAGTTTCAGGCGCTGAGTATACAATTGATGGCTCTAATAATCTCACTATTAACAATATTACAGGTGAGAGATTTGGTTTATATACATACAGAGTTGAGCTTAAATCAAAGACCGCTTCAGCAGATGACTCATCTTATTTCCCAACTGTTCGTATATCTGATTCCTATATGCTCAATGAGTTTACAGGTTTCCAGTCATATACAAGCAAAAAGAATGTAGAGGTTCCTGTTGGTGGAACAGCAAATCTTCAGATATTTGCAAAGAACTCAGATTCTGCCAAGTATCCTATTTCTTATGAGTGGGAAACTCCTGTAGCTTCAGGATCAGCTATCGTGTATGTTCCTGTTCAGCCAAACTATACAGATGAGAATGGTAACAATGTTGTTACAGTTGCTCAGGATCAGACAGGTTCTTCACTTAATTTGACTTATGCATCAGCTGATGGCTTCGATGTGCTTAAAGAAGTAAGATGTACTGTATATGAGAAGTACGGTGAGGAAGTTGTTCGTTCTATAGAGTATGAATTTAACATTTCAGAAGATAAGAGCAATACTCAGATCTATACAGCATCTGACAACTTAGTTTATGCTAAGATTGGTGATACCAAGGCACTTGCAGTTAATGTTTCAGGAGCGGCTAAGGTTAAGTATGTATGGGATAAGTTAATGCTTGGTTCAGGCAGAAGTGATGATTATGAAATTATCGACGGTGCTGAAACCAATACATACAATGCAGTGGTTTCAACTGCTAATGATCTTACAACCTATAGATGTCATGTTTTCATAGGTGAAAATGAATATGAAACCATAAGATTCTATCTTAGAAATAATGATATTTATCAGGAAGCTGTTTCGGCTACAGAAGCATATGCTAAGCTCGGAGATCAGGTGATCTTTAAGATTAGAGGTGTATCTGCCAATGCACAGGATCAGTTCACATATCAGTGGTATGGTCCAAATGGAAGAATTCCGGGTGCTACAACTGATACTTTAACAGTAGCAGGTATAGCTAAGAAGGATTTCGGTTCATATTTCTGTTACGTTAGAGATGTTACAGCAGGCGAGTTTGCAAGCGCATTAAACTATTCCGGATTAGTTCAGTATGATATTTATCAATATACAGGTGTTACTGTAGATGATAAGTATAACGAGTTTGAGAAGAAGGAGGGCGAGAGTGTTACATTTAGCCCAACAGTAAATAATCCTGACAATCTTCCTCTTACTTATGTATGGTCATTTGAACCTGATAATAGTGGTGAATTTGACGGTGAATTGTTAGAGAATACAGGTATATTATCACAGTATGGTTTTGGTGTATCTGATTACTACTATGCTTCATCTACAACAGATCCTAAGTTGACAATTTCTAATATTAAGAAAGCATTGTATGGTGATTACACATTATATGTAATCTATGATAATGCAATAGTTGCAAAGAAGTATTATTATCTTAATGAAGATACAACAGAGGATGAGATTAAGATAAAGAGATTATATGATTATAATCTCGAGTTTAAGCTCGGCGCTACAGCTACCATGGGAATTAAGGCAACACACTCTGCTAACAAGCCGTTAAGATATCAGTGGTACTTTGGAGGACTTGCTATTTACGGCGCAAATTCTGATACTTTGGTTCTTCAGAATCTTAAGGCAGCTGATTTTGGTAGATATTATGTTGAAGTAACAGATGGTAAGATTACAGAAGATGTAGATTTCTATATTGAGAGAATTACAGATCTTAAGGTTAACAATCTTGCAGAAGAAGATGGTTATGCTATAAGCATCTGTGGTAATTATGAGAAATCACTTACTCTTACAGCTGATGTTAAGTCAGAGGATGCAAACTATGATACCGATTATCAGTGGTACTTCAAGAATTCACTTAACACAGATAAATCTTATGATTATGCAAATATTACAAACTCTAACTATTTAATCTACGGTGCAAAGACAAAAGAGTTTAAGATTGATAAGCTTAACGGAGCATCGGTTGGTTACTATACTTGTCAGGTTTCAAATACATACAGAAAATACAATGTTACATACTTTGTTTATGTAAATACAGGTCTTTTGATTAAGGTTACCAAGAAGAATCCTACAGCTACTATTGGAAAAGCATTTACATTTAAGACAACAGTAACAACCAATAAGAAGTTTAAGAAGGATCTTAAGATTCAGTGGTCAAAGTACAACAAGAAGACTGACAGATTTGAAGATATAGCAGGTGCCAATGCTGCAACCTATAAGCTTCCAACTGTTACAGAAGAGTCATTTGGAACATATAAGATTACAGCAAATAACGGAGTTCAGGAAAGAAGCACTACCATATTCCTTTCAGAGAAAATGGTATTTGGTGTAGATAGAGTTAGATCATCAACCCAAGCGACTCTTGAAGGATCTCTTATAAAGCTTTCTGCTGATGTTGTACCTGCAACAGACTCAGCTATAAAGACTACATATGAGTGGTATATCGCTGATCAGGTAACAGGAAACTTCCGTAAGGTTGATCAGGCTTATAAGTATAAGGTAACCAAGAAGAAGGTTAAGAAGAAGGTTAAGGTTAAAGTTAAAGGTAAGACAAAGACTAAGACCAAGACAGTAATTAAGAAGACAAAGAAGCTTGTTAAGTTCAACGGAAATGCTAAGACAATTTATGTTTATGCTCCTAAGCTTGAGACAGCTGACGGTGATTCTTATGCAGATCATAAGTATATTACTTATAAAGTTAGCATGACAGGAAAGTATGCTGATGGTTCTATAGCTTACATCAACGGTAACAAGTGTGAGTCTTCCGGAAGCACAGGTTTCTACCTTGTTAGTCCTGAGTGGACATCTAACGTTAAGAAGCTTCAGACAGCTCATAAGTATGAAGTTGGTGATGAAGTAGTTCTTGGTTATAAGGTAGTTAAAGCTAAGAAGCTTAAAGTTAAGTTCAACAAGAAGACTGCAGTAGATGCTAATACATACGATTATATTTACGTCATCAATTCTAAGGGTCAGTCAACTCTTTATACAGGTAAGCAGCTTGCTAAGAAGACTCTTACAGTTAAGGGTAATAAGTTTGCAATACTCATGATTAGCCATGGAGATCCTGATTTTGATAAGGGTCAGTTCGGTATCAAGATTGATAGCGTTAAGGGTGCAAATAAGGGTCTTGTAACAGAAAAGAGCAAGATTACTCTTAATGTTAAAGAAACTTACAAAATTGTTTACTCAGATAAACTTGTAATCGGAGCTAAGGGCGTTAAATTCTCATCTTCTAAGAAGGCTGTTGCTGCTGTTTCTAATAAGGGTGTTATTACAGCTAAGAAGGCAGGTAAGGCAGTTATTACTCTTAAGAAGGGTAAGAAGAAGGCTAAGATTAACGTTACAGTAAAGAAGGTTAAGAAGGCTAAAACAACAAAGACCGATGAAAAGAAGACTGAAGAGAAGAAGTAAAATATTTTTTAAGTGAGTCTTTACTCAGTCAAAATTCAAGTGATTTTACTTTGCAGGAAGTGTAATTATTACACTTCCTGCTTTTTTTTTTATTGAATTTCATTTATAATAGTATGTTGAAAAGAAGAGATTGTATTGCTCAAAAGATATGATATGAAGGTGAAGTAAATGAAAAAACTAGATTTTAAAAAACTGATTAGCGAGAAAAAGCTTATACTGGATGGTGCTACCGGAAGTAATCTTTTTAAAGCAGGTATGCCTAAGGGAGTATGTCCTGAAAAATGGATTTTAGAAAATCCCGAGGTCATGAGCGCATTACAGCTAGATTATATAGAAGCAGGAACCGATATACTCTACGCTCCTACGTTTTCCGGTAATAGGATAAAGCTTTCGGAGTATGGACTTGAAGATGACCTGATTAGCATAAACAAGGGTCTTGTAGAGCTAACCCGAAAATCCATAGAAAAGTCCGGAACCGATAAAAAAATATATATTGCCGGTGATCTAACCATGACCGGAAAGCAGGTTTATCCTCTTGGAGACCTAATGTTTGAGGAACTTGTGGATATATATAAGGAGCAGATACGAGTCTTACATGAAGCAGGTGTTGATATGCTTGTGGTTGAGACTATGATGAGTCTTCAGGAGTGCAGAGCTGCTCTGATAGCGGCAGGAGAGTGTTGTGATCTCCCGGTTATGATTACAATGACATTTAATGAAGATGGAAGAGCATTATTCGGAACTTCTCCGGAAGCTTTTGCTCTTTGTTTAAGCCGGATGGGAGCAGACGCAATAGGTATTAACTGCTCTACAGGACCTGAAAAGATGGTGCCTCTGATAGAAAAGATGAAGGCTTATACCTCACTTCCAATTATAATCAAGCCAAATGCAGGAATGCCTGTTTTGGCAGATGGAGAGACAGTATACCCCATGACTCCAAAAGAATTTGCAAGTGAGATGGAAAAGATTGTAGAAGCGGGTGCAGATATCTTAGGAGGGTGCTGCGGTACCACACCTGAGCATATAAGGGTTCTTTGCGAAACTTTGGGAGATAAGATATATGATGTTGCATATAAGGAACGCTCAAACGTAAAGAGAAGGGTATTATCAACAGAGCGAAATGTACTTGATATAGAGCTTAATGGTAGATTTATGGTCATAGGAGAGAGGATAAATCCTACGGGTAAGAAGAATCTCCAGGAAGAGCTTAGAAATGGTTCTTTGGATTTGGTCGGTCAGATGGCCGAGTCTGAAGTTATGAATGGAGCGGATATACTCGATGTCAACATGGGAACCAACGGTATAGATGAAACTGAGATGATGATAAAGGCAATCTATGAGCTTACAACTCTGACAGATGCACCTTTATCCATAGACTCAAGTAATCCTGATGTAATAGAAGCAGCCCTTAGGATTTACCCGGGACGAGCTCTTATAAACTCTATATCACTTGAGGATGGTAAGTGTGAAAGGCTTCTTCCTTTAGCAAAGAAGTACGGCGCAATGTTTATATTATTGCCTCTTAACTCTGCGGGTCTTCCAAAGGACTTAGATGAAAAAAAGGACAATATAAGAGTACTTTTAGAGAGAGCCGAAGCAGCCGGACTTTCAAGGGAAGATATGATAATAGACGGACTTGTGGCAACTATAGGAGCCAATAAGTTTGCTGCTCTTGAAACACTTGAAACCATTAAGTATGCTAAGGATGAGCTTCATATAGCTACAGCCTGTGGTCTATCCAACATATCTTTCGGTCTGCCGGACAGAATGTTTGTAAACAGTAACTTTTTAGCGATGGCTGTATTATCGGGACTTACCATGGCTATAGTTAATCCTTCACAGGAACTTCTTATGCATGCTGTTATGGCTGCTGACTTACTTGCGGCAAAGGAGGGAAGCGACATTAGATATATAGAAAGGGCAGAAAGTCACAAGATATCAGTTATAGACGGTACATTAAGTGATTATGCGGGAGCAGACGGTAAGATTGAAGCTAAAGGGAAAGTAGAAAAGAAAGGGGCTGTCAGTGTTCCGAAAGAATTTGAGGATGATGAACTTTTTCTTTCTGTTATCAAGGGTAAAAAAGACAGAAGTGTGGCTCTTGTTAATGAAATACTATCCAAAGAAGGAAAGGACCCTAAGGAGATACTCGATTCTACATTGATTCCGGCCATCACACATGTGGGAGAGCTCTATGAAGCCAAAATATATTACCTGCCTCAGCTTATAGCGGCTGCTGAAGCTATGAGCAGTGCAGTTGAGGTGATTGAGCCTTTGCTTGCATCCGGAGAAGAAAAAGCTTCTTACGGCACAGTAATAATCGCTACGGTAGAGCATGACATACATGATATAGGTAAAAATCTGGTTGCACTTATGCTTAAAAACTATGGCTTTAATGTTTATGATTTAGGGAAAGATGTGCCTGCTGAAGAAATAGTTGAGAGAGCAAAAGAAGAAGATGCTGATATAATAGCACTTTCGGCGCTTATGACTACAACCATGATGGAGATGAAAAAGGTTGTGAGTCTAAGAAATGAGATGAATATAAGAGCGAAGGTTATGATAGGTGGAGCATGTATAACAGAAAGCTTTGCTAAGGAAATAGGAGCTGATGGTTATTCTGAGGATGCTCAGGAGGCAGTAGGCCTTGCTAAGAAACTATGTGAAGGTTGAAGCTTAGATATATAAAAAATCAAAAACGCACAAAAGCGAAAGGATAAGAGTTATGGGAAGTGTAGATGTTATTATTCCGGTATATAAGCCGGGCGAAGAGTTTAATGAACTTATAAGAAGACTATTAAAGCAGACTAAGAAACCGGAAAGAATTATAATTATTCAGACTGTTCCGGATGATTATATAGGTGAACTTTTGCAGATTAAGGTGGAATCATCTGCAGGAGATAATGATGTAGAGTTTATAGTAAGAGCAGTAGAGCAGTCAGATTTTGATCATGGAGCAAGCAGAAATTTCGGAGCATTTCACTCAAAAGCTGATTATATGCTCTTTATGACACAGGATGCTATTCCTGCCGATAAAGTAATGATTGAGAATCTCTTGAAATCATTTGAAATCAGCGAATCTGTAGCAATAAGCTATGCCAGACAGCTTCCAAAGAAGGATGCAGATATAGTAGAGAGACTATCCAGAAAGCATAATTATCCGGAAAAATCAAGGTTAAAAACATCTAAAGATGTAGAAGAATTAGGGATTCATACCTATTTTTGTTCTGATGTATGTGCGATGTACAAAAGGAAACTTTTTTATGAGATGGGAGAATTTGTAAATCCAACCACATTTAATGAAGATATGCTTATGGCCTACAAAATGATAGAAGAAGGCTATAGTGTTATGTACTGCGCAGATGCAAGAGTTTTACATTCTCACAACTACAATGCTGTGGAACAGTTTAGAAGGTATTTTGACAACGGAGTTTCTCATAATATGCACAGAGAAGTATTTGAGAGTGTTTCTGCAGAGAAAGCAGGTGCGTCTTATGCAAAAGATGTAGCAAAGACACTTGTAAAAAATGGGCAGTTTCTTGAACTCGCTTCCTTTACAACACACTGCGCTGCTAAGTATGCAGGACTTAAGCTTGGAGAAAACTACACAGTACTTCCAAAGGCTGTAGTTGATAAACTGACGTTAAACAAAGCATATTGGAATAAGAATTATAATTCAAATCGGAGCTAAACTTACGCCTGGATTATATGATTATAAAATTAATTACACACTCTTCTTCAAATTCTTCTGCAAGTCTGTTTCTCATGCTTGTTACAGTGTTTTTTATGTACTCGTAATTTTTATCATTTGAGAAGCCTACTTCGATGTCGATGTTAACAGTAGAGGCGGTTTTACGGCTTTTGATTTCGCCGATTGTATCGTATTGCTCAAAGTACTCTGTGAGGATTTTAAGAATCAGTATTTGTGATTCTTCATCAAGAGTAATATCTATAAGATCAATAAAAGCCTCTCTAATGTGCTTTATAAGCACCAAAGACATAGGTATGGCAACAACTATACAAACCAAAGGAGAGATGTAATCTACCGTTTGTTTTGTTGATATCAGAAGTGTAACAGTAATTGTAATTATAGATATAACGTCATAGATAAGCTCTTTGGTTGCGCTTATGAAAGCCGTATGAAGTAATCGGCTTTCTTTTTTTTCGAGCATATGCTTTTCTCTGTAAAGGATTATCACATCAAGTATAAAGCCTATGCTTTTCATGATAATAGCGAATGCTAGGTGGTGGGTTTCATTTTCGGTTCCATTGGTGAGTTTGATTACAGATAATGTAAATATACATCCGAGTCCCATAAGGTCGAAAATTTCACATCCATAGGCAGCTACAGCTTCGATTTTTTCGACACCGTAATTATACTTAAATTTAAGCTCTCCACGAAGGTCTTTCGATGACGCAGACATTATAATTGCCGGAATTATGACACTTAAAGTCTCTACAAAGTCCATCCAAAGTACAAGAGAGCTTGTTGTAACTGCAGTTATCAGATTTATTATCAATGTAGGTATCTTAATCAATAGGAGTATGAGAGCAAGGTATTGCTGCTCTTTATATATTAATTTATGATTTATGTTTTTCTTATTCAAGGTAAAACCTCCCGATTGTTGTAATGCTTAAGTAACATTGTAGAAGACTCAAATAGTCAAGACTCGTTTGCGAGTCTTGTGCGCTAAAAATGTTATCATAACCAATGTTTAAAATCAAGACGGATTGAATTAATAGATAAGGGTGTTTGGTATTTTTTCATCTTGAAAAATTAAAGAATGAAAAAAAGTAACCACAAAATATTGTGTTAAATATTGACACTTCAAACTAGATGTGGTATTATTCAAAAAGTCAGCGATTATGGTACCTGAGCGATTTATACTTGAAAGAGAAGGTTTATATATGCTTAATTTTAGAGATTTTTACGGTATCATATCATGTGACTCTGGTAATAAAAATCTATATTAGGGGAAGCGAATTGCCTATTATGGGGTTCTTACAGATTTTAAGAATTAAAGGTATGACTGCTTCAGAATGGAGAGAAAAATGAAAATTATTAAGAGAAGTGGTAGTGAAATGATTTTTGATATCTCAAAGATTACAGCTGCCATAACGAAGGCTAACAGGGAGGTACCCGAGCCTGAGCGCCTTACAAGAGAACAGGTATTAAAGATATCTGCCAATGTTGAGGATATGTGCGAGAGGCTTGGAAGATCGGCTAACGTTGAGGAAATACAGGATATGGTGGAAGATGAGATTATGGCCACAAAGCACTTTAGTGTTGCGCGTAAGTATATTACTTACCGTTACACCCGTCAGCTTGTACGTAAATCCAATTCCACAGATAAGCAGATTTTAAGCTTATTAGAGTGTAACAATGAAGAAGTAAAGCAGGAGAATTCAAATAAGAATCCTACAGTAAACAGTGTACAGCGTGATTATATGGCAGGTGAAGTAAGTAAGGATATTACAAAGCGTTTCTTACTCCCTGAGGATGTAGTAAAGGCTCATGAGGATGGTATTATACATTTTCATGATTCAGACTACTTTGCACAGCATATGCATAACTGCTGCCTTGTAAACCTTGAGGACATGCTTCAGAACGGTACAGTTATCAGTGAGACTATGATTGAAAAGCCAAAGAGCTTTTCTACTGCCTGTAATATCGCAACACAGATTATTGCACAGATTGCAAGCTCACAGTACGGCGGACAGAGTATATCATTAGCACATCTCGCTCCTTTTGTAGAGGTGAGCAGAAAGAAGTTCAGGAGAGTTGTTAAGGCTGAGTACGAAGAGGCCGGTATAGAAGCTACAGAGGCTCAGATTAATACTGTAGCTGAGAAGAGAGTAAGAGAAGAGATAAACCGTGGTGTTCAGATGATTCAATATCAGGTTATCACTCTTATGACAACCAACGGACAGGCTCCTTTCGTTACTGTATTTATGTATCTTGACGAAGTACCTGAAGGTCGTACAAGAGACGATCTTGCCATGGTTATAGAGGAGATGCTTCACCAGAGAATTAAGGGTGTAAAGAACGAAAAAGGTGTATTTATCACACCTGCCTTCCCTAAGCTTATATATGTTCTCGAGGAGGATAATATCACAGAAGGAAGCAAGTATTATGAGATTACTAAGCTTGCTGCTAAGTGTACAGCTAAGAGAATGGTACCGGATTATATATCTGAAAAGGTTATGAAAAACTTAAAGAAGGGCGATGTTTATACCTGCATGGGATGCAGATCCTTCCTTACACCTGACAGAACCCAGGCTAATTATGCCAATGCTCTTAATTATCAGGAGGGCAAGCGTAAGTACTATGGTAGATTTAATCAAGGCGTGGTAACTGTCAATCTTGTGGATATCGCATGCTCATCAGACGGTGATTTTGACAGATTCTGGGAGATTTTTGATGAGCGTATGAAGCTTTGTAAGAAGGCTCTCATGTGTCGTCATAATCGTCTTAAAGGAACGGTTTCAGATGTTGCACCAATCCTTTGGCAGTACGGCGCATTGGCTCGTCTTAAGAAGGGCGAGACTATAGATAAGCTTCTCTATGACGGTTATTCTACTATCTCACTTGGTTATGCAGGTCTTTGTGAATGTACCAGATATATGACAGGATCATCACATACCGATCCTGCATCTACACCATTTGCACTTGAGATAATGAAGAAGCTTAATGCTTATTGTAATGAGTGGAAGCAGGAAACAAATATTGATTTCTCAATATACGGAACCCCTCTTGAATCAACTACTTATAAGTTTGCAAAGTGCCTTCAGAAGCGCTTTGGAATCATTGAGGGTGTTACAGACAGAAACTATATTACAAACAGTTATCATGTTCACGTTACTGAGGAAATCGATGCATTTGAAAAGCTTAAGTTCGAATCCATGTTCCAGGAGCTTTCACCGGGTGGTGCAATCAGCTATGTAGAGGTTCCTGAGATGACAAATAATATTGATGCTGTCATAAGTGTTATGCAGTTCATATATGATAATATTATGTATGCTGAGCTTAATACAAAGAGCGATTATTGTCAGGTTTGCGGTTATGACGGACAAATACAAATAGTAACTGATTCTAACGGTAAGCTTATCTGGGAATGTCCAAACTGCGGTAATATAGATCAGGATAAGATGAATGTAGCGAGACGTACCTGCGGATACATAGGAACTCAGTTCTGGAATCAAGGACGTACTCAGGAGATAAAAGAAAGAGTTCTTCATCTTTCTACAGGAGAACTTACACATAGTGAAGGCTAAAAGTTGAAAAAACTACTTTTAGTATGGAGAAAAAAATGTATGTAGGAATGATAAGAAAGAATGATGTTGCTAATGGTGTTGGTATAAGGATTAGCATGTTTGTATCAGGATGCAGAGTTCATTGTAAAGGTTGTTTTCAGCCGGAGACGTGGAATTTTCATTATGGAGAGCCCTTTACAAGGGAGCTTGAAGACAACCTGATAGATGAGCTCAAGAAACCATACTATAAGGGAATATCAATTCTTGGAGGCGAACCCTTTGAGCCTGAAAATCAAGCTGATTTAATAAAGCTTATCAGACGTATAAAAAAAGAATTGCCTGAGAAAAGTATATGGATGTATACAGGTTATACTTATGATCAGGATCTGATTGAAGGCGGGAAAAAGCATACTGATGTAACCGATGAAATACTCGATTCTATCGATGTTTTAATAGATGGACAGTTCAACGAAAAACTAAAAAATCTCATGCTTCACTATAGAGGAAGCGAGAACCAAAGAGTTATAGATATAAAGAAAACAAGAGAAAATCGAGAAGTAATTCAGATGAAATTTGATGATTAATAATGACCGGGAAAACTGTATGGTTTTTCCGGTTTTTTAGCTGCAGAGCCGCTATGAGAAAAATGACAAAGCATTTGTCTTCTGCTCATTGCTAAATCATAACGAATGTGATAACATAATTAGCAATGATTTATTTTATCTTATAGAAAGTTGAGAAAGAGATTATGAGAAAAAACAGAATATTAATTATTGCATTTTTATCCGCTGTACTTTTTTTTACAGCTTGTGGAAACACTACTTCTGATACAGTAGAAAACTCTGATAATAATGACGTAAAGGTTTCGAGTAATGATACATCTTCTGATACGTCTTCAGAAGACACATCTTTAGAGGACACATCTTCAGAGGATGATTCTTCAGTAGAAAATGATGAAGAAGCAGACATGTGGGGAGAAGATGGTGTAGAGCAGGTAAAGTACACCTTAGTAAGACATACTATAAGTGAGTACAGTGATGATTTAAAAGGAAATCTTGCTCAATCGGATTTTGATGAGATTTATCTTAGCGATGAAATGGCAAATGAAAAGCTAGCTGAGACTCTTTCTGAGTTTAATTCAAAAAAAGTAAAAAAATCAAGAAAGCTTTATAAGAAAAATATAAAGTGGGCCTCAAAACAGTATAAAGATGGAGATTATTACGGAGAGTATAAGGATTGCAGTGATTATCATATTCGCCGTTCCGATACATCGGTGCTTAGTTTCATAGAAAGCGGATTTTCATACTCCGGTGGAGTTCATGGTTATTATTATCATAATGGTTTTAATTATGATGCAACGGAAGGGAAAAGAATTTACTTAGATGATGTAATTAAAGATATAAGAGATCTTCCGGAAATAGTAGAAAACAAAATGGATGATAAATATTCCGATATAATGTATGTAAAGAGTCCCGGTGAATTTATAAAGGAAAAAATCAAATCAGGTAAAGTAGATAAGATTAACTTTATTATAAATCCAAACGGAATTGAAATTATTTTTAATCCTTACAGTATTGCATCCTATGCCGATGGGCTTCTATCCGTAGGTATCCTTTTTGATGAAGAGCCAGACCTTTTCAATGAAAAATATATCGAAAGACCTGATGAATATGGAGTATCAATAGATTCTAATATGGAATATGCGGATGATTTCGATGACGATGGTAACCCTGATTCTTTATTTGTGGCAGCAGATATGTCAGAAGACGATAATATAGAAAAAGTAATCATAAATCTCAACGGAAATATTATAAAAAAGAATGTTTATTGCTATAGTTTTAGTGCGAATGTTATTCATGCCTATGAAGGGTTCTCTTGTCTTGTACTGGACTGCTTAAGTGATAATGATTATCACAGCACTTATGTGTATAAGATTAAAGGTAACAAGGTATCTCAAATGCAGAAAAATATGAATTGCAAGACACATATTGATATTTCGGACTATGAAGGAGATTTAAACGAAAAATTGAAAGATGAGTATATACACGCCTTTACACCTATGACAAATCCTGATGAGATAGTATTAGATTCAAAGCTTGATATACTTAGTACTGCTACAGGATACCGCACTTACAGCTTAAATGGTGCAGGAAGGCTAGAACCTGAAGAAGATTGGTACATGATAAGATATTATGATGAAGAGAGTGGTATAGTTCTTACTGCAAATAAAGATCTTAAGGGAACAGTTACCTCCGATGATTTGGATAAAGATGGAGAGAGTGTTACCCTAAAGAAGGGTACTAAAGTAAAGTTATATGCTACTGATGCTGAATCGAAGGTTGTTGTATATGAGGAAAGTAACGAAGAAAATAAGTATATGCTCGACATAGAGTGTGAGGTAAATGCGTATGCATCAAAGGTTGCAGGCGAAAAGACTGAGGATGCATTTGATGGAGTTATGTTTGCAGGTTAAAAGCTTTGCAAGCGAGTCTTGATAATAGAGGGAAAAATGAAAAATAAGATTGATAATAATATTAAACTATATGAGGATTATCCTTATCTTAAAGAACATATAACACGAGTGGAGGAAGCAGTCGTAAATGATGGTAAGTATTATGTCAGATTGACAGAAACCATTTTCTTTCCGGAAGGCGGTGGTCAGTACGCTGATACCGGATGTATAAAGGTTTTGGATAAAGATAATAATGAAACAGAGACAGAATATAAAGTAATAAATTCTATTATAATTGATGGAAAAATATATGAGGAATTATCTATAAATCATATTAATGAGGATTCTTTTAAGAAGGAAGATAGTTTTAAAGAAATCTTTAATAATCAGACTACTGTTAAGTGTATACTTGACTGGGATAAGAGATTTTCTCGTATGCAAAATCACAGTGGAGAGCACATCTTAACGGGAGTAATCCATAATAAGTACGGCTTTGACAATGTAGGTTTTCATCTAAGCGACGATAGTCCTGTTACCATGGATCTGAATGGTTTTTTAAATGACGATGAACTCAAAGAGATGGAGAGACAGGCAAATGAAGCGATATATGCCAATCTGAAAATACATGCAGTATATCCTGAAGAAGATGAAGCAGAAAGTATAGATTTCAGAAGTAAAATTGAAATCAGTGATCAAATCAGACTTATACAAATCGGAGAAGATGATAATATACTTGATATGTGTGCCTGCTGTGCACCACATGTAAGTAATACGGGAGAGATAGGTATAATAAAGATTATAACTGCTGATAAGTATAAGAGTGGAATAAGAATAGGTATTCTTTGTGGAAAAAGAGCAATCGAGTATATCCAAAAGCAATCGGAAATTATAAATGATATTACAGTTCTTTTATCAGCAAAACAGGAGAAAATATCCGAAGGTATTAAAGCCTTACAAAAAGAGATTTCAAATTATAAAGAAAAAAATATAAAACTAATTACAGAAATAATTGATGCACAAATCGAAAAATCCGATAATGAAAAATGTATATTTATTCACTTCGATATTGATGCTATCGCAATGAAAAATACCTATAACAAAATGAGCATGAAGCACGATGGGTATGTAGGCGTATTTGTAGGAGATGATGAAAACGGATACAGATTCAATGCAGGAAATCAATCAGGTGGCTCTAAAATTCTGGCTGAAAAAATGAGATGTGATTTAGATGCAAAGGGTGGAGGAAGTGATGAAATGATCCAAGGAAAAATAAATCAAAAAGAAGAAGAGATACGTTCATTTTTTTTGAATGTAGAATGATATTTATTAAACGAATATAGGGAAAGAAAAACATGAATATATGCAGGTTTACGACTATTTGGAAGATATTCTTATTTGGGCATAGATGGGGATTTTATCATACGTTCAAAGATAGAGGATTCATATGCAGTAAGGTACATCGAGCAAGACAAATTTGTTCATATCATTATCAAGATATTTCAAACAGTCCTCCTGAGTGATTATAGTATTTTGAAGCTTGATAGATGCAGGTATTATCTTGGTAATTCGATTGAATATTCTGTCTTTATCCTCTGGATATTGTTTGTTAATACATTAAAT
>JAEEGL010842390.1_pt1 | contig 25297 bp, 12 predicted proteins | sample 9134231 | NCBI WGS metagenome assembly JAEEGL01 (sample SAMN16246548, study PRJNA631951) | gut metagenome | biome: gut microbiome; feature: rumen; material: fiber-attached | host: Bos | place: Iran: Karaj | collected 2018-10
GAGGGACACCAGATTATTGAGAACCCCATTCTGTCGAACTTCAAGGAGGGCATGTCCGTGCTGGAGTACTTCATCTCTACTCACGGTGCCCGTAAGGGTCTGGCCGACACCGCCATGAAGACGGCCGACGCCGGTTACCTGACCCGTCGTCTCGTCGACGTCTCCCACGACGTCATCATCACCGAGGAGGACTGCGGCACCCTGCGCGGACTCGTCTGCACCGCCCTGAAGAGCGGCGACGAGATTGTTTCGTCACTCGCCGAGCGCATCCTTGGCCGTGTTAGCGTCCACGATGTGGTCAACCCGAAGACCGGCGAAGTCATCGTTCCCGCTGGTGAGGAAATCACCGAGCCACTGGCCGAAGCCATCGAGGCTGCCGAGATCGAGAGCGTTGAGATTCGCTCGGTGCTCACCTGCGAGTCGAAGAAGGGTGTATGCCGCAAGTGCTATGGCCGCAACCTTGCCACCCGCCGCATGGTGCAGAAGGGCGAGGCCGTCGGCGTCATTGCCGCCCAGGCCATTGGTGAGCCGGGTACACAGCTGACCCTCCGTACGTTCCACGCCGGTGGTGTGGCTGCTAATGCCGCTGCCAACGCCTCCATCGTGTCGAAGTACGAGAGCGCCCGCCTCGAGTTCGAGGAGGTGCGTACCGTACCCTTCGACGAGGACGGTCGTGAGTGTGAGATGGTCGTCAGCCGTCTTGGCGAACTGCGCTTCGTCGACCCCAACACCAAGATTGTGCTCTCCACGGTCAACGTGCCCTACGGCTCGTCGCTCTATTACCATAACGGCGACGTCGTGCAGAAAGGCGACAAGATAGCCCAGTGGGACCCCTTCAACGCCGTCATCGTCACCGAATATGCCGGTGTGCTGAAGTTCAACGACGTTATCGAGGGTATCACCTTCCGTGCCGAGACCGACGATACCACGGGTCTTACCGAGAAGATCGTCTCCGAGTCGAAAGACAGGACAAGGGTACCGACCTGCGACGTGATCGACGCCAATGGCGAAAAGATTGGAACCTATAACTTCCCCGTCGGCGGCCACGTCGTCGTCGAGGACGGACAGACGGTAAAGACCGGTGAGACGCTCGTCAAGATTCCGCGTGCCGCTGCCAAAGGTGGTGATATCACCGCTGGTCTGCCCCGTGTCACCGAGCTCTTCGAGGCTCGTAACCCCAGCAACCCTGCCATCGTCAGCGAGATCGACGGCGAGGTCACCATGGGTAAAGTAAAGCGCGGCAACCGCGAGATCATCGTCACCTCGAAAGCTGGCGACCAGCGTAAGTACCTCGTATCGCTCTCGAAGCAGATCCTCGTTCAGGAGCACGACGCCGTGCGTGCCGGTACACCGCTCTCCGATGGTGCCATTACCCCCAGCGACATCCTCGCCATCAAGGGTACCACCGCCGTTCAGGAGTACATTGTCAACGAGGTGCAGGACGTCTACCGCCTCCAGGGTATCAAGATTAATGACAAGCACTTCGAGATTATCGTCCGCCAGATGATGCGCAAGGTGCAGATCAACGACCCGGGCGACACATCGTTCCTCGAGCAGGAGATTGTCGACAAGCTCGACTTCGCTGAGGAGAACGACCGCATCTGGGGTAAGAAGGTGGTCATCGACGCCGGCGACAGCGACAAGCTGCAGAAAGGCCAGATCGTCACCGTCCGCCGTCTGCGCGACGAGAATACGTCGCTCAAGCGCCGCGACATGCGCCTCGTTCAGGTGCGCGACGCCGTGCCTGCCACGTCGACACAGATTCTCCAAGGTATCACCCGTGCCGCCCTGCAGACCAAGTCGTTCATGTCAGCCGCTTCCTTCCAGGAGACGACAAAGGTGCTCAACGAAGCTGCCATCCGCGGCAAGCAGGACTTCCTCGAGGGCATGAAGGAGAACGTCATCTGCGGTCACCTTATCCCCGCCGGTACTGGTCTCCGCGAGTTCGACAAGATCATCGTCGGTTCCAAGGAGGAGTACGAGCGCATGCAGGCCAATCGCAAGAATGTTCTCGACTACGTTCAGGATCCCGTCCTCGACGAGTAGAGCCTAAATTGGTCGTTGATACAAGAGACTTCCACTAGCCCCTCCTGTAGGAGGGAAATTAAAAAACCCCTCCCGATCGGGAGGGGTTTTTGTTTATGCAAGTGTCCAGCGGGCCCAACCTAGGCCACATCGTAGGCACTATTTCAGCGAGCGCAGGGAGACGGCGAAGCCACCGGCGCGTGCCATGCGTAGCTTCAGCGTGGACTTGGCGTTGACCTTACGGCGCGTGATGGTGTAGGCCTGCGGGTTCGTCTCGAAGTCCGCATTGGGTGCATCTGCATAGATGATGGCCTCGTAGCTGACGCCGGGCTTCAGAAAGTCGAGCTTGACAGCAACCTCGCGGGCATTCTCGTCGGTGATGCCTCCCACGTACCAGACATCGCGTGGCTCGGCCTGTGCGAGGTCGGCAGCCGTAGCACCTTCCGGCAGCGCATAGACGAAGCGTGTGACGCTGTTGACCACGCCCTTCTTACCGTCGGCCAGGGTGCCCACGCTCTCCGCCGCCTTGTTCAGCGTAGCAAGCTTCGGGTGGCGAGCGGTGACGATGTAGTGGCCTGGCTCTGCCTGGAGATAGACGCTACGGTCCCAGTCCACGGCGACATCCTTAATAAACTGAAAGGCGTCCATGAAGCGCTCGTAGTTCTCAGGCAAGTCGGCGGCCATCTGCAGCGGCGAGTAGAAAGTGACGTAGAGTCCCAGCTGGTTGCAGAGTGTGTGGTGCATTCTGTCAGGCCATCCGCCCGACTTCTCAAGGTCCATCTCAAAGATGCCCGGCGTGAAGTCCATCGGTCCGCCCTGCAGTCGGGTGAAGGGGAACACGGCGGTATGGCCCGGACGGATGCTCGCGCGGAACTCATTGCCCATGGCGGCCTCATTGCCAATCATGTTGGGCCACGTCCGACAGAGTCCCGTGGGGCGCACAGCCTCGTGGGCGTTCACCATGATGTGGTGGCGCGCTGCCTCCGTGACAGCGTAGTGATAGTGGTTAATCAGCGGCTGGCTGTAGTGATGCTCGCCGTAGGGGATAATCTTGCCCACGTAGCCGCTCTTCACGGCATTGTAGCCATAGCGGTTCATGAGCTGGTAGGCCTGTTCCATCCAGCGCTCGTAGTTAACGGTCGACGACGAGCTTTCGTGGTGCATGATGAGGCGTATGCCCCGCTCGTGTGCATAGCGGTTCAAGGCGGGCAGGTCGAAGTCGGGATAAGGCGTGATGAAGTCGAACACGAAGTCCTTCTGCTTGCCGTACCAGTCCTCCCAGCCCTCGTTCCAGCCCTCGATGAGGAGAGCGTCGAAACCGTTCTGTGCAGCGAAGTCGATGTAGCGGCGCACGTTCTCGTTGTTGGCACCGTGCTTGCCGTGAGGATGCGAGTGTGCATAGTCCGTACGGCCGAGCTGCACGGAGGGATAGTCGTTGGTGTACGACCACTGGGTCTTGCCAATGATCATCTCCCACCAGACGCCCATGTACTTCACGGGATGAATCCACGACGTGTCGTCAAGCACGCACGGGTCGTTGAGGTTCAGCACAAGTCGCGAAGCCAGCACCTCTGTAGCGCTCTGGCAGACCATGACAGTGCGCCACGGCGTCTTGCAGGGCGCCTGCATACGTCCCTTAACACCCTCGGCATCGGGTGTGAGATGGGTGCGGAGCACGAAGGTCTCGTCGTTCAGGTCGAGGTGCGTGGTGGGATAGTCGAGCACGGCAGCCTCGTGGATGTTCAGGTAGAGACCGTCGTCGGTACGCAGCTGCAGGGCCGTCTGCAGACCTGTGGGCGAGAAGGCTTTGTTGGGCCATCCACACCCCGTGCGGGCCTTGGGTGTCAGCTCGCGCACCTGCGACAGGCGCGACTCGGTGGGCGAGAACTCCTGTGTCGAGTAGTCACCGGGAATCCACCAGGCAGTGTGGTCGCCCGTGAGTGCAAACTCTGTGAGTTCCTCCTTTATCATGAAGTAAGTCAGCTCGTTGTCCATGGGGAACTCATAGCGGAAGCCGAGGCCATCGTCGTAGAGGCGGAAGCGGATGTGCATGACGGCGCGCCGGTCGTCCTTCTCCCCGGCACCATAGCGCGGGGGCAGCTGCTCGAGCTTTACCAGCAGTTCGTTGTAGTGGTTGCGGATCTCAGCCTCCTCGCCCCAGACGGGTTTCCAGGTCTCATCGAAGGAGCTGGTCTGCTGATCGGTCAGCGTGAAACCTTCGCTCAGATTCTTGCCGTCGGTCAGCTGAAAGCCGAGACGGGAGATGTTAATGACCGGCTTACCCTCGCGCTCTAGCGTGTAGCAGGGGGTGCCGAGGTCCAAGTAGAACTTTAGCCCTAACCGTCCGTCAGGGCTTTGCAGTGTTGCAACGGGTGTCTGCGGCTCCGCATGGACAGATGCGGGGAACAGCAGCGCTACGATGGCCGCCAACACGGCCAGTGTGAGAGTCTTTTTCATTGTTTTGATGGTTATAAGGATTAATTTTTCATCTTTAATCTTTAATCTTTAATCTTTAATCTTTAATCTTTCATCTTCCACCTTCCACACCGTCACCGGTCCCATCAGCCCTGCGGGCAGCAACGGAGAGTCGGCACGGTAGAACGGACGTGGTGTATAGGTGTACTTCTTCTTGCAGTCGGGCTGTCGGTCACCGATGATGCGGTTCACCCACTGGTTGACGACGCGAATCTCCAGCGCATTGTCGCCCGTCTTCAGGGCTTTGGTGATGTCAAGTGCGTAAGGCTCCTTCCACAGCACGCCCACGCTTTGACCATTGACGATGACCTCTGCCATGCAGCCCACACGACCCAAGTCGAGGATGAGGTGGCCCTGGCTACGCTCCGCCTCGCCGATGGTCACCTTATTATAATAGATGGCCGTTCCGGAATAGTATCTGATGCCTTCGTCCTCAGCGTCAGTGTACGACATCAGCGTGTCGAAGACGGTCGTCTCTGGCCCACCCCACTGCTTGTCGAAGTGCACCGTCCATGGCGTCGTGATAGTTTTCAGGAGGTGCGGGGAGGCAGAGGGGCGGGGGTACGGGGATGCGGAGGTGCCGAGGTGCGCCTGCTGCTGGAACACGATGAAGACGGCGTCGTTTGCCACCAGCTCCAGGCGGACGGTGGTGCGCCCGTCGTTGATGTCGAATGCCACGTCCTCAATGACGCCCGTGTCAGGATGCCAAAGCGTGGGCCTCAAGCCACAGACACGGAACGACACGTCCAGCGTTCGCGGCTCGTCCCTCCGGTTGTTCACCCAGAAGATCTCCTCGTCGCCCGTGCTACGGTGGACAAAGCGCAGGTCGCTCATATCGTCGGCCATGAAGTCAGGACGCCTATTTTCCAGGGCTTCGGCCACCGCCACCGTCTTCTCGTCAAAGACGGGAGCCCCCTGCTGCCGCAGGGTCTCAAGCTTCTGGTTGACGGCCGACGACAGATGCCTGCAGTCCTTGCTCACGACCAGCACGCTGTAACGGGCACCAGCGGGCGTGACGAAGTGCGTGCCGTCGAAACTGATCAGGTCGAGCAGCGCCTCCTTGTTCAGGTAGTCGTAGTTGTAACCGGTGGGGATGGCAGGGTGATGGTGGGCATAGAGGCTCGTCACCACGTCGTCCTCGCCGTAGTAGTAGAGCACGTCGGCCACGTTGTCGCCCTGTTGCAGCAGGTAGCAACTCCGGGCCAGATAGTCGGTCCAGACGCGGGCGTAGGCTGCCCACGTCTCGTGGCGGTTGAACCACTGTCCATACTGCATCAGCCCCAGGCCAGGTTTCTTGTCGTCGACAGGCTGGTGGGCACTCTCGTGGATGACGAAGCGGTTCACGCCAGAGGCCATCTCCAGGTCGGCGGTGGGTTTCAGGTTACCGGGGAAGAAGCGGTAGGCACCGCCCGTCTCACCATTGGCCGTCATCGATTCTGCCGCCACAATCTGTTTACCGTACAGATGGGCCACCGACGCCGACTCACGGATGTCGCTCTCAGCCATCAGGGTCGACGAATGGAGGGCGTTCTCACTGGGTATGATGGTCCACATGGCAGCCATCGGGATGTCGGCATTGCTCTTGGCCGACATGCCATCGACCAGGTAGAGTCGCCCGTTCTCGTGTGCCTCGAAGTAGGTCTTCATGCCGTACTTCGCGGCGATGCGAGCCGCATTCTCGTACATGCACTCGTCAATCAGTTCGCCGATGGTGTTACGCCAGTCGAAGAGAAATTCCTCGCTCTGCTGAGCTGACCCGACAATTTGTCCGGTCAGCACGGGCATCCACGGCAGCAGGCTGTAGCCACGCCGCGCCTCAAACTCGGCAGCCATCTGCGGCGCCCATGTCTCCCAGCCCGCCTCGTAGCTGTCGATGAGCAGGTATTGCACCTTGTCGGTGACGGTTCGGTAGCTGTTCAGGTAGTACTCCAGGAAGTCGGCAAAGGCCTCATTGTCGATCTTCGTCACCTCCAGCCCCGTGGCCTCGGCGGGCGCGGGATGGTTCTGCTTGCCCGTCAGCGTGTAACCGAAGCGGTAGACAATCCAGGTCCCCTTCGGCGCCTCCCACGTCAGGTTACCCTGTGCATCCATCTTGTCCGTGAGGTCAACGACGTCGGTGAGCGGAATGGCCTCACCTGCGATGCCGACGGTGGGATGGTCGTTGAGGTCGGAAGGCGAGGCAAAGCCGGCCTTCTCCTCACTGTGGTCGATGCGGGCCACGGTGAACAGCTCCCACTCGGGCTTTACAGGGGGACGGCTGTCGAAGACCACGCGAAAGTAGCGGGCCTTAGTGGGTACCAGCTCAAGTGTCTGGCGGTAGATGCTGCCGTGGGGAATGTCGCACACACGACGGAAGTCGCGACCGTTGTCGCTCACTTCCAGATGCTTGTTGACAGGCGCAGGCAGTGCCGCCCAGATGCTGCGGTACTGGCCGTCGGCTATGCGCATGGCCTTGATGGTCTGCGGCTTGGGAAACGCGTACTGTATCCAGTAGGGGTGCGCGTCGTCGTCGCTCGTCGTGTAGTGGGCGCCCAGCTCCTCCATGGTCTTGTCGGCTTTGTTCGCACGGACGGCCACGACGTAGGTGTCACGATACCACTGCTCCTTCCTGGGTTCGGGCAGGGTCACCGTCAGCAGTCCCCCACCCTTCACCCGCTGCTCGCTCCAGACGAGCCGCTTCATGGCCTGTTCGGGCTTTACCCACGGCCCGCCGGTGTTGCTCCACCCCGGGCAGCTGGCAATGGCTATCTCCATGCCGAGCGAGTCGGCCATGGAGGTCGCATAGCGGAATGTCTCTTTCCATTCCGGCGACATGTAGGTGAGTCGGTGGTCTATCACGGGGTCAATGCCCGTACCGGCTTCGAAGCAGTGGAAGCCGCCAATGCCCGCACGGTTCATCCATTCCAGATCCTTGCGGATGCCCTCGCGGCTGATGTTGCCGTCCATCCAGTGCCACCACACGCGGGGCCGTGCTGCTTGTGGCGGGTTCAGGAAGCCGCTCCGCAGGTCGTGTGTCAGCGTGCGTCGGCCCTTCCGCTCAAGGTACTTGATGAGCAGCTCGGGACGGTCGGTCTGGATGATGCTCGTGCCAAGGTCGAGAATCGTGTCGTACACCTCGTCGGGGGCGGCGCTGAGAAAGGCACGGTCATCGTCGTAGCCACCGCAGAGCGAGCCCCAGATAGTGTTCACCCAAATCTTCGAACCGACGGCTGTCACCTGCTGTGCTGCCTGCCGCACGGCGTCGTCTAGGGTGCCAAAGCAGAGTTCGAAGGCCATCGGCGGCTGTGGGGCATTGAGATAGCCTTCGAACAGCGGTCCGCCGCCGGCAGTGGTGAGGCTCACCACAGGCATGTACATCATCCGGTGGGCATGTTGTGCCAGCTTCGACTGCACCTCAGCGCAGGGGCGACCGCTTTTTATCAGCACCTGGTCGGTCATGCCCAGCTCCTCGGTGATGGCCAGCACCTGGTCGTAGTAGTCGTAGCCTTGGTCAACATTCACTACGATGCGGTCCTTGCACACCTCCAGCGCCTGTCGCAGCGTAGGCATCTTCAGGCCGGGAATGGCGATGCCGTGGCCACGCTTCAGGTCAAATTTCTGCAGCTCTTCGTAGGTGTAGTCGCTGATACGCCCGCTGCCGGTGGTGCAGCGGTCGAGTGTCGGGTCGTGGCTGAGCACGAGCACGCTATCGCGCGTCATCTTCAAGTCAAGTTCCATCACGTCGACACCCATGCCAATGACCGACTCGATGGCGGGCAGCGAGTTCTCGGGCCAGTTGCGCCAGTCGCCACGGTGGGCTACCACCACGACGTAGTCAGTCAGCGGGTCATGCAGTGCGGCTGCCACGCTGGCAGCCTTCGACTCTGTGCTCACGCGGCTATCCCGCTCTGGTGATGGTCCCCAGCTCAGCAGCAGACAGGCCAGCAATATGAAAGCAGAAATGTTACGCATTCCCTCGGTTTTCAGTTAGTCTGCTGCAAAGTTACACATTTTTTCCCATCCCGCAAAAGAAAACAGCCGAAAAGTCCTGTTTTTGAAGCGCGAACCATAGAGGGGCTTATCGCAAGCTCCAACTTTGCTCCGAGAAGAGTGGCAGACTTCTCCGAGAAGTGTGGCAGACTTCTCCGAGAAGTGTGGGAGACTTCTCCGAGAAGAGTGGCAGACTTCTCGGAGCACGAAATGGGTCCCTGGGTAAAAGTGTCTTTATTGTTTCCAAAAAGAGGAAACTATGGCAACGTGACAGCCCTATGACCGACAATGGCGAGGGAAGAGCGCCCTGGGGCGTTGCCATTGGCGAGTGAGGACGGCAGGGGACGCCCCAGCAGGTCGAATGGCGGGTGAGGCGTGGCGGATGAAGGTTGAGGAGCAAAGGCTGAAGGGTGGATGCCGACTTCGCCATCGGGGGCAGCATACGAATAGTTCCCGTTGGTGATGGTGGAGAGTGCAAGGTGGTAGTAGACGAGGTCGTAAGCCTCAGTCTCGTTGTTGCCGTCGCCACTGCGCCCCTGGCGCCCGTTATCCTCGAGGAGCATGCCCACGAAGCCATCGCTGAGCACCATCATGTCGGCATAGGCCGAGCAAAGCTCCGTCACCTGATGGCCTCGCTTCCACCCGCTGGCCAGCGCCTCGCCGGTGGCATAGTCGTCGGGACCGGCCACCTCTTTATAATAAAAGCCCACGCCTCGGCGCCCCCAGTTGTCGGTGGCGTTGCGCGCATAGACGGTGTGGAACGGCACGGTGGTCAGCAGCACGTGGACGTTGGCACCGTCGGCTGTGCGACGGGCAGGAACGAGTACGAAAGCGCTATTGCACGCGTTCGCCATGCCGGTAATGGCTGAAACGGCGCTGCTCCACTGTCCCTCGCCACGGGCAATGTCGGTATAGTGGAAGACGTTGAAGTTCTTCTCGGCGACGTCGACACCCTGGGTACCACGGTCGTCGCGCACCATCAGTGCCACACTGCCGTCGGGCATCTCCTCGATTTTCCCCTCTTCATAGACGGTGCCTTCGGGGAACTGGTCGCTCATAGCGAGCAGCTGCCACGTCTGTCCGAAGTCGTCGCTATACATCACGCCCGTGGAATTGCCACGTGAGGCCGTGCGCACAGGGAAGGCAGCATAGACGCGGTAGTGGCTGCCCACCTTCACCTGACGGCTTTGGCAGAGGCGCCCCGAGGTGATGAAGATGGCCGTGGCGTCGCCATCGAAGAGCCCATAGATCTGGCTGGTAATCTCTGTGCCGGCATCCCACGTCTGCCCGTTGTCGCTGCTGCGGAAACAGCCTATGCGAATGGGGTTGCGGGCTGTCGAGGCACCGTTGCCGACACTGCCTGCGGCACACATCAGCAGCACATCGCCACTCTCACGGTCGGCCACCAGCGAGCCGTCGCCCATGGCATACTGCCAGCTATTGCGGTTGGTGGAAGCCGGACAGACCACCTGATGGTCGGTCCAGGTGCGGCCCAGATCCGTGCTGCGGCGGTACCACATCTCGATGCGGGCCCCTACACCACCCACGTCGCTCAGGCCATAGCGATAGTCGCCAATAGCCAGCAGAGCGCCGTCGCTGGTCTGCGTAAGCGCGGGAATGCGGTGCGACGGAGCTGTATTGATGACTGGCTTGTCAGGGCCGTCGAACACGGTGGTGCTGAAGTCCTGGGCATGGGCAACGAGGGGTGCGAAGTGGAACGTGAGCACTGTGAGGGCCACTGCGGTCATGTGGAAAGGTCGTTTAGTCATAGTCGTATTACTTTTGTGCGCAAAGATAATGCATTTTTTTCATCTCACCAAGAAAAACTGCGCTTTTTCTTTGCTATTACGAAAAATATCAGTACCTTTGCAAATCAAAGAGAAAAAAGTCAAATCGTGAAATAGTGAAATCGTCAAATCGTCAAATAACAAGATGAAGATACTACTTATAGGCAGTGGCGGGCGCGAGCATGCGCTGGCATGGAAGATTGCTCAGAGCGAGCGCGTAGAGAAACTGTTCATTGCGCCAGGCAACCCTGGCACGGCACAGTGTGGTGAGAATGTGGCCATGAAGGCCGACGACTTTGAGGCCATCAAGCAGTTTGTGGTCGACCACAGCGTGGACATGGTCGTCGTCGGCCCCGAAGACCCGCTGGTAAAAGGTCTCTACGACGAGCTGAAGAGCGACGCTCGGACGCAGCATGTGGCAGTCATCGGCCCGTCGAAGGCAGGTGCGATGCTCGAAGGCTCGAAGGACTTTGCGAAGGGCTTCATGCAGCGCCATGGCATCCCCACAGCACGCTACCAGACGTTCGACGCCCAGCATGTGGACGACGGCATCAGTTTCCTGCGCACGCTGCAGCCCCCTTACGTGCTGAAGGCCGACGGCCTGTGTGCCGGCAAGGGCGTGCTCATCGTGCCGACACTGGAAGAGGCCGAGAAAGAGCTGCGCGAAATGCTCGACGGCATGTTCGGCAACGCCTCGGCACGTGTGGTCATCGAGGAGTTCCTCAGCGGCATCGAGTGCTCGGTGTTCGTGCTGACCGACGGTGCGCACTACCAGCTGCTGCCCGAGGCAAAGGACTATAAGCGCATCGGCGAGGGCGACACCGGCCTGAACACGGGTGGCATGGGCAGCGTCTCGCCAGTGCCGTTCGCCACGAAGGCGTGGATGCAGAAGGTGGAGGAGCGCATCGTACGTCCTACGGTGGAGGGCCTGCGTGAGGAAGGCATCGACTACCGTGGCTTCATCTTCTTCGGACTTATCAACGTCGGTGGCGACCCGATGGTCATCGAGTATAACTGCCGCATGGGCGACCCGGAGACGGAGACCGTCATGCTGCGCCTGAAGAGCGACATCGTCGACCTCTTCGAGGGCGTGGACAAAGGCGACCTCGACCGTCGGCAGGTGATTTTCGACGAGCGTGCCGCCGTCTGCGTGATGCTCGTCAGTGGTGGCTATCCACAGGCCTACCAGAAGGGCTACCCCATCAGTGGTGTGGACACGGTCGAGGGCAGCATCGTCTTTCATGCCGGCACGGCATACGCTCCGGAGGGACAGAATGAGGCTCCCATCGTTACTGCCGGCGGGCGCGTCATCGCCGTCAGCAGCTATGGCAACACGAAGGAGGAGGCCTTGCGGAAGTCGTTCACCGAAGCGCAGAAGATTCAGTTCAATGGGCGCTATTTCCGTCGTGACATTGGGGCGGACCTTTGAGTGGAGTTGAGGAGTTGAGGAGTTGGGGAGTTGAGGAGGTAAAGTAGAATACATACCTCTACTACTAATTAACGACGGAAATTGAAACAGCTACAGAACAGGATTGCAGAGAGCGCACTACTGCTGCCAACAGTCGCTACAGCCAGTGTGCTGTTGCAGCTCGTCGGCGGCTTACCCACGTTGGCGGGGTGGGCATCGCTGGTGTGCTTCATACTCAGCTGTTACCTGATGATTGAGCTGAGCAACCAGAATGCGCTGCTGCGGGTGCGTAGCCGCATGGTTACCAGCACGTTCATCGTACTGTCAGGAGCCGCAGGCTGTCTCTTCGGCACCGTCAGTGCCGCCCTGTCACAGCTGTTCGTCGTCATCGCCCTGCTTGTGCTCTTCACCACCTATCAGGACGACAATGCGCCAGGGCTCACGTTCTACGCCTTTGGCGCCCTCGGCATGTCGAGCCTTTTCTTCGCTCCCGCACTGTGCTACGTCCCCATGACGTGGGTGCTGATGGCAACACAGTTGCAGTCGCTCAGCTGGCGCACGTGGGCAGCCTCGCTCTTAGGGCTGCTGGCACCCTACTGGCTGGTGTTCGCCTGGCTGCTGTTCAGCAACGACCTGCAGCCACTCGCCCAGCACTTCGCCCTGCTGGGACAGTGGGCGTTCCCGCCTGACTACGGCAGCGTCACCATCGGACAGTGGGCTGCCCTACTGCTCGTCCTCGCACTGGCGGCGACGGGTGCCATCCACTTCTGGACACGCAGCTACGAGGACAAGATACGCATTCGCCTGCTCTACGGATTCTTTACGGTGATGAGCGTCGTCACCACCCTGCTGTTTATCGCCCAGCCACACTATTACGAGCCCATGATGCGACTGCTGCTCATCACGGTGTGCCCGCTCATTGCTCACTTCTTCACCCACACGTCGAGCCGTCTGACGAACATTGTGTTCTTCACGACCATCACAGTGGCACTCGCCATCACCATATTAAACCTGCAGTGCTGGAGTTTCTGACACAATTCGGCTACTGGGGCATGCTCATCGCAGCTTTCCTGGCAGGCAGCTTCTTCCCGTTCTCGAGCGAGGCTGTCATGGTGGGACTGCTGGCAACAGGCCTCGACGCCTGGCAGCTCGTCGTCTATGGCACCATCGGCAACGTGCTCGGCTCGCTGTTCAACTACAGCGTAGGCCGCATGGGCAAACTGGAATGGATAGAGAGCTACCTTCACGTCAAGCGCAAAGACCTCGACCGCGCCGAGCGCTTCATGGCAGGCCGTGGAGCATGGATGGGCTTCTTCGCGTTCCTGCCCATCCTCGGCTCAGCCATCACCATTCTTCTGGGACTGATGCGCGCCAATCCCCTCATCACCTTTGTGAGCATCACCATCGGCAAGTTTCTGCGCTATCTGGTGCTACTCTACGGCGTCGGCTTGCTCGTTTGAACGTTAAAAGTGGCCAAAACTATCGCCCTTTAACTCCCTTTAACTACGCAAACTCCACAAACTGCCCAAAAAGTCGTACCTTTGCAGGCAGTTTGCAAACAAAACGTTACATAAAAAGATGAAACAATTCCGCCTTGTGGACAACATCGTGGGCTGGTTGACATTTTTTATAGCCGCCTTCGTCTATTGCTCCACCATTGAGCCGACAGCCTCGTTCTGGGACTGTCCTGAGTTTATCGACACTGGTTACAAACTGCAGATAGGACACCCGCCTGGCGCACCTTTCTTCATGCTCACGGCCAACCTGTTCTCACAGTTCGCCAGCGACCCCTCGCAGGTGGCACGCATGGTGAACACCATGAGCGCACTGCTGTCGGCAACGTGTATCCTATTCCTTTTCTGGACCATCACACACCTGGTGCGCCGACTGCTCGTCGACAATATCCGGACGATGGAGCGTGTGCCACTGCCACAGCTCATTGCCATCGAGGCATCGGGCTTGGTGGGCGCACTCATCTACACCTTTAGCGACACCTTCTGGTTCTCGGCTGTCGAGGGCGAGGTGTATGCCTACTCATCGGCATTCACAGCCGTCGTCTTCTGGCTCATACTGAAGTGGGAGGACCATGCCGATGAGCCGCATGCCGACCGCTGGCTGGTGCTCATCATGTACATGACGGGCCTCTCCATCGGTGTCCACCTGCTGAACCTGCTGTGCCTGCCGGCCATCGTCCTGGTGTGGTACTACAAACGCTACCCCAACGCCAACCTGAAAGGCTCGCTGGTGGCGCTCGCCGTGTCAGGCGTGCTCTTGGCAGCCGTCCTCTACGGTGTGGTGCCCGGCATCATCACCGTCGGCGGATGGTTCGAGCTGCTGTTCGTCAACACCCTCGGCATGCCCTTCAACACCGGACTCTACATCTACCTGCTGCTGCTCGTGGGCTGCGTCATCTGGGCCATCTACGAGACACAGATGGCCACCGAGAAGAACTGGAAGCGGCAGAACATCGCCTTCCTGCTGGCCTTCGGACTGCTGGGCGTGCCGTTCTATGGCTACGGCTGGTCAGCCGTCTTCATTGGCATCGTCGTGCTGGCTGCCATCGCCTACGTGCTGTTCCGCCGCTACAAGAAGGAGCCGTTGGTGTCGCCACGCCTGAAGAACACGACGCTGCTCTGCATGCTGATGCTGATGATAGGCTACTCGACCTACGCCGTCATCGTCATCCGTTCGGACGCCAACCCGCCAATGGACCAGAACTCGCCCGAGGACATCTTTACACTGGGCAACTACCTCAGCCGCGACCAGTATGGCTACCGACCGCTGCTCTGGGGTCAGGCCTACAGCTCGGAATACAAAGTCGCTGACGACGGACGTATCAAGATGGATCCCGGCGCTCCCATCTACCAGCGCAAGGAGAAAGCCAGTGCCGACGAGCCCGACCGCTACTTCATCGTATCGACGAAGGACAAGCCCGTCTATGCACAGAACATGCTGTTCCCACGCATGTACTCTAACAACCCGCGTCACATCGAGGACTACAAGAGCTGGCTCGGCGGCATCGAAGGCACTGAACAGCCGTCGAACTACCGTTCAGGCCAGACCGTCACCATCCCAACGCAGATGGAGAACCTGCGCTTCTTCTTCAGCTACCAGTGCAACTTCATGTACTGGCGCTACTTCCTATGGAACTTTGCAGGCCGACAGAACGACCTGCAGGGCAACGGTGAGACGGAGAAGGGCAACTGGATTACAGGCTTCTCGTTCATCGACAACATGCGTCTGGGCGACCAGTCGCTGCTCCCCGACGAGCTGAAGCAGAACAAGGGGCACAACGTGTTCTACTGTCTGCCGCTGCTGCTTGGACTCATCGGTCTGCTGTGGCAGGCACTGCGTCGCGGACAGCGGGGCATACAGCAGTTCTGGGTCGTCTTCTTCCTCTTCTTCATGACGGGCTTGGCCATCGTCGTCTACCTCAACCAGACGCCCGAGCAGCCCCGTGAGCGCGACTATGCCTACGCCGGATCGTTCTATGCCTACGCCATCTGGTGCGGCATGGGCGTGGCTGCCATCATCGACCTTCTGGCACGGAAGATCAAGGGCGGCGCCACGGCGCTGGCAGCCATCGTCAGCGTGGCCTGTCTCCTCGTCCCCATACAGATGGCATCGCAGACATGGGACGACCACGACCGCTCAGACCGCTACTGCTGCCGTGACTTTGGCCAGAACTACCTCATGTCACTACAACAAGACAGCGACCCCATCATCTACACCAACGGCGACAACGACACCTTCCCGCTGTGGTACAATCAGGACGTCGAAGGCGTGCGCACCGACGTGCGCGTCTGCAACCTCAGCTACCTGCAGACCGACTGGTATATCGACCAGATGCTGCGCCCGGCCTACGACTCGCCGTCGCTGCCCATCTCGTGGAGCCGTCTGGAATACTGCTCAGGCACCAACGAGTACGTCCAGATTGACCCGCGCCTGAAGCAGGAGGTGCTGGGCTTCTACGAGCAGGATGCCGACTACGCCCGCAAGCACTTCGGCGACGAGCCCTTCGAGCTGAAGAACATCCTGAAGTACTGGGTACGCTCAACGAACAAGGATCTGCAGGTCATTCCTACTGACACCATCTACATGACCATCGACAAGGACGCCGTTCGCCGCAGTGGCATGATGCTTCAGGGCGACAGCATACCCGAGCGCATGGTCATCTCGCTCAAGGGCATGAACTCCGTCGATAAGAGCAAACTCATGATGCTCGAAATGATTGCCAACGCCAACTGGGAGCGTCCCATCTACGTCGCCATGACCGTCGGTCAGGAGAACTACATGAACCTGGGCGACAACTTCGTGCAGGAGGGACTGGTCAACCGCATCACACCGTTCACCACCAACACCAACGGCAAGCCCGTTGCAGGCATGAAGGACTTCGACACGCAGAAGACCTACGACTGCGTGATGAACCACTTCAAGTTCGGAGGCGCCAACACGCCCGGCATCTACCTCGACGAGACCGTCATGCGCGTGTGCTACACACACCGCCGTCTCATGGTGCAGCTCGCCATGAACCTCATTGCTGAAGGCGACACCGTGAAGGCTGCCGAGGTGCTTGAGCGTGCAGATCAGGAGCTCCCCTCAGAGAACGTGCCTCACGACTTCCAGTGCAGCTCCATCGACATGGCACAAGCCTACGCCACCGTCGGCAACATGGACAAAGCACGCGAAATCATCGACAAGCTGTGGACGAAGTCGTCACAGTACTGTAACTACTACTTGCAGTTCGATGGCGGAGGCTTCCGTAGCAACGAGCAGAAGGTGCGCCTGCACTTCTACCTCATGCAGACCATGCTGAACGTCACCGACATGATCGACGAAGACTTGTCGGAGAACTACATGAAAGAGCTCATGGCCTACATGGACATGTTCCGCAGAAAGGGAGGATCACTGGGTTAATGACCTGTATGTTGCGTTGCCAACGCAACAAAACGAGTAACGAGTGAGCGATGTTCATCGAGCAGCCTGCCATCTACCTACGCTGGCTCTACCCAAGGGCTTACTGGCGAATGGACCGTCGCGAACGTGCCGTCTACCTGACGTTCGACGACGGTCCCATCCCAGAGTCAACGCCCTTTCTGCTCGATACGCTGCGCCACTATGGCGTCAAGGCAACTTTCTTCATGGTCGGCGACAATGTGCGGAAGTACCCGGAACTGTTCCAGCAAATCAAGGACGAGGGCCATCAGATAGGCAACCACACGCACAACCACATCAGTGGATTCCGCCACACGCTGCGCACCTACAGCTACAACGTCGAGAAAGCGAATGCCTACATCCAGAGCCACTTCGTGCGCCCACCCCACGGCTGGATGCGACACGACCAGTATGTGTGGCTCAGCCGCAAGTACAAAATCGTGATGTGGGACGTCGTCACACGCGACTACTCACGATGGATGTCGGCCAAAGACGTGCTGAACAATGTTAAGCGCTACACCCGGCCGGGCTCCATCATCACCTTCCACGACTCACTGAAAGCTGTCGGAAAGCTGCAGACAGCACTGCCTGCCAGCATCGAATGGCTCAAAGACCAAGGCTATGAGTTCAAGACTTTCCAGTGAGCAACTAAAAGCCGAGGCTGCACGCCTCGGCTTTTCTGCCTGTGGCATCGCCGAGGCACGGCCCGTCGACCAGCCGACAGCCGACTACTACCGCCAGTGGATAGCCGAAGGCGGCCATGCCGACATGAACTATCTGGCCAACAACGTCGACAAGCGCCTCGACCCCACCCTGCTGCTGCCTGGTGCACGCAGCATCGTCGTCGTGGCCCTGAACTATGCTCCTGCCCGCCGACTGCCCGCCGGCGAATACCAAATTGCCGACTACGCCCTTGGACAGGACTACCATGAGGTCACAAAGAAAAGGTTACGACAGCTAAAGCCCGACGGACTTATATGCGTCGACACCGTGCCCATCCTCGAGCGCTACTGGGCCGTACAGGCAGGACTGGGATTCATCGGGCGCAACCATCAGCTCATCATTCCTCATGCCGGCAGCCTGTTTTTCCTGGGTGCCATCGTCACCGAAGCCGCCTTTGACCACTACGACCAGCCCCTCACCTTCGACGATGGTCACCACCCTTGCGGCAACTGTCACCGCTGCATTGACGCCTGTCCCACAGGCGCACTAAAAATGAGAGATGTCTGCGCGCAGCCAATTCTCAATTCTCAATTCTCAATTCTCAATTCCCAATTCTCAATTCTCAATTCCCAATTCCCAATTCTCAACTCCCAAAGCTGTCTCTCTTACCAAAGCATTGAGAACCGCGGCTCCATAGACCCCCAACTGGCTGATAAGCTTAGTCCCTACATCTACGGCTGCGACCGCTGTCAGCAGGCATGCCCCTTCAACAGCCACGCCAAACCCACCGACATTCCAGAGTTTCAACCTTCCGAAGACTTGCTGAAGATGACACGCGAACAATGGCAAACACTCACCCCCGACGACTATCGGCGCCTCTTCCGCGGCTCAGCCGTCAAACGCGCCAAGTACGAGGGACTTATCCGCAACATCCAAGCAGTCAGCAATTCTTGAGACGATACTGGCAATTTTAAGTAGATGGACACAATTGTTTTATAAAAACAACGAATTAAACGAATTAAACGAATTGCTGCGCGTTGTAATTCGTTTAATTCGTTTAATTCGTTGTTAGAAAAAGGATTATTTGTATAAACTAAATTTGAATAGTTACTTAACAAGAACCTCATCAAAGCGACTATGCTCTTTGTAGAGGTTACCTCCACACCTCCCTAAAACGTCGGAAACGCCTTTGTACAAAGGAGTTTTGGGAAGGGAGGTGTCGACGTGACACCTCCCTTACACCTCCCTTGAACCTCCCTGAGACCTCCCCTACACAGCCTTTTCCAATGGGATGACCCTATAGTGGGGCACATGACTTCGTGGTAGAAATAGATACAAAAAAGTTGCATTTTCCTTCTTGAAATGTAAGGGGGAGAAGAAGGGAGGTTCAAGGGAGGTGTAAGGGAGGTGTAAGGGAGGTGTTCAAGGCACACCTCCCTTACAAAAGTCCCTTTATACAAAGGGGTTTCCAGAGATTTAGGGAGGTTAGGACCCCCTAATGATTCATGGCAATGCAACCGTCTGACGAGATGCGCATAAACCCGAATCAGTCATTAGCACAAAAGACACGTCCGAACAAATTTTTTCTAATGACCAATTTGGGATAAAAGGTCCCACGCGAAGTGTCACTTCTCGACACGCGAAATGCCGGATTGCCACACGCTAACCGGCACTTCGTGACCTCCGAGCAGACTCCCAGTCTTCTCCGAGCAGACTACCACACTTCTCCGAGCAAACCCCCACACTTCTCCGAGCAAACTCCCAGTCTTCTCCGAGCAAACTCCCACTCTCCTCCGAGCAGACTACCAGTCTTCTCCGAGAAGACTACAGTGAGTTGGAGAGGTAATTCAAGTACCTCAAGTGCTGCACAGCCGATGCCGTAGGCATCAGACAGTGGTAGCCAGCCATTTAATGGCTGGTAACAGGGTTGGCGTAGGGGGCGTGCCGTAGGTACGCGACAAAGGTTGGATGCTGTCGCGTACCTACGGCACGCTTTTCCTATCGTCCATTTATACCAGCCATTTCATGGCTGGCTACCACTGTCACGCCCCTATGGGGCTCGCTGCGCATGTCTTTCATAGCATTGGAACTTGAATTCCTTATTTACTCATCACGAAAAAAAGGCAACGATACCAGTTTCTTCGGAGCAAACTGGTTCGGAATGACTCAGGTATAAAACTATTTATCCGTACAGGTCGAAAAAACATCCTACGCATCCTGCGCATCCTGCGCCTAAATCTGGGCGCAGGATGCGCAGGATGCGCAGGATAATTTTCTGTTAATCTCTGTATTCGCGAAATGAATCCTGATTCTCGGGTTTCGCGAGCTAATTCTCGGGTTTTGCGAGCTAATTCTCGAGAGTTGCGAGCTAATTCTCGGGTTTTGCGAGCTAATTCTCGAGAGTTGCGAATTAAAAATGGTGGTTATTGAAAAGGCTAAAGTATTGAAATTAACAGAAAAACAGACGTCATGGGTTGGGACAGTTACTAACGAAGGTGTATCTACTGCGCTTCCATTCCCGCCATAATATTTGTGATGGCCACGATGTCGCCGATGCCCACCTGCGTGTCGCCGTTCACGTCGGCGCGGCTCACCATGCCGGGGTCGGTCTCAATGCCCGCCATGATGTTCGTGATGGCCACGATGTCGCCGATGCCCACCTGGCCGTCAAGGTTGACGTCGCCCCGCAGGACTGTCTTCGTAATAATCACCTCGGCAGCCAACTTGCCGTCAGCATCCACGATGTCGTCATCCTTCACATAGCCACCTGCGGGCACTTCAATCTTACAGCCCCTCAGCGTGATGCCACCGCCAAAGTCGCAAACAGCACCATTCGGAGCCTTCGAATGAATGGCAGCGTTCTCTACGATGAGACGCTCCGTACCTTCGCCGGCAATGCCCCACTTGTCACTCGCGGCATCAATAGTGATATTTCTTATCGTCAAAACGGAGCCTTGCATCATATCAGTAATGGTCGTTACTGTCGTTACTGACAGTTTGCCAGGCCCTTGAATCGTCATGTCTTTCGAAGACAACATGCCATTGAGCGCAGAGAGTGAGACATCACCGGGAACATTTACCACCAACCCGTCGACACTATCGTTCTTGAGAATGGTACCGTAACGGGGGCTCAAATAGCTATCGTGTACCGTCAGCGTCTTGCTCTCAGGGTCATAGCTGAACACGCCATTGCCAAGAATGTCGTCCCTATTCTCGCTCGTCACCGCGGTCGAGTAAACCGAGAGTCCATAGTCGACAAGGTCTTCATATTCCACCACGAGCTCAATGTCGCAGTCGGGCATCGTGCCCTTCATCGTCCACGTGCCATCAGCGTTCCTCGTGAACGTAATGTTATTCACCGCAGACTCCGAAACGCTCTTATACTCTACCGACAGCGTGGCGTTAAAATCGGGCATCATTGGAAGCGTCCACGTCCCGTTAACGTTCTTAATGAAGCCGGTAGTCTGTGCATAGCCCACAACTGAAAGGATGAGCAGCACCAGCAGTCCAATTATTCTTACGTGTTTCATAATAGTCGCGTGTCTTGGTTACTGCTTCTTCACCACCTTGATGCTCTTAACCTGCTTGCCTGATGGGATGTTCGCCGGCTTCACGGTGACCGCATCGCCCACCTCGACAAAAACGCTGCCATCGGTCGGTGTCTCGCCATTCACCGTCCATCCGTCGGGAATGTTGGAAATGATGGCCTTATGCTCTTCTGTTTTCTCCCACTTGGCATAAAGCGTCAGGTCTTCTAAGAGTGTCATGCTCGCTAATAACGGTTGCGTGCATTCAGCATCGTAATACCAATAGTAAAAACTGTAGCCATCGACTATTGGTCTCGGCCAGCTAACGGGATGTTGCCCTAAACTATTTGGCACAACCTTCTCTGTCACGACCGCCTTCCCAGGCAAATTGTAAACGTAGGTTATATTTACTTCCTCGTAACTTTGGATGAAAAAGAGGTCACTGTCAATATACTCATCATCTTTGTAAACACGGAAGAAATATGCCAATCCCCCCTCCGGGGGATACATTTCACTATCAAAGAACTGGTTCTTACAGGTTTGCCATCCTGCCCATGCCGTGCGTTCCAAAGGCATTTGATCATGATCTCCCTGGTGAAGGATGTTAAATTGCCAACTATAATTTGCAGTGGGAAGTCGTAATAGATCGGGTAAGTTATTATTCACAATACTACCAATTTTCATCTCGCCTCCCCACCAAACCGGGTCCTTCGTTAAATAGTAGAAGCCAGTGTTTTCGTCATAAGCCGATTTAGTATGACATTTATATACTTCCAATTTGGTCGCATCAAAATTTATACGGAAGTAAGAACTATAATTAGTGTAGCCATAATAATCTCTCGTTTCAGGCAAATAAGTCCAATGTACAACCACACTTTCGCCCAAAACGTTGCAAATTGATTTCGGCTGAATGATGAACTTCATCGTTGAGTCAGCCCATGCGCCCGATGCTATCGCCACAAGCGCCACGATGACTGAAAAGATTCTCTGTTTCATACTCCTTCTCATATTGTGTTACTTAAATCTCTAATTCGCGATAAAAGAAAACTACTCGAGGCCCGCCATGAAATTCGTGACGGACACGATGTCGCCGATGCCGACGCTCATATCGCCATTCACGTCGGCACGGGTAATAATAACGATGTCAGTCTCAATGCCGGCCATGACGTTCGTAATAGCTACAATGTCACCAATGCCCACCTGGCCGTCACCGTTCACATCGCCTTTCAGCAGACCGGCCTTCGTCAGGTAGCCAGGGTCGGCCGTGCCACCGTCGACGTGAGCGTAAGTGCCGTCGGTGTGGTCGGCATCATACGTTGTGCCTTGGCCACCCTTGAGGCTGGTGCAGCCATCGAACATCCCGTATGTAGTGCGGACACCCTCTACATTCCAGTCTTCGCCGACAAAGATGGTCTTCAGGTCGCTACAGTTCTGGAACATGGAGGCCATGTCCGTAACGCTGGCCGTACAAAAGCTGCTCAGGTCGAGGGTCGTCAGGCTGCTGCATCCGTTGAACATGCTGGTCATCATCGTGACCTTCTGCGTGTCGAAGTTGCTCAGTTCAAGACGCTTCAACGCACTGCACCCATAGAACATCCCAAACATGGTCTCCACCTCGCTCGTATTGAGGTATTCCATCATGCCCGTGACGGTCTCCAGATTCGACATTTCCAAGAACCAGCCACTGGTACTGGTCGGACGGACATCGGCAAACGACGGGTCGAACACGACGCTGCTCACGGTTTTGTAGTTACCATCGTTATACCACGCAGGCGTGAGGCCAGTGCCCAGGAGGTATGTCGTGCCCGGACGTGTGGTGAGATACATGTCATTGCAGAACATCAGCGTGCCGTTGTCGTAATTCACGTAAGGCACAATCGTCGACAGGTAGCCAGGATCCGACGGGCCGCCGTCGACGTGGGCATAGTCGCCGTCAACGTGATTCTCATCAAACGTCGTGCCCTGACCGCCGACGAGTTTGTTGCACCTAAGAAACATGTATTGCGTGTCAACGTCACCTTCCAATTGCCAGCCGTCGCCCACATAAATGGTCTCCAGCGAACGGCAATAGGCAAACATGTGAGACATATTTTGCACATTGTGCGTATCGAAACTACTCAAGTCAAGGATTGGGGCACCACAGTACTCGAACATGCTGTACATATTCGTTACGTTCGCCGTGTTAAAGCCACTCAAGTCAATGGTCTTCAACTCTTTGCAATTATAGAACATGTCACGCATATAATCCACCGTGCTCGTATTCAAGTATTCGCTCATGCCCTGAATAGACGTCAGTTTATACATATTAAAGAACCATCGGTGTGTCGTCGACGGACGGACGACGGCGAACGACGGGGCGAACACGACGCTTTCAACAAATTGCCTATAATAGTCGCTCCATTCAGGATCGGCATAACGGTAGGAGTTCAAGCTAAACACCTCGCCAGTGCGACTGCTCCGCTCCGTATCGCAATAGAACGTCATGACATTGCCATCGATGACAGCGTATGGGCCGCCCCACGTCAGGTAGCCCGGAGCTGGACTCGACAAGCCCTCATCAGGCACGGCGTAGAACTTGTCGACAAATCGCTCGTCGTAGGTCGTACCCTGGCCACCGACGAGGTTGGTGCAGCCAGTAAACATATTGGCGCTGTACGTCACCTTTGCTGTATTCCAGTACGCACCCACATAAATAGTCGTCAGCGAACTGCAGCCATAGAACATAAATCCCATGTCGGTCACGTTCTGCGTGTTGAAATGGCTCAGGTCAACGTTCTTTAACGAACTGCATTTGTAGAACATGTAACTCAGGTCAGTGACCTCGCTGATGTCAAGGTTCTCCCAGATGCCACTGATACCCTCAAGATTCTCCATTCCCTGGAACCAACGGCGCACTTCGGTGGGGCGGGCATCAGCAAACGACGCATCGAACATCACATGCTTGACCTGCTTGTTCGTACCGTCATAATACCAGCCTTCCCAGCCGCCGGTTCTGTTCAGGTAATACTTCTTGCCAGTACGATCACCCATGTTCGTGTCATCATAGAACGTCAGGGTAGAAAAGTCACCAAACACAGCATATTGGTTGTTCAGCGTCAGATAGCCGGGACTGGCACCGCCATGATCAACGTGAGCAAAGCTCTTGTCCGTGCCTTGCCAATTATACGTCGTGCCTTCACCGCCAACAATCGAGGAACAGCCTTCGAACATGTCATCATACTTGATGGCCCACGAGGAGTCCCAACCCTTACCGACGTAGATGGTCTTCAACGCGCCGCATCCACGGAACATGCTCGACATGTCCTCCACCTTGCTGGTATTCAAGTCGCTCAGGTCCAGCACTTCCAGCTGCTTGCAGTTGAAGAACATGCGGCTCATGTCTGTCACGTTGCGCGTATCAATCTTCAAGCAAAAACTTGTACCAGAACAGTAAGAGAACATGCCTCGCATGGTCGTCACATTCTTGGTGTCTAACCTCATGTTTTCAAGAATGCTCAGTTTACAATGTGAGAACATCCAGTCCATGGTCGTCACCGCGCTGGTATTCAAAACGTCCCAACCGACTATCTCATTAAGGTTCTCCATATAGTAGAACCAACGATAGGTAGAGGTGGGACGGACAGTGGCAAACGTAGCGTCGAAGACGACCTTTTTCACTTTCTTGTAAGTGCCGTCTGTGTACCAGACCGGGTCTTCGCCACCAGTGTTCAGCTGATACGCCTGACCTGTCAGATAGTTGGAGTCGTACTTAAACCGCAGTTCACCGGTTGACTCAGTGAACAAGGCGTAGGCACGTTGGGCCGAAGCCTCGCCAAATCCTAGCATGCTGACAAGCAGCGTCAGCAGCATCATCCGTAAAAGACTTTGTTGTTTCATTGCAATTATCGTTATTTTGTTTCAAATTATTCTCAGTTCTCACTTCTAGACGGCACAAAGGTAAGCAAAAATACTGAAACGCCAAAACAAACAAGCTTTTTTCAACTACACAAACACTGTTTTTGTTCAAAAAGCAGGGAAAAGAACTACAACTAAAAAACTCTTACAACGCCAAGGCACACAGGCCACGAAAGGGCACAAAAAAAGAGACTGCAGACCTTTCGGACTACAGTCTCAGAAAAAGATGGCGGCCTCCTACTCTCCCGCATTGCATTGCAGTACCATCGGCGCAGGCGGGCTTAACTTCTCTGTTCGGAATGGGAAGAGGTGGGACCCCGCCGCAATAACCACCTGAATAGTCTTTCTCTCTATAGCGACTATAGTGCCTATAGTAGCTATAGTATAGGGTGACACATTCACACAAGAACTGAAGCAAGGACCGAATCAAGGCCAGAACCGCATACAGTTGAAAATATGCGCCCACGGCGAAACATATCGGGCAATTAGTACAGCTCGGCTTTGACGTCGCCGTCTTTACACCTGCTGCCTATCAACGTCGTAGTCTGCGACGTCCCTCAACGGAGTCCTCATCTTGAGGCCGGCTTCGCACTTAGATGCTTTCAGCGCTTATC
>JAEEGL011821261.1_pt1 | contig 25294 bp, 22 predicted proteins | sample 9134231 | NCBI WGS metagenome assembly JAEEGL01 (sample SAMN16246548, study PRJNA631951) | gut metagenome | biome: gut microbiome; feature: rumen; material: fiber-attached | host: Bos | place: Iran: Karaj | collected 2018-10
GCCTTCGCGCCGACCGAGGAAGACGGCGTATTCCGCAACGTCGATTACAGCGACGTGCTCGTGAAGGACTGCATCCCGTTTATCGACAAAAAGTACCGCACGATCCCCGAGAAGGACTCCCGCGCGATCGCCGGTCTTTCGATGGGCGTCGTCTATTCCTTCACGACCGCCTTCAAATATCCCGAGGCGTTCTCCTGGATCGGCTGCTTCAGCGGCCATATCATGCCGATCAGCCGCGACGGCGCGTATTTCGGAAGAAACTACGACTATTCCGAAGTGTTCAAAAACAAAGAGCTTTTCAACAGCCGGATCCGCCTGATGTTCCACGGCGGCGGATTGCGCGAAGGCTTCGGCAGGCCGCGCGAAATCCCCGGCGACGAGATGCCCTACGATTGGAAAAAATACAAGGAAGCCGGCTACAACGTTGAAGGAATCGGCTATCGCGGATTCCATGAATGGGATACCTGGCGCTTCTGCGCGCGCGATTTCGCGATGCGGATCTTTCGGTAAGGAGGCGAGAGCATGAACGACAAGATCTATCAGAATCAGACGATCAATTCCACTTTGCTTCATTTTGCGCCTGCGTTCCAGCGCAGAGTGCCTGCGCCGCCGACCCAGGGCGGCAGAAGATTCGGCTTTTCGATGCCGGAGACCTTCAAAATGCTCGAGCCCTGCAAGAACCTCGGCGGCGGCCGCGTTCGCCTGACCTACTACAACCCGGATGCGAAGAGCGTGTCCGTTTTCGGGATCGGCGGATCGATGCCCGGCGAATATCCGATGGAAAAGGACGGGGACGGCTACTGGACGGTCGAATTCGACGCGACGCCCGGCATCCACGTCCACCGCTACAGAGTCGACGGCGTTGTAACGTACAATCCCATGATGCCGTTCGCCTTCTCGACCCAGGAGCCCTGCAACATCTTCGAAGCGGTCGACGAGAGCTGCGGCTGGTATCTGATGCAGGACGTGCCCCACGGCGATCTGCGCATGGAATACTACCGCTCGAGCTATACGGGCCGCTGGAAAGTATCCTGGATCTACACCCCGCCGGGATACGAGGAGCATCCGGAGAAACAGTACCCGGTGCTCTACCTGCAGCACGGGGCCGGCGAGGATGAGACCGGCTGGATCGATATGGGGAAGGTCAACTATATCCTCGACAATATGATCGCCGAGGGCAAATGCGAAGAAATGCTCGTCGTGATGAACAGCGGCTTCGCCTTCCGGCCCGGCGAGGCGATGGGGATCGACGGCGGCGGATTCGAGCAGGAGCTGCTCTGCGACTGCATCCCGATGATCGAAGAAAAATACCGCGTCAAAACCGACCGGGACTCCCGCGCGATCGCCGGCCTTTCGATGGGCTCGTTCCAGGCGCAGAAGATCGGCCTGACGCATCTCGACCGCTTTGCCTCGATCGGCGTGATCATCGGCGGCGTCAATCAGGCGCGCCTCGGCTATGCCGCAAAGGCGTTTGAGGATCTGACGAAGCTCAATTCGCAGCTCAAGGTCTTCTTTGCCTCCAACGGCGAGCAGGAGCCGAACTGCGAAAGCAACCGCGAGCAGATGAAAGCGCTCTATGAAGGCGGCCTTACGAACAGCGTCTTCTATTCCTGCCCGGGCTACCACGAGCTGACGGTCTGCCGCAACAGCCTGCGCGAATTTTTGCCGATGCTTTTTAAATAAGCAAAACCAAATTTTTGAGAAAAAGCTCCGGAGCGATCCGGAGCTTTTCTTTATTACAAGGATATTACATTCAGTCGATTGCACAAAAAAATAGTTACAAAACGGTTAATTTTAGTTACAGTATTGTCACTTTTCTTGACAATAAACGCTACAAGCTATAGAATAAAGGCGTGAGAAGAAAAAAGAGTCCGAACGAAAGGAGCGATCAGTATGTTCGGCAGAAAAACGACAGAAACGCACGCGACGGTACTGGAAGTAAAACCCGTCAGCACGAACATCCTTCCTCCTCAGGTTTTGCCGAGGGCGTTTTTCGGAGAAAAGGCTCCGGATTTTTCGACGCCTACCGGAATCTACTGCAAGGGGAGATTCCTCTGCGAGGACGGAACGATCGTGATTTTGTACTTCAACGCGCACCGTGCGGAGAAGCTTCACGGGAACCAGCGCGGCATACTGCGGTACCGCAATGACAAGCTTCTGAGCTTTACAGCGGCGTAATGCAGAACACGCCGCAAAAAACAACGTGCAGCACAACGAAAGGAATGACGAAAATGTTCGGCAGAAAAAACGTTCAGGAAACGAAAGCAGCGGTTCAGGACGTCCGGACGGTCACCGGAAACAGGATCGTTCCGATGCAGGAATCAAACCCGCGCAGCGGCCTCAATTATTCCACGTTTCTTGAAATCCACAATGCGTCTTTCGTCTGCGCGGATGATACGGTCCTCGAATTGCAGGTGACGAAGAAGCAGCAGGCAGCCCTGCGCAAGGGAAGCCACGGAACCGTGCGCTACCGGGAAGGAAAGCTGATCAAATTCATTGCGGACTGAACCGAACGCGAAACTTCGGGAAAGGAGTGACAAAATATTCGGCAGGAAGAAAGTACAGGAGGCAAAGGTCACCGTAGGCGACGCAAGAACCGTTACCGGCAACCGGATCGTGCTCCAGCCGGCGATGGGCGGAGTGGGCAGAAACAGTTTCAATCTTTCATCGCAGATGACCATCCGCAAGATGCAATTTACGATGGAGGACGATACGATCCTTGAACTGCAGGTGAAGAGAAAGCAGCAGGAGCTGCTGCACCAAGGCACCCGCGGAACCCTGCGCTACAAGGGCGGAAAGATGATCGATTTCATTCCGGACGGAACTTGAGATAAGAGAAGGAGAGGGGAAGAAATGATGCTGAGAAGAAACGTCCGCCGGGAGCGCGGGCAGCTTCAGAACGTGACGTACGTCCCCCCAAAGCGCCGCGCCCGCGGCGAGTTTTCCTTTGCAGACGGGCAGCGCTACGCGAATTTCATGCGGGAGGACGAAACCGTTTTTTCGCTGGAGGTCAGCGAGCGCAAAGCGGCGATGATCCCGCGCGGGAGATTCATTACCGTCCGCTCGAAAAACGGGAAATACCTGGGCTTTTCGGCATAAAACGCCGGAAAAGCGGGACCGGGCGCCGAAGCGTCTGCCGGCAGTGAGATGATTTGTGGGAAAGCCGGCGGCGCCTGCGTTCTGCTTTTGAAAAGCCGCGGAAAATTCAATAGAACCGGAAAAGAGCCGATCGAAGCGATCGGCTCTTTTCTTATGAGGAACGTTATTTCCAGAGCAGTTTGATGAATTCTCTTGCGCAGAAGCGCCAGACGTCCCAGACGTGGTAGCCCGGCACGCTGTAGAGAACGCTCTTGTAGCCCTTCTTTGCGAGCTCGCGGAGGATCTCGCGGTTCGAATTGCAGACGGGCTCGTATTCGCCGGCGCCGTAGAAGAGAAGATCGAAATCGCGGTTGAATTCTTCCGGCGTCATCGCCGCGACCTTCGGCTCGAGCGAATAGAACATGCTGAAGATTCCGGCGTTCGCAAAGAGCTCGGGGTACTTCATCACGGTCTGCTGCGTCTGGCCGCCGCCCATCGAAAGGCCGGCCATCGCGCGGTGGTGGCGGTCGGCGAGCGTGCGGTACTTTTTGTCGATAAAGGGAACGCATTCGGTTGCGATCACGTCGCTGATCGCGGTTCTGCCCTGCGCCGCGTCGGTGCAGTCCTTCGGCATCGCGTAGCCGCAGTTCATCACGATGATGAGCTCTTCGCAGGCGCCGTCGGCGATCAGATTATCGACGATATGGTTGATCTTGCCCTGCCAGATCCAGCCGGTTTCGTCCTCGCCGGCGCCGTGCTGGAGGTAAAGGACCGGATAGCGTTTTTCGCGGTCGGTATCGTAGCTCGGCGGGGTATAGACGAAGCAGTTGCGCACGCGGCCGGTGATTTCGGATTTGTAGTAATTCATGCGGACCGCGCCGTGGGGAACGTCGTGGAGGAGGTAGAAATCGGAGTATTTATCCGGCAGCTCGAAATAGTTGATGATCCTTCCGCAGCCGTAGCCGAAGGGGACGTAGGGATTGAGCGCGCGGTTACCGTCGACGTAGTAATCGTGATAATGGAAGCCGGAATCGAGGCCGGATACGGTGACGTGCCACCAGCCGTCTTCGCCTTTTTCCATCGGATGCTTTTCAACGGGGAATCCGCCGCCGATACCCGTTACCTCAACGGTTTTCGCGTCGGGCGCGTAGTAGGAGAAAAAGACGTCGCCGTTCGGGAGGACCTTTGCGCCTTCGGGTACGTCGCAGAAATACCCCATCGGGCGGCCCTGCGCGTCGTTATCGAAGACGAGGGTCTTGTAAACCTCGTCGAAGAAGAGCGCGGAGCCGGTCAGCGCCTGATTGTTTAAGATTTCGTCGCGAATCATGTTTTCCCCTCCTTACTGAAAGAGCCCAAGCAGGTAGTTGTAAGCGCAGAAGCGCCAAACGTCCCAGACGTGGAAGCCTTTATGATGGTAATCGGTGATCCGGATCCCCTTTGCGCGCAGCTCGTCGAGGACCGGGAGGGTCCGCTCGCAGAAGCCCTCGTCTTCGCCGCCGGCAACGAAAATAAAATCGAAATCGCGGTTGAACCGTTCGGGATCGGCGAAATACTCGGTAAAATCGTATTCGGCCCGGGCGATCGGGAATCCGCCGGAGAAAATGCCCATGCTGCCGAAGAGGTCGGGGTGCTGCAGCGCGGAGCGGAACGCCAGCGAGGAGCCGAGCGAAAGTCCGGCGACCGCGCGGTGGTGTTTATCGGCGAGGGTGCGGAAACGCCGGTCGATAAAGGGGATGCAGTCGCGCGTCAGCTCGGCGTCGAAATCGCCGGGGAAGAAGACGTATTTCTGATCCTTCTTGAAGGCGTAGCCGGTATTCATCACGATGATCATCGGCTTCGCAAGACCGTCGGCGATCATGTTGTCGGCGATCATGTTGATCTTGCCCTGCCAGATCCAGCCGGTTTCGTTTTCGCCGCCGCCGTGCTGGAGGTAGAGGACCGGATAGCGTTCGTCGCCCTCGTCGTATCCCGGGGGCGTATAGACCCAGCAGGCCTTGACCCTTCCGGTTTCGCTCGAGCGGAAATATTCCATGCGCAGGTCGCCATGGGGAACGTCGCGCAGCATCCAGAATTCGTCTTCATCGGACGGCAGCTCAAAGAAGTTGGCGGGGTAGAAGCCGCCGTAGCCGACGGCGGAATCCGGATTGATCAGCCGGGTCCCGTCGACGAAGAAATCGTGGTAATGGAATCCGGGGAGGATCCCGGAGACCGTCGTGCTCCACCAGCCGTCTTCGCCTTTTGTAAGGGCAATCCGGTCGCGAGGGAATCCGCCGCCCCAGCCGGCTACTTCCACGCATTTAGCGTCCGGCGCGAAGAAGCGGAAGAGGACGTCGCCGTTTTCAAGGAGCTCTACGGGCTTGATTGCATCGCGCAGCGCCATCGGCGGCATCTCGTGGGAGCCGGGGCGCGGCGTCGGGCGCGGACCCGTAAAGACGACTTCTTTCAGAGGCTTATCGAAATAGAGCATCTGGGAAGTCAAAATCTGATTTTCAAGGATCTCTTTTTTCATTCGTTTCACCTCGCAGAGATTATCGGAAAGCGTATTTGAGGAACTCGCGGATGCTGTAGCGCCAGACCTCCCATTCGTGGTAGCCCGGCGTGATGAACGTCTTGACGTCCACGCCTTTCGCCCGGAGCTCTTCGGCGAGCGAGAGGTTGTTTTCGATCAGGCTCTTTTCCTCGCTGCCCATCGAGAGGAAGAAGACGCCGAAGTCCTTTTTGAAAACCTCGGGGTTTTCGAAGATCGCGGTGTAATCGTCGCCCTCGTAGCGGCGCAGCAGCGTCCCGGAGAGCATCGCGAGGTTCGCGAAGACGTCCGGATGGCGGAACACGACCTCCTGGGTCTGGAAGGCGCCCATCGAAAGGCCGGCCATCGCGCGGAACCTGCGGTCCGCGATCGTCCGGTACTTTTTGTCGATGAAGGGAACGCAGTCGTGAACGATGACCTCGCCGATCGAGCCCATGTTCGGGTTTTCGATCGCGGAGCGGACGAACGCGTAGCCGTTGTTCATCACGACGATCGCTTTTCTGCAGGCGCCCTGCGCGATCAGGTTATCCATAATATAATGGATCTTTCCCTGCCAGATCCAGCCGGTTTCGGCTTCGCCGCCGCCGTGCTGAAGGTAGATGACCGGGTAGCGCTCGTCTTTGTCGGTTTCGTATCCCGGCGGGGTATAGACGAAGCAGCTGCGGAATTTCCCCGTGACCGAGCTCTTGTAGTAGTCCATGCGGATCGTGCCGTGGGGGACGTCCTGCAGCAGATAGAAGCCGCTGCCCTCGTCCGGCTTTTCAAAATAGTTGACGCTGCGGAACGCGCCGTAGCCGTAAGGCGCCAGGTCGCTCGTCACGCGGTTGCCGTCGACGAAATAATCGTGATAATGGAAGCCGCCGGGGATCCCGGAGATCGTAACCTCCCAGAGCCCGTTTTCGCCTTTCTTCATCGGGACCTTTTCGCTCGACATTCTCCCGCCGAAGCCGGCAACCTCCACCGTCTTCGCGTTCGGCGCGATGATGCGGAAAACGACGTCGCCGTTTTCGAGGATTTCAACGCCCTTCGGCTTCTTCGGGTAATCGCCGTGGGCAAATCCGTTTTCGTCGAAGCGGATGTTCGTAATATCGCGCCCGGAGGGATCGAAATACAAAGCCTCCGTTTCGAGCGCCTGATTGTTCAGATACTCGTTTTTCATTGCGCTGCGCCTCCTTCCGCCTTTTTAAACGCAAGTTTCAGGAACTCGCGCAGATGATAGCGCCAGACGCCCCATTCGTGGTAGCCGGGGCAGGAATAGGCGACCACGTTCTTCGCGCCGCCCTTCTGGAAGCCTTCGAGCAGCTCCTTCATCTGGGGCCAGAAGCCCTCGTCCGCGCCGGCCGCGCCGAAGAAGAGGTCGAAATCGCGGTCGATGTTCTTCGGATCGGCGAAGTACGGCGTATAATCGTAATCCGGGCGGCGGATCGGCAGCATGCCGGAGAAAATACCGACCGAGGCGAAGAGATCGCGGTTTGCCATCGCGATCATAAATGCCTGCGAGGAGCCGAGCGAAAGCCCCGCGACCGCGCGGGTCCTGCGGCCTCTCTTGATGCGGTACTTCGTTTCGATAAAGGGGATGCAGTCGCCGATCAGCTCGCCGAAGAATCTGCCGGGCAGGAAATCGTAGACCTCGTCGTCGCGAAACGCGTAGCCGGCGTTCATCACGATCACGCAGGGGAGCGCTTCGCCCGCGGCGATCAGGTTGTCGGCGATCAGGTTGAGCTTGCCCTGCCAGATCCAGCCGGTCTCGTTCTCGCCGACGCCGTGCTGAATATAGAGGACGGGGTATTTTTCTTCGCTCTCGTCGTATCCCGGGGGCGTATAGACCCAGCAGGCTTTCATCCTTCCCGTGATGCTCGAGCGGTACTGCTCCATGCGGACGTCGCCGTGGGGAACGTCCCGAAGCGCCCAGAAGCCGCTGTTCTCATCCGTATTTTCAAAGAAGTTGATCGGATAGAACGCGCCGTAGCCGAGCGGGGCGAGCGGATTGACGGCGCGCTGGCCGTCGACGAAATAATCGTGGAAATGGAATCCCGGGAAAACGTTGTGCAGCGTAACGGTAAAATAGCCGTCCTCGCCTTTTTGCATCGGGACCTTCTCCTGCGAAAGGCTTCCGCCGATCCCGGCAACCTCCACCGTCTTTGCGTTCGGAGCAAAATAACGGAGCGTTACGTTGCCGCGGCCGTCGTCGGAAACGATCGGCTCGGTATCGGCATAATAAAGATGCCGGGTTCCGTCTTCGTCGTATCTGGCGCCCGGCGCTTTGTTGAGCGGATCAAAAAACATCATCTGCGTATAGACAGCGACGTTTTCATTCGTTTTTTCCGCCATACCATCCCTCCATTGTTCAAAATATAGGAAACGCTGTAATAAGGATAGCTTTTTTGCACGCTAAAGTCAAGGCGGCGTCGTGAATCATTACTAAATTTTGCCCGAAAACCGGGAGCGGTTTATGATAAAAAGACGAGAATCGGCTGAAGCGGCGTTCTTGTTTCCGATCAGGAACTATAAGCGGCGCAGGAAAGCCCGGGTTTCCTATAAAATGAAAATTGTTCGCGAAATGGATAAATAATCTTAACGAAAAAGGCTGAAATTATGAAGAATCACAATAGAAAACTTGACTTTTCGAAAATTCGCGGTATGATATATTTGTAAAGAAGCGGTCGCAGAAAAGACCGTTTAGACGGAAACCGCTCTCCGCGGCTTCCGAATCAGAACTATTTTGAAGGAGGAAGAATCATGAAAAAAGTATTGGCACTCCTGCTGGCGCTGTGTCTGGTTCTTGCGCTGACGGCCTGCTCGAAGAGCGAGTCTTCTTCGTCCGGTTCGGCTGCGTCAGGCGACGATTCGACGCCGAAGGAGCCGATCACGGTCACGTTCTGGAACAACTGGAGCGGTCCGGACGGAGAGCTGCTGCGTTCGCTCGTTGACGAATACAACAAGACGAACACGGAAGGCATCACGATCGACATGCAGATCATGCAGTACATGGCGCTCAACGAGAAGATCACTACGGCGATCGCCTCCGATACCTGCCCGAACCTCCACCTCGGTATGGCGAGCGGACAGTACGCGATGGACAAAGTCTATCTCCCGATCGACGATATCTGGGACAACACGCAGCTTAAGAAAGAGGACTTCGTTCCGGATATTCTCGATAAGTGCTATTACAACGGAAAGCTCTACGGTATTCCGTTCCAGGTCAGCTCGATGTTCGTATATTGGAACAAGGATCTCTTCAAACAAGCCGGTCTCGATCCCGATAAGGGCGTCGAAACCTGGGATGATATGATCACTGCCTCCGCAGCGATCGACGCGCTCGGCGGCAATATCATCGGCGGCGGCATGAACGTTACCGATTACCAGGGCTTCAGCGGTCTGCTTCTTGCCTACGGCGGCATGATCATCGCCGATGACAATAACGACGGCAACTATCACTGCGTTCTGACCGATCCGAAGTACATCGAAGGCAACCGCGATGCGCTTGACTGGCTGAAGAGATACACTTCCCAGACGAACATTCTCAACTCCGGCAACCTTGAAGAAGGCTACGGCTCCGGCGTGGTCGGCATGCTGATCGCCGGCGCGTGGGAAACCGCAAACGCAAAGGATCACAACATCGACTACGGCATCTCGCTGCTTCCGAAAGGCCCGAAGGGCGGCCCGTTCCAGTCCGGTTCTCCGATGAGCATGTGCATCATGAAGAATACCGACGAAAAGCACTATAAAGCGGCGCAGCACTTCATCGCCTACTGGAACGATACGCGTTCGACGACCCGCGAACATTGCCCGGCTTACGACTGGTGCCTCAAGCAGGCCTATCAGCCGTACCTCGTCGACGTCGCGAACGACCCGACTCTGACCAGTGATCCGACCTTCAAGGTCACGAACGAGTATTCACAGCATCTCGGCGAATTAAGCCCGCCGTCGTTCTGGAACTCCTTCGCGCTCAACACCGGCTACATTAATCCGATGATCGAAAACGTCGTATACGACCGCAAGACGATTGATGAATCGATTGAGCTTGCGCAGCACGATATCGATCTCCTGGTTGAGGAAATGTACGAGAAGGAGAGAGAGCTCGGAGTTCGCGAATAAGCGGATCATTTGCCCGAAATCGCTTTCTATATATAATAGCGATCTTGAGCAGAGCAAAAATGGAAACGTGCAGAACCGTTCGGTTCTGCACGTTTTTTGCGGATTTGCCGGGGCGGGGCGCGCCGTGCTGTCCTTTCAATATTTCGAATTTCGTAATAAGTTATGACGGCTATAGTTCTAAAATAGAATATATTTATTTTTAACAAATTTCGGCTATGATTTAATAAAAATTATGAACGGTTTGTGTACTTTTTCTCTTGACTTTTCCGATTATTTGAGTATGATAGGATATATAGTTGAGGGGGGAGATTGCCCCTCTTGTGTATACATCCGGCCGCCTGCGGCGGCTGCGGCGGTATTTCTGCCGAGCATATGACGGAATCCGCAATCCCGAGAAAAGAGGAGAAGATGAAAATCTTTTGTTCCGATCGAAGGATTGTTGATAATTTAAGGAGGAAAAACACATGAAAAAAGCACTGGCACTTATCCTGGCGCTGTGCTTGATCTTCGTCCTTGCTGCTTGCTCGAAATCCGAAGGCAGCAGCTCCGGCGGATCGAGCACGCCCACAAGTTCCGGCGATGCCCCGACCGAGAAGAAGGACACGATTGCGAAGTTCGAAAACCCGGTTACGGTAACGTTCTGGAACGGCTGGACCGGTCCTGACGGCGAGCTTCTGAAACAGCTTGTTGATGAATACAACAGCAAGAATCAGAAGAACGTAACGGTCGACATGGACTGCATGCAGTTTGCTTCCCTTCAGGAGAAGCTGGCAACTGCGATCGCTTCCAATACCTGCCCGAACCTGCACCTCGGTTTTGCAGTCGGCGAGTATCAGATGCGCCACATTTACATCCCGATCGACGACATCTTCACGAAGACGGTTCTGAGAAAAGAAGACTTCGTTCCGGAGATCCTTCAGGCCTGCACGGCTGACGACGGCCACATCTACGGCATTCCTTTCCAGGTAACTTCTCAGTTCGTATACTGGAATAAGGACCTCTTCAAACAGGCCGGCCTCGACCCCGAAAAGGGCGTTCCGGAGTGGGAAGACGTCATCACTGCTGCTAAGGCGATCGACGCGCTCGGCGGCAACATCACCGGCGGCGGCTTCGATACTTCCGCAACCGGTACGGTCGGCGCGATGATCAACGGCTACGGCGGAGAAATCATTGCTGCTGATGCTGAGCTCGGCTACAAGTGCGTTATCACCGATCCGCAGTACATCGATGCGAACAAACAGGCTCTCGACGTTTGGTATCGTTACACCCACGAGACCAACATCCTCCAGAACGGTAACCTCGAAGAAGGTTACGGCGCTGGCGTAGTCGGCATGCTGTTCGGCGGCGCTTGGCAGACTGCCAACGCGAAAGACCACGGCATCAACTACGGTATCTCCCTGCTGCCGAAGGGCCCCAAGGGTCAGATCCAGCCCGGTGCTCCGGTATCCATCGACGTTATGATGGGCACTGAAGGCGACAAGTACGATGCTTGCCTCGACTTCATCGCTTACTGGAACAACAACGAGTCCAACCCGATCCGTGAGAAAGCTCCGGCTTACGACTGGTCGCTCAAGCAGGCTTATCAGCCTTACCTGATCACCGTTGCCAACGATCCTACGATGGCCAACGATGAGACCTTCAAGGTCACCAACGAGTATCAGAAGTACGTTAAGAACCCGTATCCGGCAAACTTCTGGAACGGCTATCAGCTCGGCACCGCGTACCTCAAGCCGATGATCGAAGCGATCGCTCACGACACGGCTACCATCGATGAAGCTCTGGCTACCTGCCAGAAGGATATCGATATCATGATCGAGGACGACATGTACGAGATGGAAAGAAGCCTCGGTCTGCGCGAATAATTTCCCGAGACCTTAATTTGACTTCTTGAATGAGAAGGCGTGCAGAGCCGAATAACTTTTGGCTCTGCACGCAATTCTTTATCGCAGGAAAAGCGGGGGTTTCGCAATGAACAAAATTAAAAAAATAGGAGCGTACTGGAACAAACCGCAGCACGCGGCGTATCTGTTCATCGCTCCGGCGTTTTTAATCGTCGTCTTATTTACGATTGTTCCGCTGCTGATGTCGTTCTACGTAAGCCTTACGAACGTTACGACGTACCTCGCAGACGGAAAATTTATCGGTCTCAAGAACTTCAAGCGTCTCTTCGAGGATGATTATTTCCTCAACAGCTGGAAGGTAACGGTGCTCTTTACGATTTTCGACGTACCGATCAGCATCGGCTTTGCGCTTTTCGTTGCAGCTCTCTGCAACACCGAGAGCAAGTTCAATTCGCTGATGAGATCGATCTACATTCTGCCGATCATCTGCTCTTCAACGGTTCTCGGTCTGACCTGGGAGCTGTATCTCGATCCGCAGATCGGTCTCGGAAACTATATCCTCCAGAGCTTCGGCCTGCCGAAGTTCAGTATCTTTACAGATATCAGCCTGGCAATCTACGGAATTATCTTTATTTCGATCTGGCGCGGGTTCGGTATGACGGCAATGATTCTCGTCGCGGCGATGCAGGGCGTTTCAACGTCGCTGTATGAAGCCGCTGAACTGGACGGCGCCAACGCCTGGCACAAATTCTGGCATGTTACGATCCCCGGTATTTCAAGTACGCTCTGGTTCGTCTTTATCACGCGCGTGATCGGATCTTTCCAGGTCTTCGATCTCGTCTACGTTATTACAAGCGGCGGGCCTGCGCACTCAACGGAAACGGTCGTAAGTTATATCTACGATAAGGCGTTTACGCATTCCTACAAGCTCGGTTATGCGAGCGCGGCTGCGGAATGTCTCTTCGTCGTAATCCTTCTTTGCACGATCTTCCTCTACGGAAGAATGCTGGTCGGAGAGAAGAAGGGCGGTGTTGACAGATGATTAAATCTTCCTACAGATTAAAACAGCTGATCTTCCGCATTCTCAGAATCATCATCCTGCTGTTCCTGGCAGTGATCATTCTGGCTCCGATCCTCTGGATGGCGCTCTCGGCCTTTAAGGAGAGAGCGGATATCTCTACGTATCCGCCTACCTTCATCCCGCCGAGATGGACGCTCTTCAACATCAAAGAAGTGTTCCGTCTGATCCCGATCGCGATGTATATCAAGAACTCGACGCTCTATACGCTCGTCGTAACGTTCTTCTCGCTGCTCTTCAACTCTGCAGCGGGCTATGCGTTCGCAAGATTGACCTTCAAAGGACAGAACGTTCTCTTTACGATCCTGATGGCTTCGATGATGATCCCGTTCCAGGTTATCATGATCCCGCTGTTCATGGAAATCTTCTACATGGGTCTCTTCGATACCCTCGTAGGTCTCGTTGTTCCGAAGTTCGCGGCTGTTATCGGTATCTTCTTCTTCAGAAGCTTCTATTTCAGCCTTCCGAAACAGCTCGAGGAAGCGGGCAGAATCGACGGCCTTACCGAATTCGGCATCTGGCTGCGGATCATCGTTCCGCTGTGCAAACCGGCTCTGGTAACTCAGGCGGTCCTTTCGCTCAACTCCTGCTGGAACGACCTGCTCTGGCCTTTGCTGATGACGAACAACCCGGAGAACAGAATGCTGCCGAACGGCGTTCTGTACTTCATCGGTCAGGATATCAACGATTACGGCCCGACCTTCGCGGCCGGCCTGATCTCGCTGATCCCGATTCTGATCATCTTCCTGTTCGGTCAGAAATACTTCGTCAGCAGTATCGTCAACTCCGGTATGAAGGAGTAATCTCCTTTCGGACGGATCTCAAAACAAAGAAAAAACGGCTCCTGCGCCCAACGCGCGGGGGCCGTTCTTTTTTCTCTTCGGCTTTTCCTACAAAAAACGGGCGGAAAAATCTCACGGGAAAAAGCCGCCCGGCAAAGGCGAGAGCATTGAAATTTCCGGAAAACAAGTGTATACTGATAGAAGAAATCAGCACAAGGAGGAGTTTCTTAATGGGTTATACGTTTGACGAAATAAAAAAAGCCATCGCAGCGGGTGAAACCATTCTCGGCATGGAGCTCGGCTCTACGAGAATCAAAGCCGTTTTGATCATGCGAAACGGCGAGCCGATCGTTTCCGGAAGCTACGATTGGGAAAACCAGCTGCTCGGAAATATCTGGACCTACAGCCTCGAGGACGTCTGGAAAGGCGTTCAGACGAGCTTTGCGGATCTTCAGAAGGAAGTCCTGGAAAAATACGGCGTTGCGCTTGAGAAAACGGCCGCGATGGGCTTCTCCGCGATGATGCACGGCTACCTCGCCTTTGATAAAGAGGGCAATCTGCTCGTCCCGTTCCGCACCTGGAGAAACACGATCACCGGCGAAGCCGCCGAAAAGCTTACGGCGCTCTTCGATTACAATATCCCGCAGCGCTGGAGCATCGCCCACCTCTATCAGGCGATCCTCAACGGCGAGGAGCACGTCCCGCAGGTCGCGTTCTTCACGACCCTTGCCGGATATCTCCATTGGAAGCTGACCGGCGAGAAGGTCATCGGCGTCGGCGACGCTTCCGGCATGTTCCCGATCGATACCGATACCTGTGATTTCGATCAGCGCATGATCGATCAGTTCGACGCCCTCGTTGCCGAAAAGAACTTCGGCTGGAAGCTGCGCGATCTGCTTCCGAAGGTCCTCGTTGCCGGTCAGGACGCCGGCGTTCTGACCGAAGAAGGCGCGAAGCTGCTCGATCCGACCGGCGTTTTCAAGGCCGGCGTTCCGATCTGCCCGCCGGAAGGCGACGCGGGAACGGGCATGGCCGCGACCAACAGCGTAAAGGTCCGCACGGGCAACGTCTCCGCCGGCACCTCCGTTTTCGCGATGATCGTTCTTGAAAAGGCCCTCAAGAAAGTCCATATGGAAATCGACCTCGTAACGACCCCGACCGGAAAGCTCGTCGGCATGGTCCACTGCAACAACTGCACCTCCGACCTCAACGCCTGGGTCATGATGCTCAAGGAATACGCGGAATCCGTCGGCGCGGTCGTCTCGCGTCCGCAGGCCTACGACGCCTTCTATTTCAAAGCGCTCGAAGCGGAGCCGGATTGCGGCGGCGTAATGACCTACGGCTATTATTCCGGCGAGCCGATCACCGGCTTTACCGAGGGCAGACCGCTGATGGCGCGTACGCCGGAGAGCAACTTCTCGCTTGCGAACCTCGCGCGTTCCGTTCTCTTCTCCGCGCTCGGCGCGCTGAAGGTCGGCATGGATATCCTCCTCAAGGAAGAAAACGTAGCGATCGACGAGATGTTCGGCCACGGCGGCCTCTTCAAGACGAAGGACGTCGGCCAGAAGATGATGGCCGCGGCGATCGACGCGCCGGTATCCGTTATGGAGACCGCGGGCGAAGGCGGCCCCTGGGGCATGGCGCTGCTCGCTTCCTATCTGGTCAACAAGGAAGAGGGCGAGACGCTCGACGATTTCCTCTCCGAGAAGATTTTCGCCGGCAACAAGGGCTCCAAGATGGATCCCGATCCCGTGGACGTCAAGGGCTTCGACGAGTTCATCGTCCGCTACAAGGCCTGCCTGCCGATCGAAGCGGCGGCAGTCGAAACGCTCAAATAATCCGAAAACACGAGAAAAGCTCCTTCCGGTCGGAAGGAGCTTTTTTACGGCTGAGCGGCGTTTTTCCGGGAAAGGCCGCGGCGCAAAGGGCGCGGCGCGCAGCGCTTGCGCCCGGACGTGAGAAAGCATAAAAACGCGAACAGCCCGAGGACGCCGAAGAGGGGATAGAGCAGCGCCACGAGGCGCTCGAACCCGAAGGAGCCGGCTGCCGCCGCTGCGGCCGTGAGCAGCAAAACCGGCGCCGCCGGCTTCGGCCGTCGCCCGCCGTGGAGGCGTTCGCAGAGCTTCAAAAGCGCAAAGACGCGCGTGAGCGCCGCGCCGAACATCCCCAGAAGTAGCAGCAGCGCGAACACGCTTCCCAAAAGCGGATGGAGCGATTCGCACAGCGCGAGCATCGGCAGCGCGCTCCCTGCTGCGGGCGCGCAGGCAAAAAGCGGCAGCAGAACGAACAGGCCGCAGAACAAAAGCATCAGCGAACCGGCCGCCGCGCCGGAAAGGAGCGATCTGCGCCGCCGGGGCAGTTTCGCAAAGGGGAGGAGGATCGCCGCCGCGCCGAAATAATTGAAGGAAGCGTAGAGAAGCGCGGAGAGGAACGGATTGGCGAGAGGGCCGGGCGCCTCCGCTAGGGCGGAAAGATCCAGCGAAAAAAGATCGCCCGCGCGCAGAAAGCGGACGAACACCAGAAACGCCGCGAGCAGCAGCAGCGGCACCGAAAAGGAGAGCGCTTTTGCGACCGCTTCGGCGCCTTTGCGGGCGCACAGCGTGCAGACAAGCGCGAAAACGCCCGCGCCGAGCGCTTTCGGCAGCCGGAAGAAGGAACCCAGCAGCGCCGCCGCGCCGGCGGTCATCACGAAAAAGATCCCGAGCAGGAAGATCGCTTCCAGGATCCGGAACGAAGTTCGGCGCCATCCGCCGTCTTCCCCGGAAAAAAGCACGGCCGGATCTTCTTCTCCGCTGTTTTCCGCCCGCAGCAAAAGCGCGGCGGAAAAGGAAAAGAACAGCGCCAGCGAGACGGCAAACCCGGCGATCCCGGGTTTGCCGAAGACGCCGAAAAACTGCCAGAGCTCCCTGCCGGAGAGAAAGCCGGCGCCGAGAAAGCTGCCTGCGAATAGAAACGCGAAAGAGAGGGGAGAAAGCGATCGGTTCATAAAGACCTCCCGGAAGGATTCTTTTCTATCTTTATGAGCCGCCGCCGCGAAAGATACGAAAAAACGCCGGAAGCCACGCTTCCGGCGTTTCTCTTTTGAGAATTTGTTTATAATTTGAAAATGATGCAGGCAAAGCGGAAATAGATCAGCACCGAGCAGGTATCCACGATCGTCGTGATCAGCGGCGAGGCCATCGTCGCCGGGTCGATCCCGATCTTGTCGGCGAGCATCGGCAGCGCGGCGCCGAGCAGCTTTGCGAACACGACCGTGATGATCAGCGAGAGGACGATCGTCAGCGCCAGAAGCGGATCGTGATACTGGATCAGAATCCGGATGCCGTTGACAACGGCGAGCACGGCGCTGACCAGGATGCTGATTTTGAATTCCTTGAAGACGACGGCGAAGAAATCGCGGAACCGCAGCTCCTTCGTCGTGATGCCGCGGATGACGATGGTGGAGCTCTGCGAGCCGCAGTTGCCGCCGGTGTCCATCAGCATCGGGATGAACGAGATCAGGATCGGCATCGTGACGAACGCGTTTTCGTAGCGCGTGATGATATCGCCGGTCAGGATCGAGGAAAGCATCAGCACGAGCAGCCAGACCACGCGGCTTTTTGCCATTTTGAAGTCCGAGGTCATCAGATAAGGCTTATCCTGCGCCGAGATCGCGGCCATTTTTTCGAAGTCCTCCGTCGTCTCTTCGCGCAGGATGTCGATCGCGTCGTCGTATTCGATCATGCCGATCAGTACGCCGTTTTCATCCGTGACCGGCAGGGAGAGCAGGTCGTAATCCTTGAATTTTTCGGCGATCTCCTCGCGGTCCTCGTGGAGACCGGCGGTGATGAGCTGGTGATCCTCGCGAATTTCGCCGAGCGTCTGCTCCGGATCGGCGATCAGCAGGTCGCTGAGCTTGACCGTTCCGGTCAGGCGGCCGTTCTCATCGGTGATATAGAGCACGTAGCGGACGGTATGATTGCTGCGGATCGTATCCAGCGCTTCCTGCGCGGTCGTATCCGCGGAGAGCGAAAAGGTAACCGGGGAAACGAGACCTTCGAGGTCGGTCTCTTTGAAAATCGAAAGATCCGTTGTCATCGCGATCCCTCCTTTACAGATGGAACATCGCCGAGGCGATGCCGAAGAAAATCAGGATCGAGCAGGCGTCGAGAACCGTCGTCAGCAGCGGGGCCGCCATCATCGCGGGGTCGAGCCGGATCTTTTTTGCGGCCATCGGCAGGATCACGCCGAGCGCGTTGGCAACGAAAACCGTACAAATGAGCGAAAGCCCCATCACGATCGCGAGCTTGATCTGCTCGGGATCGCTGCCGTACTGCAGGAGCACGCGGACGGTATTGACGGCAACCAGAATGAGGCTGATCAGAAGCGAAAGCCGCATTTCCTTGAAGAGCACCTTCAGAAAGTGGGAGAGGCGGATCTCGTCGGTCGCAAGTCCGCGGATGATCATCGTGGAGCTCTGGGCGCCGCAGTTGCCGCCGGTGCCCATCAGCATCGGAATAAACGCCGCCAGAAGCGGGATCGCGGAGAAGGCGTTTTCGTAACCGGAGATGATTTTTCCGGTGATCGCCGCGGAGAGCATCAGCACGAGCAGCCAGATGATGCGGTTCTTCGCGTGGATGATGCTTTTCGTTTTGAGGTATTCCTCATCATTCTGCTGCATCGCAGCCATCTTGATGAAGTCTTCCTCGGCTTCTTCCTGAATAACGTCGATCGCGTCGTCAACGGTAACGATTCCGACGAGCCGGTTTTCCTGATCGGCGACCGGGATCGCGAGAAGGTTGTATTTGTCGAAAACTTTGGCGACGTCTTCCTTGTCGTCGAGCGTATGGACGGTGATGATATCGGTCGTCATGATATCGCCGACGGTTTCGCTGCCCTTCGCGTAGAGCAGCTTTTCGATCGAGACGGAGCCGAGCAGATGGCGGCTTTCGTCGGTGACGTAGCAGGTGTAGATCGTCTCTTTGTCGACCCCGGTCTGGCGGATCCTGCGAAACGCCTCGGATACCGTCATGTTCTTTTTGAGGTCGGCGTATTCTGTCGTCATAATGCTGCCTGCGCTGTCGTCCGGATAATGCAGGATCAGATTGATGCTCTTGCGCATATCGGGGCTGATATTGCGCAGAATGCGCTTGACGACCGTTGCGGGCATCTCTTCGATGATGTCGACCGTATCGTCGACGTACAGCTCGTCCATCATCGCCTGGAGCTCCTTATCGCTGCAGGCTTTGATCAGGGTTTCCTGCTGATCGGAATCCATCTCAACGAAGACTTCCGCCGCGAGCTCCTTCGGGAGCAGGCGGAAAATCGTAGAAATTTGTTCGAGAGGGACTCCGTCGAGGATTTCCGCGATATCAAACGGATTGAGCTCAACGAGAATGTTCTTGAGCAGCGGATATTTTTTGTTTTGAAGCAGTTTCGAGATAATATTTTCGGAAATCCGGTCCATTGTTTCCCTCCATTCTTAAAAACTTTAAGAGCGGAGTACGGGCGGTTCAGAAGCCGGAAGAGAAAGAACCAGGCTTTTCTCCGGCGTCTGTTCGGTCGGGTACTTCGCGTATGTTGTAGTCGCTCGAATCCACCTGATTCTCACATCCTTTCCGTAACGGTTTTGTAAAAGAAAAAAGTCCTGCTGCCAAACGGCAACAGGACGAAAAAACGGAACCACGCGATCCTCCCGGGACGATCGCTGCCCCTGCCTTATTACCGTTCAAGCTTCAGTTTCGCAGGGCATGAAATTGCGTTAGGTTTTGCCTTGGTTTCGACAAAACCTGCTGACCTTCTGATCGTGTCTCCACGACTTCGCGGCAGCAACCCGTATCCCTGTGGTAACCTCACCTACCGAAACAATAAGTGCTTCTGTTTTTATGATATTTTATGACGCGCGATTTGTCAAGGCGCGAAGCGCTATTTTGTCAAAAATAAAACGCCGAGCGTCGCCGGGCCACAGTGGGAGGAAATCGTGCAGCTCGCGTCCGTATCGTAGATATTGTCGAAATGCATCGTCCGATTGATTGTATCGCGTACGATATCGACCAGCTCCGGCGCGATCACGCTGTGGGTGATAAAAATCTTTTCCGTGTCGATATTATCGTAGCGCGCAAGCTGATCTTCCACGTATTTGACAAGCACCTTCGAGAGCTGACCGCGGTATTTTTTGCCGACGCTCATCTTGCCCGTGGTATTGTCCACTTCGATGCAGGGCTTCAGATTGAGCAGGTTCGCGCCGAGCGCCGCAACCGCGGAGCATCTTCCGCCGGCGCGCATATACTCAAGCGTATCCAGGATAAAGCTCGCGTGCGCGTGGCTCGTCAGCTTCTGAAGACGCGCGTAGATCTCGATCGCGGGAAGACCTTCATCGATCATTTTCGCCGCTTCGATCACAATCAGCCCGGTACCGGTCGACAGATTCTTCGAATCGACGACGAAGACGTTCGAAAACTGCTGCGCCGCCGTTTCGGCATTATGAAACGTAGCGGAAATTCCGCTGCCCAAATTGATATGGATAACGTCATATCCCTGCGAAACCCATTTTTCGAAGAAATCCGTAAACTCAGAGACGTTGATCGCCGAAGTTTTCGGCAGGGTCCTTGTCTTTTTGTAATTCTCGAAAATCTCTGCAGCGGTGATATCCACGTTATCGGAGTATTCCCGGTCGCCGATCCGGATGTGATACGGAAATTCAATTACGTGATAGCGTTCGACGAGATCGGGGCTCAGATCACAGGTGGAATCGGCGCAGAGGATGATTTTATTCATAACGGTCCCCCTAAAAGACGTTTGATGGACAAAAAAGCGGCGATGCGGACGCGCTGTCCGCAGCCGTTCAAAAAAATTATAGCATAAACGAAACAGATTTACAAGGATAAAAGGGTTTCAAAAGCGGATATTTTCGAGGAATTCCCCGAAAAAAGAAGCGGTTTCGTCAAAAGGACGAAGCGAGCAAGAATCTTTCATACAATCTAACGAAAAAAGAAAAAGCGACAAAACCGTCGGAAAATTCACCGAATGTTCACAATTATCCTGCATAATAATTAAGATATTAAAAAGCGGAGGCAAAAACAATGAAAGCAAAATCGTTCCATCTTTCCAAAAAAGGTCTTGCAATGGAAGTCGCCGGAGAAATCGGCCGCGTTTTCGAATGCGTCAGCGATAAGATCCCGCCGGCATATCCCTGCGAGAATGAAAAGGTCCTGTTCATCACGGCTGAAATGAACGGCCATGTAGACAAAGCGGTTGAATCGCTGCTCAAGGACCTTACCCCGGTTCGCGCGAAAAACGTCATCTTCGTTACGATCAACAAGGACGGCAATACCGACGGTCTTGAGAATATCTCCAAGTCGCTCGAAGAAAAAGGCATCCACGTAGCCGGCAAATACGGCGTCAAGGCAGGCGGCGGCTTCTTCTCCAAGAAAGTTGCTCCCGAAGAGATCACCAAGGCGATCGACTGGGCAAAGGGCGTCCTCGAGAAGGATCTCCAGTAAGCGTCTGTTTCGTTTCGGTCGAAACGGCCCGAAAAAAAACGAAAGAGCAGGGTTTTGCCCTGCTCTTTTTTTGCCGGAAAGGGTAAAAAAAGACCGCTGAACGGGTTCAGCGGTATAGGGAACAACGCCCTTTTTCGATCGGGCGAAAAAACTCTGATTCAAGGGAGCGTTTCTTATTCGATGCCGAGCAGCTTATTGACGGAAACGTCCAGAATTTTCGCGATGGCGGCCAGTTCGTAATCGGTAACGAGACGGACCTGTCCCTCCAGCTTCGAGAGGGCGGAGGCGTTCATATCGATTCCGTTTACCTGGAGCTGCGCGAGCAGCTCTTTCTGCTTCATGCCCTGCTGCTTGCGGATTTCTTCAACTCTTGCGCCGATAATGTTCTTGTTGCCGCGTTCCTGTTTGCGTAATCTCATAGTACAAATCCCCTTTCGGATGATTTATTATAAGCAATTATTGAGAAAAAAGCAAGAATTGATTATTAACTTTAAGATTTATTAAGAATCAGAATTTTTATTTTGAATTATAGCCGCTTTTTCCGGTTTTTCTTGCAAGTTCCGTGAAAAAGTGCAATAATAAAAAAAGTACAGCCCAAGGGAGGATTATGGATGGATCCGATTCAAAAAGAAAACCTGACGATGCTCGTTGATTTCTATGAAATCACAATGGCCAACGGATATCTGCGCAGCGGGATCGGCGATAAAATCGCCTATTTCGATATGTTCTTCCGCAGGATCCCGGACAACGGCGGCTACGCGATCATGGCCGGCGTTGAGCAGGTGGTCGATTATCTGCGCTCTCTGACCTTTACCGAGGAGGATATCCGCTATCTGGAGAGCAAACACATCTTCTGCCCGGAATTCCTTCAGTATCTTAAGAATTTTCGCTTCAGCTGCGATCTCTGGGCGATCCCGGAGGGAACGCCGATTTTCCCCGGCGAACCGATCCTGACCGTTCGCGGCCCGGTGATCCAGGCGCAGTTTGTTGAAACGATGATTCTTCTGACGGTCAATCATCAGAGCCTGATCGCAACAAAATCGAACCGTATCGTTCGTGCGGCGCAGGGGAGAGCGGTGATGGAATTCGGTTCCCGCCGGGCTCAGGGCGCAAGCGGCGCGATCTTGGGCGCGCGGGCGGCGTATATCGGCGGCTGCGCCGGTACCGCCTGTACGATCAGCGATCTCCGCTACGGCACTCCTGCGCTCGGAACCATGGCCCACAGCTGGGTTCAGATGTTCTCCAGCGAATACGAAGCCTTCAAGGCGTATGCGGAATGTTATCCGAACAACTGCATGCTGCTCGTCGATACCTACAACGTCCTCAAATCCGGCGTGCCGAACGCGATCCGCGTTTTCAACGAAATCCTCGCGCCGAAAGGCATCCGCCCCGCGGGCATCCGCATCGACAGCGGCGACATCACCTATCTTTCGAAGCGCGCGCGCAAAATGCTCGATGACGCCGGTTATCCGGACTGCAAGATCTGCGCCTCCAATTCGCTCGATGAATACATTATCCGCGATATGCTCCTGCAGGGCGCGCTTGTCGATTCCTTCGGCGTCGGCGAGCGGCTGATCACCGCCTCCTCGGAGTCGGTATTCGGCGGCGTTTATAAGCTCGCGGCGGTCGAGCATGAGGACGGAACGATCGAGCCGAAGATCAAGCTCAGCGAGAACGTTACCAAAATCACGACGCCGTGCTTCAAGATGGTCTACCGGCTTTTCGACAACGCAAGCGGCAAGGCGATCGCCGACGTGATCACGCTCCACGACGAGACGATCAACGATCAGAAACCGTATATGATTTTCGATCCGGAGCATATCTGGAAGCGCCAGACCCTTGTAAACTTCACCGCAAAGCCGCTGCTTGAAAAAATCTTTGAAAACGGAGCGTTTATCGGAGAACGCCGCAGTCTCGAGGAGATCCGGCGTTACTGCGCCGAGCAGGTCGGAACGCTCTGGGATGAGGTCACGCGGTTCGAAAATCCGCACGGCTACTACGTCGACCTTTCGCAGAAGCTCTGGTTCGAGAAAAACGCCATGCTTTCTCAGAACCGCGAATTGACAGTATAATTCCCAAATGATATTATATAACTGTGAGTAAGCTGAGCAGCTGCGGGTGCAGTTCCGAAAGGAAGCATCTGAGGAAAGTCCGGGCTTCATCGGGCGGAATAACGGCTAACGGCCGCCGGGGGCGACCCCAGGGAAAGTGCAACAGAGAGATACCGCCGGCATTTTGCCGGTAAGGATGGAAAGGCGAGGTAAGAGCTCACCGGCATGCGGGAGACCGCATGGCCCTGTAAACCCTATTCGAAGCAACACCGTGGAGGGACAATCCGTTGCCCGACGGGTCCCGTGGAGGTGGCGTGAGTCTGCCGGCAACGGCAGACCAAGATAGATGGCTGCTTTGAACAAGACCCGGCTTACAGGCTTAGTCACAGTATTTTTCAAATCATATCATAAGAAAAGAGGGGGAAACGATGAAAATTTTGCTGATCGGCGGAACCGGCAATATCAGCTCGTTCGTCACCGAACTTTTGCTGCGGCGCGGAGAAGACGTCGTTCTGCTCAACCGCGGCCGCCAGAACGGGAACGTTCCCGCCGGCGCGCGGTCAATCGTTGCAAACATCCGCGATGAGGAGGCGGTCGCAGCGGCGATCGGCGACGAGCGCTTCGACGTCGTTGCCGATTTTATCGCGTTCCATGCGCAGGACGTCGAGCGTGATATCCGGCTGTTTACGGGGAAAACGAAGCAGTACATTTTTATCAGTACGGCGTCGGCTTATCAAAAGCCGCTTTCACATTACAAAATCACGGAAAGCACGCCGCTTTCGAACCCGTACTGGCAGTATTCGCGCGATAAGATCGCCTGCGAAGAGGTTCTGATGAAGGAATACCGCGAGAACGGATTCCCGGTAACGATCGTCCGCCCGAGCCATACCTACGGTCATTTCTGGCCCGTCGCGATGTCCGGCAGCGGCGGCTGCTGGCAGGTCATCAAGCGCCTTCGCGAGGGCAAGCCGCTCGTTCTCCACGGAGACGGGCTCTCCCTCTGGACGGTGACCCACAGCTCCGACGTCGCAAAAGGCATCTGCGGGCTGATGGGCAATATTCACGCGATCGGCGAGGCGGTCCATATCACGAGCGACGAAACGCTGACCTGGAATCAGATCTATACGATTATGGCGGATGCGCTCGGCGTAAAGCCGAACCTTCGCTATCTTTCAACTTCGACCATCGTCCGCCATTATCCGCAGCGCTCCGGACAGCTGTTCGGCGATATGGTGCATTCCGTCGTCTTTGACAATTCCAAGATCAAGCGGCTGGTGCCGGATTTCTGCGCAGCGGTCCGTTTCGATCAGGGCTGCCGGATGGCGCTCGAGTATATTCTCGCGCATCCCGAGATGCAGGTCGAGGACGAAGCGTTCGATCGCGAATGCGACGATCTGGCTGCGATCGCCGAGAACGCGTAAGGGAAAAAGAGGAATCGGAAAAGCTCCGGCGGCGCCGGAGCTTTCGTGTTTTCATTGGTGAATTGTGCCATAAAAAAACGGAAAACACAAGATAAAGTATACCTTTTTTCAAGGCAAAAATATCCCTGAAAAAAATGCAAAAAAGGGATTGACAATCCGAATTTGAGGTGGTAATATAATTAAGCTGTCACCCGGGAGGGCGGCAGCGGGGACCATGAAAATTAAACAACAAAAGGCAAACGGACCTGTAAATTCCAAGAGTTTCGAAAAGGGACTCAAAGAGGAGGAAAGACCTCTATAAAAAAGCGAAAAAGAACGTTAGAGTTCGAAAAGAGAGTCAAGAGACGTCTCGAAAGGTTATGGCGGGGGAAACCCCGAGATAATACGATTTACGAGAGAGTTTGATCCTGGCTCAGGACGAACGCTGGCGGCGTGCCTAACACATGCAAGTCGAACGGAGTGTTTGAAGCTTGCTTTGAACACTTAGTGGCGGACGGGTGAGTAACGCGTGGGGAACCTGCCTTTCAGAGGGGGATAACGTTCTGAAAAGAACGCTAATACCGCATAACGTATGACCGTCGCATGGCGGACATACCAAAGGAGCAATCCGCTGAAAGATGGCCCCGCGTCCGATTAGATAGTTGGCGAGGTAACGGCTCACCAAGCCGAAGATCGGTAGCCGGACTGCGAGGTTGAACGGCCACATTGGGACTGAGACACGGCCCAGACTCCTACGGGAGGCAGCAGTGGGGGATATTGCGCAATGGGGGCAACCCTGACGCAGCAACGCCGCGTGAAGGATGAAGGTTTTCGGATTGTAAACCTCTGTCCTTAGTGAAGAACATGACGGTAGCTAAGGAGGACGCTCCGGCTAACTACGTGCCAGCAGCCGCGGGAATACGTAGGGAGCAAGCGTTGTCCGGAATTACTGGGTGTA
>JAEEGL013232222.1_pt1 | contig 25294 bp, 46 predicted proteins | sample 9134231 | NCBI WGS metagenome assembly JAEEGL01 (sample SAMN16246548, study PRJNA631951) | gut metagenome | biome: gut microbiome; feature: rumen; material: fiber-attached | host: Bos | place: Iran: Karaj | collected 2018-10
AATATCGGTTGATTTCCGAGCTTATGCACCAAAACATATTTGGAGAACTTCTCTATCTGCTTGGGATAAACTTTCGACTCATAAAGGATGATGATGTCATAAAGCTTGTACATTGTTGCTATGAAGTTATACATCCAGGTCTCAACACCGCCGATCTCCTGCGTGTTGCCGATATAGATTGCCACCTGTGTGTGTATTCCTTTGGGAATCTGTCGGAATAGGCTTGTTCGCTCTCCCCTTAACTCCGTTCCGTAGACAATCGCCGGTTTCATCACAAGAGCATAGTCTTTAATTTCAGGAATATCGTTCTGCTCCGTCATCAATATGACTTCTGTGTCATCATACACGGCTTTCATTTCATCAATGAGATAAGTCATGTCCTTGGTAACTCTTGGGAAGTAATACACTATGCGAGTCATTTCCACTTTGCCTTCGCAGATTCTTTGGGTAAGTGAATCGTGCGGACTTGATCTGTAAAAGTAAATCGGTTTCCCTATTCGCTTTATGCTCTCCACTTTTACTTCTCGGATGAACTCTGCATCCTCGGCAACCTTCTTTTTTTCGTTGAAACGAATGTCTCCGATCACATTCCTTTTATAAACCCTATTCCATACACATAAGTTCCATGAAGGGAAGTCATCATTCTCGCCCAAGTGGACTTTTGCATTCCAACCGTCAAAGGCTTCCCAGGATAGCCAAAGAACATCCGCTCCCATATTGTCAAAGATCGTCTTGACATAATCGGTGCTTATCAGATCATCCGAGTCGACAAAAGCGATATATTCTCCCTTTGCCAATTCAAGACCTTTATTCCTTGCAGAAGAGACACCGCCGTTCGCCTGTCTTGTCACTTTAACCTTTGGAACGGATGCAATGTAAGGCACTCGGCTTCCGTCATCAATGACAATGACTTCCACTTCGTTCGTGATCTGCGGAGCTAATCTGTTCAATAACTCATCAATGTACGGCTCTGAATTGTATGCCGGAATTATTATTGATAATTTAATGTTGTTCGCCATGTTCTATCTCCCATTGTAGTTTTGCCAAGAAGTCCGGATTTCTTCCGTTTTGGTAAATCGACTTCTTATATAATTCTTCATTTCTTATATTCTTTATTTCTTTTATGTTGTTAGTTGTTTGTTGATTGTTTGTTAGTTGTTTGTTAGTTTGCTTGTTAGTTTGCTTGTTAGCATCCTCTTCATAACCTTGGTACTTTTCCCAATTTACAATGCTTACGATTGAAAATTTGTTTGTTGATTTGATTGTTATTTCGCCTGTTGATTTTAAGTGATTTATTGCAGTTCGTGCGGATTGCACCGAAATACCACAGTTTTCGGAGAGTGACTTCCAACTCACAACCAAACTTCCTTTTGGTATCACATGACCTTCAAAACGAGAATCTTCCCAATTCGCATTTATGAGCAGATGCAGGAAAACGGTTTTCGTGTGTTCATCCTTATACCATTCCCATTTTGAAATTGATCTGTGAAGTTTGATGAATCCCTGCTCTGTCATTCTTCCTCTTTCTCCAATGCTTTCATACATATAGGACAATAGTTCATAAATAAGTCAAAGTCTGTGAGAGTCTTTCCGCATCTTTTACACTTCACTTCCGGAGCAGGCTCTTTGGCGGTCACATCCTTTAAGACAACTCCGTTCTCAAACTCCTGTGCGACCTTCTCGGCTTCGCCCTGAGTTTCAAATCTTCCATAATACCAAAGTTCGCCGGAAACGACTCTTGCAACTACAAACTTATATTTGCCTTCCGACACATTATTCACTTTGACTTCCATTTCCTTAATCTTCATCCTCGTCTCTCCCTTCTCGTATAATAAAAATCATTGTCGCTATGCTCACAACGAGAGCGGCGAGCAAACAGATCACTAAATCAATACTCATTTTCGCTCTCCCTTTTTGCTATACATAAACACATCACGATCACACCGAGCAAAGCTCCTGTGGTTAAACCTAAACCCAAACCCAATAAAAATATCATTTGCGTATCTCCTTTAAGTATTCAATGAAGGCTTCAAGGCAAAGACAAACAAGAAACCCGGTAATAAACACCTCTATGTCTCTGCCGAGAATCGTCACTATTGCACCGCCGTAGTTTGTCCAAGTGATCTCTTCCATGAAGCCGTTTAACATTTCCCCAAATTCTCTCATAGGTTATCTTCTCCGACCTGTGAAACGGTCTTAAATCTGTTTAAAAGACAATCCTGACATAAAGTCTCGTTATCTTCTGTGACATAAAGCTCATCCGGAGCATATTCATCCTCGCAATCGTCACAAAACCAATGTGTCACATGGCTATATGGACACGCATTACCCAAGCAGGGCAATCCACAACTTACACAATCATCCTGTACTTGCTTCATTAGTAATCTTCATCCCCTTTCAATTCTCTCTTCAATGCTCTCGCTCCAATGTCCAATGCTTCCTGCAATTCATCATCCGAATAATTACAATGACAAGAGTCACACTCCATATTGCAGTTCTTCCTTGTATGGCATTCCATAATGTTTTCAATAACATCTATTGCTTCTTCGTTAGACATTCCAATTCTCCTTCCGATATGTCCAATATAAATTTAAGTTTCTTCAAGGTCTCATGCCTTGGAGTTCTTCTGCCGACTTCCCAATCAAATACACTTTGATAAGACACTCCAACCATTTTGCCGAGTTCTTCTCTTTTGATGCCCTTCGCTTTTCTCTTATCTCGGAGAAGCTTTGCGAAGTCTCTCGGCTTGATCTTGTTGTATAGGTAAGGTTTTCCAACCCTTATATAGTCACTTCCGACAATAGGTCGAAATCCGTTCTCTTGTATCATCCTGGTGTATGCTCTTATGTCTGTGTCAGGAAAAGTCTTGATTATCATTCCTTCTTCTATCATTTCAACCCTGCTTCCTCGACAAGCTTGTCAAAAGGGCATTCTCCTTCGTGAGTCTGCATATACACGCATTCTCCGTTCGTTCCGGTGCCGCTATATTTGCAAAACTTGTCGCAAATCGTTTCCATTGTCTCTTCTATCGTGATCTGTAAGTCGCTCATTTTACTCATAAGGCTTCAATCCCCTTCCTGCGTAACTTATAGCACCAACTCAACGCATATCCGAGGTCGTTCGATAAAGTCTCCATATCGTTGCCACCAATATAGAATCCGAACAATATCGTTCGTTCAGGACACTCGCCGAGAGTGTTTATCTTTGCGGAAATCTCTCGGATGACATGAGCTTTTCTCAACTGTAACTCTTCACATTCGTTCTTTAACTCTGTAATGTCTCCGATTATCTTCTCAAACTTGTTCTCCGGAGAAGTCACAACCGAGATCTTATCGTATGAGATACCCTGCAAGCCTATACAAGTGTATAAGGCTTCTATCTGATACATTTTCTCCTTGATCTGTAAGTCTATTGTTCTGACTTGTGAGAGCCACCGAACACCCTTTATATATTCCATTCGTTCTCCCTTCTCTCAATTTCCACTTCTATTCTTGGATTTTCCTTGTCATATAACACTCTGCTTCCGTCATGGCTCTTTATGATCGTGCAATTATCATCAACGAGCATTCCACCCTTTACCAATACATCATCCAAAGCTTCCAAGAGGTTTGTGAGATCAACTTTTCTTTTTGTTTTCATATAGAACAGAGCCTTCACATTCACAGGATAGTCAATGCCGACCGACTCAATAAACCATAGTGCCTGACTTTCGAAGTCCTTGTATTGCTTGGAAGGAACTACAAAAGGTCTGTGTGTTGTCTTATTGATGCAGATTTGTTGGCTATTCTTTTTTGTTCTTGGCTCAACCGGAATAGTGAACTTCATGCTTTCTTCAACTCCTTCCGAACGAATGACTCCCATTTGTCAACAAACTTCCTAACTTCTTCGGCAGGCTTGGAATCGTGATCTCCATAACATTGTGCAACTCGGTTTGCTTTCAAACTGTATTCGACCGTAACAAAAGGCTTGATCGGATCGTCGGCGATCCTAACGAATGCTATTATTGATTGTCCTGTGACTACCTTGTTGTCATATCCCATTTTGCCGACACAATGATGAAGCTTTGAGCCTTCCTTTTTGAGATCGCTCACACAACTTGGAATAACAACGCAATACTTGCCTTTTTCAAATTCAAGGTACTTATATTCTTTGTTCTTTGCTTTGAACTTCTCATTCATAACCTTGGCTTTTGCCTTGTTATCCTTTGCCAACTTGCTTGCGTATTCATTCGCTCGAAGATCGTGCATCCTGCGAAAGTCTTTCGGAAACAAGTTCTTTGTATCTTCGAAATCGAGTCCGAGATAGTCGATCGCTTTGAGATAATCGTTATATATCCAGGTCGATATGCCATTGGATGTGCAATATCGGTAAATCTTTAACTTATCAACATTCTTTCCACGAATATACCTGTCAAAATCTCTCGCCCATTGAACAGACCGAGCCTTTTCCGATATGATGCTCTGTGCGGTCTTGCAATCTACATGATTTTCGTAAGCATAAACAAGAGCTTTTGGAGTGTAAAACTCATCTTTATTCTGCCAAAGGAAGTGTGCAAAGCCTTTGTCCTTTTCGATCTTCCTCATAAGCATCTTTGAAGGCTTCATGTTTAACTTTCCGAAGAACTCGACTTTCGGATTTTGTTCGTAAGCTCGAAGATACTCAAAAAGGTTTCCGTTCTGATAACCACAATATTTGTATTTACCTTCATAGAGCTTTTCAAGATTTAAAATCGGATAATGTACACCGACCTTGTCCATATAAGACCACACTCCGAAATCCTCTTCGCTTATGTTGTAATAGTTGTAACCGTACCAATTCGAACTTCTCTTTCGTTCAGGCTTATAAACAACCTTCCAACCGGCACAACCTGTCAAATACATATCCCTTGCGATCAAATCTTCGATATTCTCTCGGATGACTTCTCTTATTTGGAATCCGTAAGACTTGGTTTCCCTGAATGCGTAAACTCGAATAAAAAGTTCGACACCGCAAACATCCAACCAACCGACATACCTTGTTGTCATTTCTGCCATTTTATGTGCGTAGGCATGGACTTCTTTCGGAGTGACTTCAACAATCTTTTTAAGATTCATCCGCACCACCCCACATATCGAATATTGTCATTTGACCTGGGAGCATATCGCTCTGTTTCGGCTCTGCTGCCTTCTTCGGATTTCCATGTCGATCTCTGACAACCGGAGCCGGATCCTGTTTCTTCACTTCAACCTTTGCGATCGGCTTGGTTTCTTCTTCTCTGATCTGATCTTCTTCGAAGAAATGCACCGCCCACCCAAAGACTTCAATGTCAGGGATGCAAGCACAATTTCCATTCTTCTGTTTCTGTGCCTGCTTTGTGATATATGTCCAACATTGACCGAGAGTCTTGTTGCCGGACTTGATCTTTTCTGCCAAGACTTCACTCACATTGGCTTCAAGATATTCAAGAACTATCTTTTGTGCGGATGTTTCCGCTTTTAAACCTAAATCCATGCTTTATCTCCTCATATTCTTATCCATTTGAACATCAATTCGAAGATCGTCTAAAAGCATCCTCTGTTTGTTGACTTCCTGCGTTAAGAACTCAACTTGCTTTTTTAATTCATAAATCTCGTTGGTATGTCGCTCGACAACCTTTTTCAGTTCTTTTGCATCCATATATGTTCTCCTATAAGTAAGACTTTCCGAAGATTTCTCTCCATTCTTCTCGTGAATGCGTTTCTTCAAACTTCTTTTGAGCCATTTGCTTACACGCAAGCATCTTTTCCGGCTTTGTGTGGACTCCTTCTGCTCCTGTGTGATGATTAAGGCATAATGGAAGGATGAGTCCGTATTCTTCGCTTTTGGCTTTGTTTGCCGAGTTCATGATGTGATGTAACTGTGGGTAAGGTCTGCCACATACATAGCAATGGTTTAAATCTTCGGTAAAAACACTAAACATTGATCTTTCTCCCACATACAGGACAGTAATTTAAAGGAATTTCAATAAAATCCTCTAACATATAACCGTCTTCATCATTCGCTTGTCCGTTTACGCAAATCGTTCTGTCTTCTGTTTGAAAGTCAACCCAAAGGCGAAAACCATTTCGATTTGTATACTGCCAATTTTCAGATATGATGCTATCCGAATCTGTGCAGTATTCACATTCTTTTCTACTCCGAGCCATTACTCTTCTCCCTTCTGTCTCTCTGCGTACTTGGCCTTGCAGGCTTCCCAATTACTTACAAGATTTGTGAACTTACGAACGGTCAATTCGTTGATAGCTCCGACCGAATACAGTTCGCAGATATATCCGTCAGGAATATTGTCCTCTTTCATCATTTTGGCGAGAGCCTTCTTCTGCTCTGCCGAGATCGGCTTCTCTGCTTCTTGGTTGACCGTTGCCGTTGCGACTTCATCATAAGAAGCCACATCCGCATCTATACCGAGTCCGCACATTCCCAAAGCACGACCGACCGCCGAAGTTTCACAGTTCTCGATATATGAAGTCTTATTGATGAATGAAGAGCCTTCCTTCTCGTAAGCCATTCCTGTGCCGAGAACAAATCTCTCGCCGAGTTCGTCTTTATATCCGACCGTTGCTTTGATGATGCAAACTCCGTTCTCATTGGAGATTAAGTCTGTGCAGATAAAGCCTTCCGGATAAAGTTTTCTAAAAGCCTTTATTCTTTCCGAAACTGCGGCATACTGATTTCCCTTGATCTCCGTTGTCTGTATTTCCTTATTGACTTTATCTATGGCATTGTATGAAATCATTGATTTTCTCCTCTATTAAAACTATTGTTCCTGCGATTAAGCATCCCCAAAGGGGAAGCATTGATATAATTAAAAAACTGATTACTCTTGCGTTTATCATTTCCGCTCCTTTCCCAAGGTTTCAGAATAGACATTCTTCCGTGATGAAATAAATTCGTTCAAGTCCTCTTCTGTCACTCGGAGAGACTTGATCTCAAAGGCTTTCAATTCGCCTGAATGTATGAGCTTGTACACCTCGTTACGATTTACTTGCAGAATGACCGCAACTTCTGAAACCTTGTACAATCTATTCATCATGGCACTTCGTTCCGAAATGTCTGCGGAACTCCTTTTCTCTCTCTGATCTGAAATCCTGGACTCTCTCGTCTGCTTTCAGATCGTCTCTTTCGGCTTGTATCTTCTGTCTTGTTCTTCTTACTGTCTCAAAGCAGGGGAGTCCGAGTGCTTCCAAGCCTAAAAGAATTTCATTTATGGGTTTTTGGGAATTTCCTCTGCCGATCTTCTCAATGACTTCCAAATAGAGAAGTGCATCCGAAGATCTTGTGTCCGGATTTGATTCAAGTATGTCTAACACGAGCAAATCTGTTCTCTTAAACTTCATACTATTTCCACCTTCCCTTTCTTTAATCTCGTTCCTGCATCAATGAGCAGGTCTGCCAATTCTTCAAAAGCCGAATTTCTTTTGATGAATGAGTCAAGCTCTCTCTGAATGTTATTAAGGACAATCTCTCGCATATCTTCGTCTTGTAATGCGGTTATAGTTCCCACATAGTTGTTTTGTCCTTTCTTGCCAACATCCACAAAAGCTTTGATCTGAACTTCCGTCTTTTCCGGAGTGATGACGGTTATCCTTAAATGGTTGATGATACATTGGCTCTGATGAAGTCTGTATCTCTCTGCGGCAACCGTATCATCCCACTCGAATAAAGAGTGTGTCGGACTCTCGATCGGTCTCGACTTTTCAAGAAGCTCGACATTCGTGATTTGCTTCCCTTCCTTCTGTATTTCTTCCATTACTTTGCCGACAACTTCGGCTTTAACTTTTGGCTTATAGCCACTATTCCAAGAATATTTCTTCATTAGTTCTCCTTTCTCCGCAACTGCCTTGCCTGTCCACGACATTCCGCAACTCGACACGACTCAACCTAACTGCCTTGACTCAACACAACTCGACCTGACTCGCCCAAACTTTACGCACCTCAACTGCCACTACGCACCTCGCAGAGCCAAACCCAAGCATACCAAGCCAAAACTCGCCTGACCTTAACTGCCATAACTGACCTTGCAATGCCCCGACCGAACTCGGCTCGACAAAACTAACCGCAACTGCCCCGACATACCATAACGAAACTCAACAAAATCAACCACAACTTGACAAGCCTTGACTCAACTGCCTTGTCAATTAGATTTCTACATGATACTGTCCGAACATTCCGTCTTTTTCAGGTCTCCATTCGCCTATGCCGTTGCAATAACCGCCGTAATCAATGAAGTTGATAATATCTTCCAAGCGGAAGGCATCATTCTTGTCGTATTCGAGAACTAACTCCATATACCATTCAGGGTATTCTGCTCTATATCTCAAATCTGCCGTTCCCATTCCGATCGTAACCATATCTTCACGCATCCTGGGTATAGAGCCTTTTATCTCTGCAAGGTCTCCATAAGCACTTTTAAGGAAGATGCAACCTCTCAATCCTGTCTGATTCTTTACATAGCCTTTACGATATGCGGATGAAATTGTGGATTGCTTGATTGCCGTTGTCGGAAATCCCCACTTTGCACCATTCTTAATTGCATCCGCAAAAGCCTTTTCTGTGCTTTCCGGCTTCTCTGTAAGCCAATACATAGAATTGATGAACTCATCAAAGGGATTCCTGATCTCTTTCTGTGTCTTGATTTTCTGTTGTGTGGCTAACATTTGCTTTTTAGCCTTTTCGCTCCATGCGTGAACTATAAGGGGAGAATCTCCCACGATCTTCAAGGGAACTGACTCGATTTCTAATTTCTTGATAACAATGTTTACTTCTTTTTTAGCGACTGCCATATTTGATCTCCTTTCATTTTTGAAGGAGTTATGATATAATGTCTTTGGTTAAGAGACATTGTAAAAACTCCTTGTTTTTCGGAATCGCCTTCACACAGGCGGTTTCTTTTTTTACTCTTCATAAAAAAAATCAAACGGAACATCCAATGCTTTGCAGATTCTGAAATATTCTGTGACTTCCACTTTTCTTCCCCTTAAACAAATGTCGGAAATGACTTGATATGAAAGTCCACTCTGCTCGGCAAGGAATGTCTGTTTGATACCGTGTGAATCGAGATAAGCTCTGATTTTCTCTCCCATTTTTCTCCTTCCTCTACGGATTTTCCGTAGTTTTGATTTAAAATTTTGGCTACGGAATTTCCGTAGCTTTTATAATCAAAATACTACGGTTTTTCCGTAGTGTCAATATTATTTCTGTAAATTACTACATTTTTTTCGTAGTTTTGCCGATTATATGTTATAATGCTAAAAAGGAGATTTTGCTATGAGCGATTATGAAATAAGACAAATTGTACAAAATCGGCTTGTTGAGTGCCGAATTGAAGCAAACTTGACACAAAAAGAGGTCGGAGACTTGGTTGATAAAAAGCCAACAACTGTGGCTTCTTGGGAACAGGGAAAGACATTACCGGATATTGATACTCTTTACCGCTTAACTAAATACTACGGCAAGACATTAGCATTTATGTTTGGAGAAGAAGAATGACAATAAGAAAAAGGAATGATTCTTGGGAATATCGCTTTGATGTTGCCAAGATAAACGGAAAAAGAAAACAGATTTCAAAGTCAGGCTTTAAAACGAAGAAGGAATGTGAGAAAGAAGCTCTCAAAGCACTCGCCTATTATCAGAACGGCGGTCTTGTTGTGAATTATGAGAATATTTCCTTCGCCGATCTGCTTGATCTATGGTATGAGACCAACTTGCCGACTTGGAAGATACAAACGGCGAAGAATTATAAAATCGTTATGGAAGCAAGAGTCAAGCCTGTGCTTGGAAGTTTCTGTGTGAAGTCGATCACACCGCTCTCATATCAGAATTTTATAAATAAGATATATGAAGAGAACTCTCCTGCGTATGCAAAACTTATCCGAGCGATCTCGACTTCTGCTCTGCGTTATGCCGTTTCTCCTCTTGGGATTCTCAATTCGTCTCCGTCTGAATACATAAAGACTCCGTATTATAAACCCAAGCAAGGAGCAAAATGTGTTGACCTGGATGTGTTGCGGAAGGCATACAATGAAATTGAAGAGCCGTATTCGTTCGCTTTGCTTGTCGCTCTGCACACAGGGATGCGAATTGGCGAAGTATTTGGCTTGTGTTGGCGAGATATTGACTTGAAGGGTAGAACTATCACAGTAAACAGAACTGTGGCATATAGCCAAGGAAAATGGCTCACATCCGCACCCAAAACAAAAAAGTCGCAACGAGTTATTCCTTACGGCGAACAACTCTCCCTGATCTTGGAGCAGATCAAGTCTTATCAATTAAAAAATAAGGTAAAATATGGAGAGTATTACATTAAAAATTATGTAATGGATGATGTGATAAACGAAACCGAAGGCATAGAAATGGATTTTCTTTTGACAAGACCTTGGGGAAGTTTTACAGATTATCACACAATGGAAAAGAAATGCAAGAAGTATGGCTTTAAGTTCCATGAGATCAGACACCTTCACGCAACAAGTCTTATTGACTCCGGTATCAATGCCAAGATTGTGCAGGAGAGACTCGGACACTCAAATATAGCAATCACACTCCAAACTTACACACATCCTTCCGAAGAAGCTCAAAGGGAAGCCGTAGAGATATTCGAAAAAAATGTGGGCGAGATGAGGACAAATCAAAAAAAGGCGAAGTAAGAATCGCCTTTTTTCAATGGTTTCAAGGGGATTGTATGAAAAACAATTAAGTTTATTTTGGTATGTATTTTATTGTATCTATTTGTATCATATAATATCCGTCTGCACCGCCTATTCGCAAGGCTTTCAAGCATTTCAAATCTGAAACCCTTTAACCGTCTAAAAAGTCAATTTGACCACATTTGTGTGAAAAAATGTGGGCGAGCAAAGAAAAAAGAGCCACTCAATGAGTGACTCAATTTTCTTGGTGTAAGGGGAATATATTATGAAACGATTATTTATATAAAGCACCCCAAGTCAACTGACCGACACATCCGTCAACTGTCAATTTCTTGCCGTATATGTCCGTGTTGTCGCTTTGGAAGTTCTTTACCGCTATAAGACATCCGTTTCCGAAGATTCCGTCAATGCCGTTCGGATTGTAGCCTTTTTTCACAAGCAGGGTTTGAAGTTCTTTTACATACTTTCCTGTGCTTCCCTTTTTCAACACAGGATATTTGGAATAATCAACCTTGATCGGCTCCGGATTCGATATGGCTAAATACTTAACCCATTTATCCATTAAGCCGTGTTGACTCCATTTGCCATTACGAGAGCCACCTTTGTGATTATATCTCTCGCCCTTGGCATTTACATAGGAATAGAGGATGCCACCGCCCCAAGAAGCCGTGCATTCAATGACATTGTATTCTTTGCCATTGATGACATTTGTTCCGATAAATGCTCCAATGTGCCCCTTCATATACAAGAGCCTTGGCTCTCCTTCAACGAGCTTGGAGAAATCCGAAGATACATCCGAACATTGTCCGATAAGTCTTGCCTCTGTGCAATCGCCTGTGTTCGTCAAATTCCTCTGATAATAACCAGGAGTCTGATTATATACATCATATCCGTTCAAGATCGCCTTGTATAAGTTCACACAATCGGCAGAAGTGCGACCGTCTGTGTGTACATAGCAAAGGTTGTCAGGATATTTGTTCTTGTAATAGGTCTTACGGCTCGCAAGCACCTTCGCTCTTTTGATGAAATCATCACTTGTCATAATAACCATAATTACTTGCTCCCTAACTTGTTATATTGGAGTGTAGATATTCCAATCAACGCACCAAGGAATGTGTCTATCGCAACGATAGTTCCTTCAACTTCTGCGAGATAAGGAAAACCCCAAATCTTTCCAAGAGTAAACCAAAGTGTTGCGATCGCCGGTAAGCAGATCATGCAAATCCATTTCAAAACATTGTAAACCTTGTCATTAAGAATCATACATCAATCTCCTTTCTTGTCTCCATATTGAACAATGTATCTCTTCTCTTGTCCATTATTCCGTTTGCTCCGAGAGAGTGATAAGCCTGATACTGATTCTCCCAATCTTCAAGCTCGGACTCATAGACATATCCTCTCTGCTTATAGGTATAGTAATCTTTCAACAACTGACTACGCATTTGAGCCTGTTGAGCTGCCATCAAAATCTTAATTTGCCCCGAATACTTCCCCACTTTCTTAAACAATGCCGACAACATCACAAAAACTGTCGGAAAACCTAAAATTGCCATTATGTTGAGTATTATCATTGTTTTTTCCATTGTTTTTCGCCTTTACTTTAACCGCCCATTTTTTCCATTGTTCTCGCCTTTATCCCAAAGTCATTTTTGAAAACTTAATTCTTGAACTATTATTCAAAGTAATTCGATAATAACCACTGCTTTGAATTGAAATGTTTGTTACTTTGTTTGCATCTTCTTTTAATGCTAACCATTGAATTGAGCCGTCATTTATAGAATTTTTCCAAACTAAATATATACTTGGATAATACAATGTTGAGCCACCACCTGCACCCTGTCCAACTGTAAGCAAATATAACGCATTGTTTGAAATTTCCACATCAATTACATTTGTGTCATTTGCTTCTCCCTTTTTTTCTAATGGAGAGCCTGTGTCAACAAGTGCGATAGTTCCGCTTGCGTTTGGTAAGATTAAATCTCTGTTTGCAGACAAACTCGTAGACGGATAGATATTGACTTTATTATTTCCACGATAAATCTGTTCGTTACCGTTTATGTTTAAAGTTCCTGTGATAGTTCCACCGCTTGTCAAGTCGGCAGATTTAATTCCGTCTTCAATATGATTCATTCTTGTAGGATTCACATAAGAAGTTGTGTCCCAAGTTTGCTTACTGTATGCCATTTGTTTCACTCTCCTTTTCTTTTTCGTATGCTTCGGCTTCGGCTTTCAGAACTTGATTCATGCTCTCCGTTGCCGTTGCAAGGACTCTGTCTAAAACCATTTTCTTGACGGTTATAGGCAGAGTCGACTTGTTTAATACATCAACTAACTCGTTTTCGAGTGTTACGATCTTTAAGTTATCTCCCATTGCAATTTTCCTTTTCTTTTTATATTCCCAATGTAGCAAAATAACTGCTTCCGATTGATAGATACGAAGGTGCACGCAGATTATTCCAACTCAATGACGACCTGAACACAGGAACATAGCCTTGTAATTCACTCGAATATTTCATATACGGAGCGCCTGACGGTGCATAAAATGATGTGCTACTTGCATAATTGAATCTATACCCACGAAAATATGTATTGTTCGGAAGGTTTATGCTCGAACTGATTGTCACTCTGTCTGCGTAAAGAGTGGAAAACTTTGAAGATTCCGCCATTGTGCAAGTTCCTGACAATGTAACACCTGTTATAGTCGTACCGCTTATAGAGCCACCGACAATGTTTCCGGTTACATACAAGCCACTTGAATTACACTTCATCACTTCGTTATTGTTTGAGAGCAATCGGAAGTTTGTTGGATTCAGTTCCCAAGCGAATGAACTCGAAGATCCACCGCTCGAACTAACCTTTGCTGTTATTGCATTCGCATTCTGCGTTATTCGTGAAGAGAGATTTCCTTCGGCAGTTGTTGCTCTTGTGACTTCGGATGTGATACTTGAAGCCGTTTGAGTTATCTGTGATTGTAAACTGTCTGTGGTTGTCTTTGTTGCATAGGTAGCTGCAACTGTGGTCTGAATCTGTGTCGCACTTTGAGTGATTTTAGAATCTGTTTGTACTTTTGTATAATATCCATCTGAAAGAGTTACAGATAATTCCGAATATTCACTTGATAATTGCTCTGCCGTTGCTTCCAAAGTAGCAAGTCTTGATAAAATCTGTGTATATTCGGAATCTGCGATTTCCTTCCAATACCACACCCCATTTTCCAAAACAAATCTATAACCCAAGTTTGTATCATCAACATAAACCAAGTCTGATCTGTGATCTTTTCTGTTTTTTTCGGTATATGTGAAATGTGGAAACTGATCTCCGTCCGGACCCATGTTTTCTGTATATATGTCTGCCGTTCGAATAGTGTTATTACAAGGAATAGATGTTGTAAAATCCCAATATGGATAGTTTAAAAGTGTTGGTGCTCCTGTCTCTCTCTCATAATAAGCAACTTCTCCGTCTATTTGCTCTTGAAGATCCTGAATTTGTATCTCCAAGCCTTCTGCGGTCTGCTCTATCTGTGTGGATAACCCTGCGGCTACATCAACGATCGTTGACCGAGTGACTTCTATATCACGATAAAGTCTGTTCGCCTTACCCATTAAAGCAATAATTGAATTATTGGAATAGGATGCACTCTGCGAATAATCGCTCAATCCCTTGGCTTGGATTTGCTCTCTCTGCAAGTCCGTTGATCTTTTCAAAATTATTGTTTGATATGTGTTGCCGAATCCGTCAGGAACTGTGATCTTGTCTCCGAGTTCATAAATAGGATTGAACATTTGCTCGGATTCCAAAGGTTGAAATGTGAAGCCTGACAACTCGTCATATATATCGTCTGCAATGCTCTGCAAATCTTCCACATTCAAGCCATAGAAGAACATATTGCCTTCAATGATATATGCGTTTGTGCCGTAACCGGAAATCGCTCCTATGTCCTCTTCATCCATTCGAACAATAACTTTGTCGATCTCGTCTGTCACATAATCGGCTTTTGTCATAGCAGATACTTCCGCAAGTGCGACCGTTCTATTATTGTTGGTAATGTTCAGATATGTGAACTCTCCGTCATAGTCGATATGTCCGAAGCAGACATTCGCTTCACATAAAGGTCTTATGATGTCTCGACCAAGGATGCCTTGGTTGCCTTCTTCTCCACCGATCGTGCGGTCAACAACGAAGTCATCAAAGAGAAGTGTTGTGGTTTTTTGTGTGATGCCAAAGTGTGAAAAGAATGAATCTCTAAAAGCCTTCATTGTCATAGGTAAGACAAGATTGTCATACCAAGAAGTCACATCCGCATTGAATACTCTGTAAAGAGCATCATAAGCCACAACCTTCATTGTGTTGTTTCTTCCGTCAAGGTCTGCCGTGTAGACTTTTCCTGTGAAGATTTTGAGTTCTGTGGTCGTTCCCTTCTGTGCATACACTTCAATGGTGTTCAAGTGTATGTCCGTTGTGAAATTGTTTAATGTCAATTCTATGCCGGAGCTTATACATCCAACGAAGAACAAATTGTCTGTGTCAGATATGGCTTCTGTGAACTTGATCGAGCCAATGTTCTCATCACTTATCGACATTGACAAGCTCGGCAGATAGACTCTTATCTTCGTGTATGATATTGCACTCCAAGCGGTTTGTGTGGCTTGATCTACTGTTCTCATTTACCATTCCTCTAATGTGATCTGTGTTTTTCCGTAGAATGCACCGTCTGACTTGACCGTCTCATGTTTCCAGGTAAACGGCTTCAATTCAAAAGTGCCTTCGACATAATCATTTGCGTTATCATCCCAATACTGCACCGTCAAACTTCTGCTTGAAAGAAAAGCCGTGAAGGTTGCGTGATCTGATGCGTTATGCTCACGAATGGAGAATGTGATCTTCGCTTTCTCGGTCGGATAATATGTATCATGTCCGATTCCGGTCAGATCATCCCAACTCTTACTCACTCTCGGACTTTTCTCGAATGAGTAAGAGCCTTTTGCCATATCGTGATTTGGGAATATAACATTGTTTATTTTGATTCTATATCCTGCGTATGCCATTTTTACTCCTTATAAAGCAGATAAACCGCCATGAGTTCTCTTATAAACAGTATTTTGGTTGACAATCTCATCAAACAGATTTTTCGTGTTCGGATTCAAGGTAACTTGCAAGCCAACTGTCTGTAATGCTTCTATAAATGCGTTTGTGATGTCCTCTTTCGTCAGATTATTCGTGTTCGGTAAAGGCTCAACTGTCGCACCCTTGGGAAGTGTGAGAAGTTCTGCTCCTGCTTCGCCGACAATCGCCTGTCCTGCTTCTTCAACCACACCACCTTTGGCAAGCATAGGAATATTGATCTGCGGAATTGTGGCACCGGACACATCCAAGTCAACCCCAGGAATGATGTTTGCGATCTTCTTCGCTCCGTTGATGATCGCATTTATCATGTCAATCCACGAATTGATTGTTGCCTGAACGAATGAAATAATCGTGTTAAGGATGCCTTTTGCAATGTTCTTGATGCCTTCCCACGCAAGTTTCCAATTTCCTGTAAATACACCGCTCAAAAAGGTTGTTATGCCATTGAATATTGATAAGAACTGTTCGAAGAACGGCTTTAAGTTTTTAAGTATTGAAGCGATCGTCTGTCCGACTACCGTCTCAACCTCTTCAATGACAAATATCAATGCAGGCATTACCGCCGTGATGAGATTTGTTGCGAACTCTATGACACCAGGGAGAATCGTCACAAGCAAATCAACCAAAGGCACAAGCAAAGTCATAAGTAAACTCGTCAATGGCTCGATCAAAGGAATGACCGATTGAATCAAAGGCAATAATTGATTTATGATCTCAACCGCAAGCGGAAGAATCGTCTGTATGATCTCCATTGCCACCGGCAACAATGCTTCGAGTATGGAGAACAACACAGGAAGTATCGCTCCCACCAAGTCTGCTATAACCGGTGTTATCTGTGCCATAAAGCCTTGAATCTGTGGCATAAATGACAATATTTGTTGAATTATGTCTATCAGAATAGGAAAGAGAGCCGTTCCGAGACTATTTCCGAGAGCCTGAACACTCTGTTTAAGATCGGACATCAAATCTCCGAACTCTACACCGCTTTTTACCGCATCCCCACTCATTACGAGTCCGAGATCGTTTGCCCTTTGGATGAGTCCGTCAAAATCCTCTCCGCTCTGCTCGATCAAAGGCGAGAGATTATAAGCGACCTTTTCGCCGAATAACTCTGCCGCCATTGCAGATCGCTCTTCCGCAGTTCCCAAAGACATTATTTGATTTATTGCATCATTGAAGTTTAAGTCAGTTCCTTCGAGCTTCTTCGCCGCTTGCTCCATTGTGGACATTTCTACACCACATTGTCCGGCGGCATAAGCCAACTCCTGATAAGACTCGGCACTTATACCCATTCGAATAGATGCCTTGTCGATCTCGTCTGCGGTTGATGCCACATTGTTAGCCAAACCCAAAGCCGCACCACCGACCGCAAGCATTGCACCACCTGCAATAGTGGCGAACTGTCCGACACCTTTTCCGACCTTGCCGATTGTCTCGCCAAAACTCGAAGCTTTATCGTCTGTTTTCTGTAAAGATTGATTTGCTTTGTCGGTATCAATGAAGATACTTCCGACAAGCTTGAACAACTCAACTGCCATTTTGTTTCCTCTGTATTTCTTCGGCTTCCTTTAAGATCTCGTCTGCCGATCGCAAATCTATGTTTGCCCCTGTGAACTCGTCATAAAACTTTTCGAAAGTCATATACTTTCCTGTTCTCATAAGCAAGGGCAACATTGATAAATATTGAAGGTAAATCTTGTCTTTCTTCTCGTTTGTGATAGCCAAACACAAAAACTCGGCGAACTCATCCAATTTCATGTCTTTAATGAAATTAAGTGAATGATACCGCCGGAGCAAAAGCTCTTTGATCTCTATTTCTGTGATTTGACTGCCAATGAGAAAAAATCTCGCCACCGTTCAAGTGAAGCGATCTTTGTGACACTTTCAAGGAACTCGATCGCATCCATTTTCTTGATTTCTTCTTCTTTCATTTCAAAGATCGGAGCAAAGAAGGCATATACTTCTTTCTCCGTTTTAGGCTCTGCCGCCTTTTCAAGCATCATTAGAATGATGTCATATCCCAAAGATTCTGCGTTTATGTCCGCTATGCTCTTTATTTCAAGAGCCTTGGCTTTCAATTCGTCTTTAATACCTGACTTCTCAATAAGACGAACAAAAGCGAATAAGTCTGATGTTTGCAATTCTCTCATTTTCGTTCTCCTTTAAAAACAAAAGGGGAAGCCGAAACTTCCCCCCTTTAATTACTATGCCGAAACTTCGATAGAAGTATAAAGGTCTGAAAGTCTTGTCAACATTGTCAAAACATTCATTGTGAGCTTTGCCCTGGATGCTTCCATTACAACTCTTCCCTTAACTGCTCCTCTGTCTCCGTCTGCGTTGATTTCACGATATTCTCTCTCAACATTGAAAGAGCCACCGCCACGAGTCAATGCGATCGCAGTTGTTCCGATATAGAACACACCTGCTCCGAGAAGAATCTCGCTTGCTCCACTTGCTACTGTATCGCCAAGAGTAATGCTCCAAGGCTCTGCCGTAGAAGCGGAAGCCGCATCTGTGTTGTCGTAACAAGCTTCGAATGTAACCGAAGGAACTGTGTCATCCTTCTCGGCGAATGTCCATTCAATATTTCCCATATTGATTGCATTCGTGAGTTCGATTGTCACTTCCTTACCGCCTTTTGTTTTGCCAACCCATTTGACCGTTTTGAAATCTGCGGAGATAACTTCGCCATTGCCAAGATATGTTGTACTTGCCATGTTATTTCTCCTTATCTTACATAATTTTGAATCTGAAACCGTATAAGCCTGTGTTTGATAGCCTTGTCCTGATCGAGTATTGATTTTCGGTCTATTTTGAAGAATGTCGGCAGAATATTGGTCTGCGGAAGATTCTGCAACTGCAATAAATCTTCTATCTTATCTGCCAACTCATCAATCGCCGTTGTCGAAGTTCCCTTATCCCAAACATCCACTTCCAAGACATAATCCTGTCGGCTCAAATCTCCAAGATCTATCTCTCTGAAATTGAATACCGCATGCGGATATAGTGCGTTGTCTGTGGCTTGTTCAAAGAACACATTTGTTGTCAGGGTTTTCAATTTGGTTTGTACTAACTTCTTTAAATCGTTAGTTCTTGTTATTTCATTCGCCATTGTCCGAATAATCTCCTTCGTTGCACAATGCTTCTGCCGCCGAATCGCTCTCGTTCAAAGCACTTAAATATTGTGACTCGATCTCCACTATTTGTTGAATGTTGTCCTCTACCATTCCGGAAAGAAGTCCGAGCTTGGGAGTCTTGCTCGTTCCAAATTCTTGGAAGTACGCATAGAATCCGTCTTGCTTGCCTGACATAAGTCCGACCTGGACTCTCGGATAAATTGTTGTCTTTGAAGCGATTACATGATAACTGACCGCTTTTCCTGCGTTTCCGGTGTGCTTATTGAAATACTGATAATAAACACTCTTCCACTTTGAACGGATAAACTTACCGACATCACGCAAAGCCGCTCTCGACAATTCGTGTATATAGTATTGACAAGCATCAACATTGGAAGTGTATGTCACTCCATTCTTGTTGATCTTTGTAACCGACTTCGGAGCACTCATTCAATACCTCGCTTGCAAACGATTTCAAGGTTTAATTTGTTGCGATATGTTCGAAGAACTGTGTAAATCTCTTCCGTACCACCAAAAGGAGTGTACTTCAAGCACTTCTCATCCTGATAGTCGGCAAAATCTGCAATCAAGAATTTGATTTCAGGTTTTAAGCCAACGGCTTCGGCTTGGTAAAATTCACTTTGACCGATAGACTTCACTTCTGCGAACACATTTCTCTCTGCGAAAGTCTGAACTGTGTCTCCATATTCATTTACTGTATTAGTTTCTTTCATTAACTTGATAACTGAATCAAACATTTTCGCTCTCCAAAGTAAATGTGGACTTTCTCAAACAATCACATTGATATTTGAAAGATTCGTTGTATCTGTCTGCATCTTTCACATCACTCGCATAATATGCAAGTGCATAGGTTTTTATTGCCGTTTCGATTATCTCCGAATCCCCTTCTGCGATCTCGGAATCAACTCCGGCTCTGACAAGTTCCTGTCGAGCCGAAGTGATTACATCCTCAATTTCTGAATTTAGAAGATCGTGAGATATTCGAAGGGCAAGTTTGACTTTCGTGAAGATAGCCGAAGGAGTCGGAGTCGGTGTAGGCTCGTCATTCACAATAGGCTCTTCATTGATGATCTCGTCTGTCATTGCTTGCCCCTTTCTTTATTTTTTCTTTGTGGTTGTTGCCTTTTTGGAAGTGGCAACCTTCTTCTCTGCTTTTGCTACCGTAACCGCCTTTTCTGTGAGCTTTACGAAGCCTTTTTCTGCGAGTTCCTTTGCTCGGTCATCCGCATACTCGACTTTTGCTCCTTCATTAAAGGATAGTCCGGTATTTTTATCTGTGTAGCTCTGTAAGACGATTACTTTCATAAGCACTCTCCTTATTAGCCAACTGCGGGAGCAGTAATGTTGACGAATGCACCGCAAGCAATAGGCTCAACTGCGATATATTCTCTACCAAGGATGTTTACAAGGTCAGACTTCATATCTGTCTTGTCATCAACCTTGATCTCAACACCGTCTCCGTTGGGGAAGTTTGCTAATGCACCGAAGCCGAAATCGCCAACGATAGCATATACTGTGTTCTCGCTTGCATCTGCAAGTGCAGGAAGAGCGGATGTGAAGTAAACAGGGAGACCTTCAAAAGGATCGATTGAATATCCTGCACTGTACTGTGCGGCTTTGAAGGATGCCCATGTTGCCTTGTTCATAACGATAACAGGGTTAGCGGCTTCGTCTGACAACTGTCCGATAGCTTTTGCGATCGTACCAACTGCGGCACCGGCTTTAACCTGCTTTGCATAAGGAGCAGAAGAAGAAGCGGTTGTTGAAAGAGTTTTGATCTTTCCAATAAGAACTGCCTCTGCCTTCTTTGCGATCTTGTAGGTAAGTTCATCATAGATATAGTCAAGGAATGCCTGACCTCTCATGTCGAGAACTTCGTCAGATACGGAAACCCATTTCTTGATTGATTCAGGAACGAGTGTAACGATACCAAGAGTAAGAGTCTCTTCGGAAACTGCTCCACTACCTTCGTTGTGGATAACTGCATCACTTCCGCTGATCTCGAACTGAACTTTCATGTTGCCTGCAACTTCGATCTTCTTAACGAGAGCCATAATGTCTGACTTCTCCCAAGCGGTCTTGACAATGTCATAAACCGATTCAGGAACTGCGATTGTGCCGGATGCTCCAACATTCTCTGTGAGAAGGCTTCTGATCTCTTCTGACTTGCCTGTCTTGATGTACTCTGCGAATGCGTCAACATATTCTTTTGAATTTCTGAACTCTTCAATCTTTACCATTTTGTTTTCCTCTTTTCTTTCTTCGACAACTTCTGCCTTTGCTCCGTTGTCAATTTCCTGTGCCATAGCCTTGCGAGACTCTAATGATTCAAGCTCGGCTTTTCTTTCTGCAAGAAGTGTTCTCTCTTCTTTGAAAGAGTCTTCAAGTTCTTTTAATTTTTCTTCTGATTCTACCGAATCAATTTCTGCTTTCATTTCTGCGATTCTCGCTTCAATGTCGGCAATGTTCATGTTTTTAATTTCCATGATTAAACCTCCAAATCTAAAATCGCTTTTAGTTTTAATTTTGCTAACTCCAACTTCCTCGATTCTTCCTCTTTTGCAAGTCTCTCCGCTTTCTCCTGTTCGATAAATCCGTCAAACCGAGCACGAGTCGCAACCGAAATGTCTGTGGTAGGGTTAGCCGGAAAACTTACCGCCGACACATCAAAGATCTTCTTGATATGTCTTATAGTGCGTAAGTGCTCCGTTGTGTTATATTCATCATCATCCACGATAAATGCGAAGGACATTTGCGAGTACATACCCGTAGAAATCTCTTCGAACATTTCCCTGGATGCGGATGTCTTTGATAAGTCTGTCTTTGTAAGAAGTCCGTTCTTATCAACTTCAAGTGTGAGTGTGTTGTTCTTCGTTCTTGCAAATACAGTTCCTTCGTGATCTTTCAGGAAGATAACATCCGACATATCGCAGTTGTCGAATGCTTCCGGCAAGATTCGCTCTTTGTATTCGATTCCTTCATCCTCAAACAAAACATAGGTCTCGAATGTGGATGCGTAACCTTCAACTAAAAAAGAAGGCTCGTTTTCGCCTTCCTTTCGAACTTCCACCATGGGGAAGTTTCTATATTCTCTGTTCTCTCTTATCATTATTCTTCTCCTTCCTCTCCTTCTTCGTTTTTCGGTCTACCCACAGGATTCGCACTCGGCTCGTCTGTGGTGTCTCCGGTCTTTCCTGTGTCGAGTCTTAAAATGAACTCGTCTCCACCGTCATAAGGACTCATATTGAACAACTCTCTAAACTCGTTGGGAGTCATCAGACCTCTATCAACAAGCGAAACCATTGAGATTTTGGTTTTCGCACTTGCGTACTGTAAACGATTGGACTCAAACCAAACTTCCGCACCGAAGGACAACTCTCTCTCCGTGAAGATCTTGCGTGTAAGTTCCAAGGATAAGGCAACTAAAAACGGCTCGATTCGTGATTCGTAAAAAGCATCATATTCGCTCTCGGTGTACTTCGACATTATGATCTTTTCATTGACACCGAAGTATTTGTACACCTTTTCACGATATTCCTTGGCTTCTTCTGCCGTTGCCGTTGTCGGCTTCATTTGAATAGGAATAAACTCCTGTGAAGAGTCAAGCGAAGCAATACCGCTTCCGTTTTCGAGATTCATATAATCTTGAACGAATGTGTCCTTCTGCTTCTTTATATCTTCCGGAGCAAGCATTGCCTTGGTCGACTTCAAGATTCCTCGAAGGTTTGCGGTGCTCTTTACTGCGTTTGCCGCTCCTGTGTCCAAAGTGTTTATGACTTCCAAGGTTGAGAGCAAAGGAAGGTTTGTTTCGCCGAATATATCAGAGTCCAGGTAATCATTACGGATGACCGCCAAATCTTCCCAAGGAATAGTCAATTTCTTTGTCGCTCTGCCACTAAAATGAAATCGAACAAATAAGCCGTTCTTGTATTCCATTGCTTCTGCGGTCTCATAAGGCACAGGATAGAAACCTATTACATGATTGAGATTATCTCTCTCGATATAAAGAAAAGCCGTGTTCTTTATTTCAAGAATGTTTCGAAGCTTGGCAAGCATATCCTTTCCGTTCATATACTGATTTGGTTTTAATGCAAGTAATCTCTCGATCTGCTTGTTTGTACACCTCGGATTTGCTTTGGAAGTATGCTCTGACAATGCCCTGACACAAGCTCTGACATCATCCGAAGCATAAATGTTGTTGCCAAACTTACTGAAATACGAGCGATAAGAGTTTAACTCTTTAAATCTCGAATAAGTGTAGGTCTGTTCTTTCTTGATCGGCTTGAACAAATCAAGAATGCTCCTTCGTTCTTTCATTTCTTCTCCTTTATCTTACATAAGGCAAATATTCTTCTCTGTGCTTTGTATAACCGACATAAGCATTGAGAAGTGACACCATTCCGTCAATTCTGCGGTCTTTGTGCATCTTGACCGGCATAATGCTTTCGATTCCGTCTTTGTTCAAAGACTTCACTCCGGTATTTGCCAAGCACCAACGCAGAATCGGATTGTTGTTGTAATTGATCTTGTGATCTTGTAACGCACACCCAAGCTCTTTCATTGGTTGACTCCAAGTAAAAGCACCCTGTGCCGTTTTCTCCATTTCGAAACCTTGTTCAAGCATTTCCTCTTGCCAATACCCTGCCAAGGCTCGGTCATAGCATATCCATAAAGGGCGAATGTCATATTTTCGCACCATGTCAACAAACCATTCTGTCACTTTGGAATAGTCGACTTGTGCTCCTTCGTTGATCTCGATCCACCCTTGCTCCTGCCATAGCTTGTATGGAACTTGCTTTGTATCTGCTCCGAGAGCTTCGTCTATCTTCTTTTGTGGTATGAAATACTTTTGAAGAACAAATATCTCGTCTCGGTTAGGTTTTCGGATGAGTAATGTCGCACAGGTAAGATCGTAAACGGATGACAAGTCGCATCCACCTATCGCATAACTGTGAGAAATCTCATCCATACTATATGTTGACTCATTGACAATCCATTCAAACGGAAGCCAAGCCGAAGAGCCACTCTGTGGAATATTGAAGTCCTTGACAAGAACTGTCGGCTTGAAACTTGGATCGTCTTTTGCCTTTTGCACCATTTCACGAAGATAAACTCGTGATTTTATAGTGTCCAAACCAGGATTCGCACAAATCCACTTGTTTTCGTCTGTCCAATCGTCAACATTGTCAAGCTCGTAGATAAACGGAAGGAATCTTTTGTTTCGAACTGTGCCATTCAGGACATTCGTTGCATACTCGTATTGAGCATCAAAGATTCCTTCTCGTATATATCCGTTTGTTGTAATACAAAAAAGCAACGGTTGCTTTCTCGCTCCCATTGCTTGTTTAATCAGATCATATAAGTCTCGGTCTTTAATGGCGGCAAGTTCATCAATTACCGCACAATGTATGTCTAAACCGTCAAGAGTGTTTGTGTTGGATGCCAAAGCCTTTATGCTTCCGAAGTTCTCCGAGAAGTAAAGATCGCTTTGCCTTTTGCGGATGCACCTTGACAATGTTGCATCCTGCTTAACCATTTTATCTGCGGCATTGAAACCGAGCATTGCCTGATCTCTTGCCGTAGCGACATTGTAAATCTGCGGAGATCCTTCCTTGTCATTCACAAGAACATCAATCTCCACCGCCGCCGTTTCGGTCGACTTTCCGTTCTTTCGCCCTTCGATTATCAAACACTCATTGTATTGTCTTAAATTATTGTCATCAACGAATCCGAACAATGCTTGGAGTCTTGCCTTTTGAAATAACTGTAACTTCAAAGGCTCTCCAATGTTTCCGCTCGGAACTTTGCAAAATGTCTCAATGAACTGTGTATGTCGCTTGGCTATACTTGCATCAAAGTGAAATTCATCCGGAGCCAGGTATCGCTCTATCAAAATCTCACTTATTCTCCGCATTTTGTCACAAGCAACGATTTTTCCGTCAAGAATCTTGCCGAAGTATTCTTCGAACTCGATCAATGCGTATTTACCCAATCCAAAAGGTTAGAGGATGCGGAGTTCTTGCTTTCCTTTGGAATCAGGTCTGTCAGATAACGAATAACTACACCGTATTGTTTCTGCAACTGCAAATATGATGTCATTGCCGCCGTTTGCTTGCTTCCGTACTGATAATTCTCGGAAACTCCTTCTTTTTTGATCGTTTCTCTTAATTGTGCCAACTGATCTTGCATAAAAAGAGCATCTTCGATCATTCCGGAAGCGACTTTGAGCGAATCTTCCGACAAAAGCGGAATAATGTCTTTAAGTTCGTAGTTCTTTTTTAATTTTGCCATATCTTTTGTGTTCTCCCTAAAAATATCAACAAATAGCCGAAAAAAAGGTGGGTAAATGTTCTCCAATCAGTTGAACGAAGG